>Ga0080006_1134109_pt1 | contig 12195 bp, 8 predicted proteins | sample RS3BMetagenome_FD_69209 | JGI IMG/M metagenome (GOLD analysis project Ga0080006, IMG submission 69209) | Ferric oxide microbial mat and aquatic microbial communities from Rainbow Spring, Yellowstone National Park, USA - RS3B (SPADES... ...
TTTGAGTTTTAAAAGTTAATGTGGGCTGGATTCGAAAAACGCAAGAATTCAAGGATAAATTATTTACTTTCTCCTTATTAATAGAGCAGCAACCAGTATTACGATTACAACGACCACTGCAGCCGCAACGTATTCCATTGTAGATGAGGTTGTTGATGAAGTTATTGTAGATGAAGGCTGAGTTGATGAAGTTGTTGACGAAGGGATGGCCGCTGATGAGGTTGTTGATGAAGGGACGGCCTTGAACGATGCTACTATTGTTCCAGCTGAATTGACTATCGCGTTTGTAGTAGCGGATGATGAGTTCGTGAACGTTATGCTGGAGTTTGTTCCCCACCCCGCAAATTTGTAGCCTAAAGTCGGAATTGCAGTTATGTTGATGGTTGAGCCTGCATTGTACCAGAAAGTTCCTGAGGGATTCGTGCTTCCTCCAGCAGTAGATTGAATTGTTACGCTGTACTGCTTAACGTAATAAAGGCTGACTGAGGACGTGGTTGGCACGCTGATTGTGCCCGAGGAAGTTTGAGCTGCATACCTCGTGCCGCTCCCCACAGCCATAATTGGAGTTGCATTCCACGTATAGTTGCCCGCAGGGACGCCCGTGAACGTTATGCTGTTGGCCGTAGAAGACCTCGTTAAACCATTAAATGTAACTGACCATTGTGTCCCTGCTGGGAGGACTGACTCCGTGAACGTAATTGTATATGTTGCCGTGGTGGTTGTGGATTGATTTGTTGGGTGCGTTAACGGTAGTATTGCCATGTATATCGAGCCATAGCCGTTCGTAACATTCTCCAGCCCAAACCATGTCAGGTACAGCGTGTTGTCTACGATTGCTGCCCTAGGGATTATTGTGAATGCAGTGGTGTAGTTCCTAATCGGCTGCAGCGCCGTGCCGTTCCAGTTAAACGCGCTTAATAGGCCCGGCCTCCAGGCCACTATAACCAACCCACGGCTCCATGCCACTGGGAATGCATATGCGTAAACCGGTAGGCTTATCACTGATCTCTGCGTACCGTTAACCACCGTTAGCGTTCCATTGTGGAAGTAGTAGAGCAGGCCGCCGCTGAAGCCGGCAATACTCGCGTTGAGCGGCTCAACCACTCCAGTGTTCATGTTGACCAAGGCGTATGTGCCGTTTACGAATTGGGCGACGACCAGGCCACCCCGGGCACCGGTGATGCCGTTGATGCCCGTGACGTTTAAAGCCTTCACGACTCCACCGCTCGGCGTCAACTCCTCAAGCACCGTGTCGTTGTACGTAAGTGATAGCTTAGGCTCATAAACTAGGTATATGTACTCACCATCGCTCGCATAACTCATCGCGTCACCGCTCCTCGTCAAATTACCGAGGCCACCCCAGGCACCATTACGCAGCACCGAGCCCTGCAGGAGTATCGTTAAGTTACTGAGGCCGTAATGCCCCATGGGCACGCCAGCCCAAATCATCATCAACGAGCCGTTGTTTAGCTTAACCAGCAACGGGCTGGCCTCACCCAAGTCATTAAAGGCCGGTAGCGGCGCCTTCATTGCCGTAGTTCCATTGAAGGCTAAACCCCTAATGACGGCCACACCGCTCGGCGTCAACTCCGTGTAGTAGACGTAGGTTAAGCCATTGTAGCCGATCACTGAGTACCCATAGCCAAAGCGGGTACTGTTAGTTATGATGCCGAACACTGAACCATTAACCCAATCGGAACCAATTGCTTGCCACTGGAACTGCTGGGCGGCCTGATTCAACTCATTCTCAAACGATACGATATCACTATTAGACACGGAACCCCACTCATAGAGGACGCCTGGGCCAGAAAGAGTCAATTGACCTTGATAATTTATTATTATTAATTTGATGACTACGAATACATTAACCTCACCAACCATTGCGCCACCAGGGCTTTCTAAGAGTGATGAATCGCCTGGTTGCAGTAGGAAGCCCACGCCGGCTATGCCCTGGAGGCCACCAACAGCTCCAACTCCAACGGTGTAGGCACCTAGTGTACCCTCGACACCGAAGGGTATGAATACGTTACCAGTTACATTCTTAATGGCGAGCGGTATTGGTTCACTTGAGTTATTAACTGGAATGAGTATGGCATTTACCTTGGCACTGGCACCAAGCGATATTGACACAATAAAGCCGATATCTACGCCATCTATAGAAACACCCCATGGAGTTGGAACATTGTAAGTGCCGTGGGCTGATAAAAATGCTGAGGCATCTATGCTCTGAAGCACAAACTGGTAATTATTTATCGCGAAGTTTCCCTGGGCACTACCACCCACCGTGAATGCCGTTTTTACAAGGCCAAATGAAAGTGCCAAATTACTACTTACACCACCACCAATGCTTACAACGCCATTTGAATTCAATGTCACGAATATGGGGAACTCAAGCGATGTACTATACTTACCGGAGAGGTAATTAACTGGAACATCCTGATCGAGTTTATAATTCAAGTTCACATTCGCCTTTATTTCATATTCATTATTGAATAAGCCGGTAATATTCTTTTCAAGGCTCCACTCATAATCAATATCCAATGGTATGCTGGAGTTACCTAAGCTTAGTTTCTGTTTGAATGCCAGGCTGGGGATGGGTATGTAGGATAGTACTGTTAATACTATGAGTGGTGGTTCCAGCACCGTTACGTTGTATGTGCCCTTTACGACGTAGTTGTTACCATACGCTGCGTAGGCTGTTAACTTGTAATTACCGGGTTTTAACCCACCCATATTCACCTCATTACTCACCCAGTACCCGCTTGATGGGTTGTATGTGAAGCTTAACGTGACGTTAGTCCCCGTGATGTACCCGGTGACGCTTGAGGGTTGGTTATTGTTTATGCTTGGGGCGGCCACGAAGAACTTATTAGGTAGGTTAAAGCCTGAGTAGAAGTACTTAACGAATTGGGAATAAACCTTGAGTTTCTCGGTCGTACTAACGGGCGCGTATTGAACAGTAACGTTCACGTTAGTGTTGTTGACGGTCACTGTGCCGCTTGGCTTCGTGGCCACGTACTCGACGCCGTTGACGAGTATTGGCGAAGCCACAGAGTAATTATACTCACCATTGGGCACTGTGAATATTATCGAGGAACTGCTAGACGCCTTAGTAACACCATTGAGAGTCACGTTCCAGGCAGTACCAGGCGGAAGACCAACCTCAGTAAAATTCACAGAATAATAGGTAGGTGAAGGCAATGGTGACTTTACATTACCTATCATCGCCACATACAACAAAGCCCAAGGGTCGCCTGAGGCAACGCCTACTCCGAATACGTAATTGCCGCTACTCGGTGGTGTGAAGTAATTGCCTAAGTTCAGCGTGAAGTTTGCCGATTGCCCAGTGTTTAGATCCATGGCGATGCCGGTGAGCGTGTTAGTGCTTGGGTCATATGTCACGGTTACATTAATTCGATCACCTCGGTTAGGCGGGAAGGCACCCGTGCCAATACCATCCCAACCAGCATAGCCACTACCAAGGTTTGGCGACTGACTTGGGGTGATACTCGAATTATTACCGCTTGGGTTATTCACAATCCAAACATTCCACTGCCCAGTAGCACCACTTTGCGTATATCCCGCGAACTGCCAGCTTGGGTCCCACTCAACCACGATGTACAACGTTGAGCTCTGGGGATAGATAACATCACCCTCAACACGCGATGGGTATGATGGGGCATATATAGGCCATCCTTCCCCAGCAGGCTCAAGAACGTTGCTAAGCCATCCTTCCCCAGCCGTTGAGTTGTATGGTATTGTGTAGTTGTAGTTTGGGCTTATGTCCCACTTTGTTGGTTTTAAGAATAGGTATATTACGAAACCGTCACCAGCGAGTAAAAATGTAACATTGTGCGTGCCGATAGATGTTATGCAGTGATTGGCGCTACAAAAGAACTGAAACATAGATGTTATCTTCACTAAACCACCACTGTAAGTTTCGCTCCAGAACATGGCGCCTGAGCCCAACCAAGAACCACCAGGGTATGGGGCTAACTCAAGCACTGGTTGGTTTATACTGGTTGAGCCCCAATACTGACTTTCATTGCTTGGCCCGTAGTACAACGGCCATTTATATGGCCATTGGTTTGCTGGTGTACCGTTATAGTCGCCTTGGTACACGTGTGGTGCTCCGAAGTATTGTTGGCCGTTGAGTAGGTTTAGGATTACTACTTGAGCGTTGGTTTGGCTTGTCTGTGCCTTGGTTACCGCACCCACGATCACCAGCACTACTGCTATTAGTATTGCCGAGATTGTGGTTATTAGTCTAGTTTTAGTATACATAACACGATAACTGTTAATCATTATTTAAGTATTCCACCAATCTAGGTAATGATGAGTGGGGCTTAACTGCATGCAATCAACCTGCCTAATTCAGTTGCCTCATAAACCAGTGCCCTACCTGAGCGTTTACCGTTGATAAGCCCCTTAACCCTTAGTTTAGCCAGTGTCCTCTCAACCGCTGGTAGGGATATTGGCTCGTTGAATTTTGAGGTATAGCCTTTTGCAATCTCCCTTGCTAAGCCATAGCCATTGCAAATCAACCTAAGGACCCTATATTCAATTGGGCTTAAATCAACAAGCCTAGGCACAATAGGCCAATCAACTGGCTCATCCTTCTCACTAGGCATGACGAAGACTCTATCAATGCTAATGTTGGTGAAGCCGCCTACTGTGGCTAGAGCCATAGCTAGGAAGCCTAAGACTGTGGTGATCCACCTGTCACCAGCAATACCGATTACTACACTGCAGGGTGAGTTAGCCTCAATTATGCTCCTAAGCATTGAAACTGCGTCAACTAGGCTAACCTGAGTGTTAATGGTAATCGGCTTAACATCAATGTTCAAGTCCTGGTAGACTTGCCTAGTGAATTCAGTTAAGGCATTAAGCGCATCAACACTAACGCCAACTAGAATAATGTAATCACCGTCATTAACGTCGGAATTGATGAGAGCTAACCTAGCTGGTGTGATGTTAATGCCTACGCCGATGATTATGCACTTCTTCATCGGTGTGTGGGCTTTGCTGTGGATAAATGGGTAACCTCACGGTTAAATGTTAAGGCGTATTCACTAGGTAACAGGATTAGGCACCTGGCTTAAAGTACTCAACACACTTAACTAAGCCAGCTTTCTCAGCATCGTAGTAATGCATGATTGCTTCAATTGGCTTACCTGAGTGGATGAGTTTAATCGACTCACCACCACGCCAAAACTCGATGACAAGCTCATTGCTACCCTCGTAGATGCAGTACCTATCAACACCACCGAGAATGCCTCCAGCCAACTGCAAACCAACCTCAACAGCCCCACCAACCGTGAATGCCTTAACATCCACCCATCAAACAAGTCATCCCTATACAAGAACCAGGGCACCTCCATCTTAGAGCACATTAATTCCTTAATAAGCATGCGCTGCTTAATTGGTGTAAGGGGGTTTGGCTTGGTAATTGAGAGGTAAGAGAAATGTAAACCATGGTGAGGCGGATGCGTTGGATACCTCGCGATGAGCATTACTCTCCATTGGCTTTGCGTTCATGGAGAAGACATTTAGTTGCGAATTAATGACGTGGTATGAAGCTGTTGTGATGTCGTTTTTAACCCTTTACTTTAATGTTTAGCTTCTCCTTTAGGTATTCGCCTGGGCTTAGTATGTGTAGCCAATCCCTAATCCTCTGCCTATACTCCAGGGCTAGCCTTGCCACTTGTTCAAGCTCATCCTCATCGAACTGCATGTTTGGGAATAGAATTTTCAGGAGCCCGCTCATTATTCTCTTAACAGCCTTCTCATCCCTAATTTTGAACTCGTTTGAGAACTCAATGTACTTGCTGACCTCGCCCATGAGGGATACCTTCCTCATTGTGTGCATGGCCTCCGAGAAGTAGTCTGAGGCTATGCCATATCCCTTGGCCAGGTGTATCTTTGACTGGGATATCTTGGGTAACTCCCACCCAGGTAGTAGGCCGTGAACCCTGTCAATAAAGGCTGAGTCCCTCATTGGCTCGGGGAGTACGTAGGTTAGGTCCTCCACGGGTAAGTAGCTCTCCTCAATCGTCTTATCCCTCTCAACCTCCACATTACCCATGAAGACCAGCGACGCATCTGATGTAGCCTTCTTATCGCCCCTCTCATACTGCCCGCTCTCCATGAAATCCTTAAGCTTCCCCATAACCTCATCGGGATTCGGGAACCTAACCTTACTGACCTCATCAAACACCACGACATCCTTCACGGCCAACTCGCCACAAGGGTCCTCAGGTTGTAGAAGAGCTTGCCGGAGTCACTGTCCCACCCGATATTATCCTAACTAGTTACTAACATTCCTGTACAGGTAAGTCTTACCTGTTTGCCTTGGGCCGAACTCCACCATGTCCACATTACCCTCAACAAGGGGTACTAGGCGTGATAACAGGAGCAGCCTCTGCCTAGGGCTGTATACGCCTGGATCCAAGCCTATTGTGTTCGCTAGGGCGCTAACCCACTCGTCGAGTGCAAAGCAGCCCCTAGCCTCCCTAATAATGCCTGGGTCTGTTTCAGGCGCCTGGAATGGCTTAAACTCCGTTACTGCAACCGAGACCTCCCCACCCCAAACTTCAATTGGGTTAACCCTCTTTAGCGTTATTAGCCCCCACATCCCGTTAACAAGCATTGCCCTATTCCCCTCAACAATATCCACCGGTACATCAACCCATATGTCAAATGATTGAAGAACACCAACGTGGATGCCGGTGGCCACGTCGACGTTAACCCTCAATTCATCAATAACCTTCACGGAGCCCTCAGTGACAAGCCTATGCTTAACCACCTCCCTCTCCTCAGGCTCATGGTAATACTCCTCAATAAACCTCCTCAACTTGCCTTGCCAATCACCACTGGGTAGGGATTCCGAGATTAGGTACTCGGCCACGTACCTGGGCAGCTTAGTTACAAGCTCGTAGGCTCTCTTATCTGCGTAATCGCCGAAACACCTCTGAACCTTATTATTAAGCTCGCTCATAATAACCACCTAAAAGTCCGGGAGAGTCCTAGGCCTCTTGGGACCCTCCGGCTCAGAAACCTCGACCTCGAACTCTTGAGTATACTCTTTACCACGCCAAACCCACCTAATGACACCCCTATACTTACCGGGCTTCAGCGGCGGCATATTAATCCTATACTTCCCCTCAGCAACCTTAAAGGAACCCTTACCCCAAGGCAACTCATACGTGAACTCCACCTCCTCACCTGATGGGTTAATCAAATCAATCTCGATGTAGGATTCAACATAGGGCTTAAGCAACGTGTTGAGGACATTAACAACTGGGCTCTTCGGAACCTAAACCCCATCCTCAACAGAGACCTCCCCACCCGAAAGTATAGCCATTAACCTCCTAAACTCCTTAAGCTCACCCTCGGAAAGCCCGTATAACTCGGCAACGGCCGAGTCAAGTTCATCCTCAACCCTCCTAAGTTCATCCTCAGCATTAATACCAGCGCAATAACTAGGCTTACTACTGACGTAAACACACCTAGCCAACTCATGAGCCCTCCTAGAAAGCTCAGCAATCCTCCTATGCAAATCATTGCTTGGGTCAAACTTGGGTATCTTAATGACATCTATAATATGCGTCTCTTGCCTTAATTCATACGTGTAGGATGCTATAATCGAACGGGCTACAACTGAATTCAAAACACCAGCAATATAATACGCCTCATCAGGTGTTTCAGCCTCCACCAATATGGTTCCATCATCAGGTACTACAGGCTTTCCATTAATGGGCTCAATAACAGCACAGGCGAAGCTTACCGCCTTACCGGTAATAGCACCAGCAATTCTCTTCCACACGACCTTATAAGGAGCTAAAGATGCCTTAACATTGTTCATAACGTAATAAAATGGCACGGTCATTTTCTCAGCTTGATTGAGTGGATATTTTTTATAAGGTGCTAGTTTTTGTTTAAGGAATCCTCCACTTCTATTTATTAAATCATTAAAGAATTGGTAGAAATACTGATACGTATAAGGATATTTTGTTCTCATTACATGATGAGGAATGGGTTCTCCGTCTTTATCATGTGGTAAGATTATGTATCTATCTTTAAACTCCACATACCATTTCTTCGCATCCTCACCCCTTATCAGTGGATAAACGAGGTCAGGCTCAACCTTAGCCTCAACTTGCTTGACCTTTTTCTTCTGCCCGCTCTCAGGTAGGTTTGTTATGACTAACATGCCGTCAGGAGTCCTTCCACGTACTTTAACAAAATAAACCTGGTTAAGGGCCGTGAGAATCCCCTCGTACGCTTCATAATACTGGCTCCCGCCTATTACTTTCCTAACCACATTTGCAATGTTGGGCGTAATTTGCATCCATGGTGATGTTGTGTCATTGGGCTTTAACGGCATCATAACCATCTCATAGCGCCTTGTAGTCTTAAGAACCTCCTCCAGTGGTGTGTCTGGGTCTACCTGCTTGCCGACCCATACCACGTGCTTAATGCCGCTCATGTTTGCCTTCTGTACCTCAGTAATTGCCTTGCACCCATCATTATTGTTGATCTTCTCTAGGTCGCATACCTTCTCAACAACGATGGCTCCCGTCCTGTTTGTGGCGCCCTCAAACGGCATTAGGGTTACCAGGTCGTGAATGGCGTGGATTCTCATGCTCCTGGCTAGGAAGTTCCTGAAGCCGGCTCCGGCTTGGGTTTTGAATACGGTGAATGTTATTAGGAATCCCAGTTTACCGCCTTCCCTTAGGTAGCGGTCGAAACTTCTCGTTAGGAATAGCATGGATAAGTCTCTTTTGAATCCGCCGGTGCTTATTGTCCTTGCCAATCCATACTTTATCCATAGATCCTTACTGGCCTCCCTATATTGTTCTGGTAAGTTCTCCCATCCTACCCATGGTGGGTTGCCGATCACGAAGTCGAATTTGCCCTTGAGTATTGGTGCGAAAGCGTTTTTGAGGATTGAAACCCACACCTTATCCTTGCCCTGCCTCTCAAGGTCAAGCAACTTATTGTAGAGGTCAAGTATTATATCAACATCAGTGGAGTCCATGTTATATGGTTTAAGCCTTTGAGCGAAATCAGAGGGGTTGCACTTATTCTCTAGGCATATTCTCACCTCGTCCAATACCTTCCTTAGGAGGTCAGGTTTTTCGGCAACATCCTTAGGTATCTCGAATTCGCCGACTACAGTCCTTAACACGTACACGTATTTGCCGCCTTTAAGCTCGTACCTCCCCTCAATCATTATTGAGTCGGCTAGGTAGATTGGGATTTCGACGCTTCCCCTAACATACGCAAGTAGGTCGGCGATGGCTAGCAAGTAATTCGTCCTGGCGGTCAGCACGGCCAACGGGTTTAAGTCGTAGCCAACAAGGTTCTCAAGCACGTAATTCGGTAAGGCATCCACCAGGAAGTGCTCCTCAGCATACCTCCTGAGCCTACTAATGTAGAGGACTAGGAACGTGCCTGAGCCACAGGCTGGGTCTAGAACTTTAATCTTGAGGGGTTTTAATGAATCCTCGCCCATCTTCATTAGATCCTCTAAGCTTAACCCAACCTCATTGAGCATTAACTCAGCAAGCCAGTCAGGCGTATAGTACTCGCCAAGGCTATGCCTAATATCCCTCGGCACAAGATTCTGATAAAGCCTCTTCAGCAGGTCCCTGGCGAACTCAGGCTCCAACTGCGGTGTGGCTACCTCATAATCCGAGAGCACCCTCGCAATCTCAGCAATGGCATCGGCCAAGTCCCCATCAACCTCCTCCAGGTACCAGGAGAAGTAGTCGCCCTCCAGGAAGTTCTCAATATTCAGTAGCCTCCTGAAGATACCGCCATCCTCCAGTTCCTTTAACACTGCCGTTAACCCCTGAACACCGTTCTTAGCGTAAGCATCGTCGAGTTCCGCAATGTATGACCTGTAGAACCTACCGCTGCCGTATAGGTAAGCCACCTCGGCCGCTATGAGTTTCATTATTAATGCGTAGTACGTGTGTATTGAGAATATGAGGGCGTTGTAGTTTACGTTAGACTCGCTTAAGCCATACTCCTTCACTAACTCCTTAAGCTCCTTAAGCTTACCTGGATCATAACCCGTGGCCTGCTTGAAGAGCCTCATCCAATCCTCAAAGAGTAGCCCAGTCCTCTTACCCCTACTGTTAAGCAATTTCGTGTAAAGCAGCTTAACGGCCCTCTTGGCTATTGGCGAACTGGGCCCGAAGTCGGTAACGATGTTATTTACGCTTAGGCTCTTCCTCCTAAGGCCCCTCAGGGCCTCAATAAGCTTTATAATTACCTCACGCCTAACCTCATAGGGCCCCCTAAGTACCCATGCATCGCTCCCCTTATCATACCTAACGAAGGCAATCCTATCGCTGATAATGATGCCCAAGTACCTATCCCACAATTCCTTACTACCGGCCTCGCTCATAACGTATCTTATAACCTGCTCCTTAGCTCTCTGGATGTCGGAGTCCCCTGAGAGCTTGCCTGGCGCCTTATACTCAACTACAACATGACTGTACAGCGCATCAACCCTAGCACCTGAGATCAAGGTGTACTCATATTTCCCCATCTGAGTTATGCCCAGCGGCTTCAGTATCCTCTCCTCAATGCAATTCGATACCCTGACCCTGACATCCTCCTCATTACGGGCTTGAATGACGGCGTTCCTGATACAGGTTAACACCTCATCAATATTCAATTGAATGCTAGCAGTCATAGCATCACGGTATAGAGCCCTCACCAGGGAATTTATAAGTTATCAAGAGGGGAAAGACCCGCGGGACCACCCCGTGGTCAACGAGTTGAAGAAACCCTAGGCTTAACCTTGATGTAGAACTCGGGCTTGCCCCTACCCGCGGTGTTCCTGTAGTAGTTGAACTTGCCACCGCACTTATCGCACATGTACATTGCCACCTCATAGAATCTGAACCTCCAAGTCTTAATTGGCGTTAAGTCCTCCGAGCCACAGTAGGGACACTTGGGCATTAGTAGGAGTTGTTGCAGTTAATTTAGGTGTTTCGGTTACAATGGGCCTTACCTCCCCCTCAATCCCTTAGCGTCGATAACTCCCTTACCTCATCCCCATATTTTGCCAAGGCATCCCTAACCTCCTTAACACTCTCAGCAGTCCATATTCTAACCCTGTCCATTAACTCATGGAATGAACCCCTTAATTGGGGTTCAACAAGCCTACGAGCCTTATCCACATCCTCCTCTTCCGTGACCACTAGGTATAGTCCGTTGATGTTCCACCTATCCAATGCGTGCTTAAGCCTAGCCAAGGCCTCGACCAAATTACCCCTATGCTGAACCTCGAAGACCGCTGCCGGGTGCCTCCCACCCTTGAAATCCCTCTCACTGCTCCACCAGACAACATCAAACCTATGATCGCTCACATACTCAGCAACCACATGGTAACCAAGTAATTCACCAACCTCCTTCAACCAACCCTTAACACTCTCATGACTAAAGATCCGCCCACCCATGGATTGGAGCCTCGCCTTAATCAATTCGCACAGTCCACTCCCCACGGGTTTTCCGCTGAAGTTTGCACTGAACTTGTATAACACCTTCCCAAACCCAGAACGCCTACCAGCCTTCAGTAACCTGTTGCGGATATCCTCAAGTGGCAGTAGCCTGGTTAATTCGGTGTAAACCTCACTGTAACTCACCCTACCCTTAACCACAACCTTGACGTCAACGACCCATGGGTACTTAACCACACCCTCCCTAACCTCATCAGGCCAAGTTGGCTTACCCGACCCACGCCAACCACCAATCACCTCAAGTACGGCTGCGAAGGACTCACAAAGCTCGCTACAGCCCCTCTTAATGACGTAAACCAGTAAATGGTCACCAACATTAATCAACGCCCTAAGCCTCTCAGCCGATCTCCCAGGTAAACCGTAAATACCGTGGTTAATGGTGTAGTTGAAATTCTCCTCATTCATCATGACTAACCAACAATTAGGCATTAGTACTAGCATAAACTCTAAGTAATTTAAGTGTAACTACATATTAACAAGATTAACTAGTTGAAGAAGGGTTTATTTGAATATGTAGAGACTATTATGTAGATCATGAGCGAGGCATTACAATTGCTTAGGTACATTGAGGAGCACCCTGAGATTGACGTGGTTGGTTACCTGCGTAAGATGTTGAAATGGATCTATGAGTGCCCCAAAAAGAACGCCGATAGTCCAG
>Ga0080006_1169890_pt1 | contig 12195 bp, 9 predicted proteins | sample RS3BMetagenome_FD_69209 | JGI IMG/M metagenome (GOLD analysis project Ga0080006, IMG submission 69209) | Ferric oxide microbial mat and aquatic microbial communities from Rainbow Spring, Yellowstone National Park, USA - RS3B (SPADES... ...
CTCCGCGTGGGGCACCTCTTATTCCAGTTTTTCTGAAGTGACGCCCCCTCCCTCGGCTGGTCAACCTGGCTGGAACGACTTCGAGGAGTTCAGGATCTGGTCGGTTAACTACACGCTGAACAAGATTTACTCGGTGATCTATCCGGAGATGCACGAGTACAACAAGACGATCTTCATATATTGGGGAGGCGATATCAGCAACTCCTGGGACCTGATCAATTACCCCGATTTGATGTTTTGGATTGCGAGAAAGTACCACGCCGTAATAAACTTGGACGATAACTCGGGCGTACATTTGGTCAAGCTCTTCTCCAGCTTGGCGCGTGCCTACGGCGTGGGGCTTATGCAGGAGTGGACCCCTGTTTCCTCGCCCTCGGCCTACGACGCCGTATTCGAGGAGTCCGTGGCGCACGTTTTGGAGGGCGAGCCTCAGGAGGTCGGCTATGATTACTTCGTTTACCCGCCCAACACGTGGTACACGGCCACGGTCCCGATCTACTCTTCCCTGATTGCCTCTTTTCCTCAGGGTTCTTATGCCCCTCTGAACGCGTCGGTGGCGGCGCTTTTCAACTTCTACGCCGAGACCCTTGACCCTAGCGTAGGGGGTAGGGAGGTCAACAACCTAGATAGCCTCGTTTACGACTACGTGCCATTTGACGTGGTTACCGATTACGAAATAGAGCAGGGCGTGGTCAACGTTTCGCGCTTCAAGTATCTGGTCGACCTGTCCGGTTCTTATGGTACTAGCCTAATGCCCGCGGGGGTGAAAAGGGCCTTGGCGAGGTGGGTGGCCAAGGGGGGAATCATTTTAAGTATATCTCCGGATGGAGAGCTTTACGGGTTCAGCGCGAGTCCTTCGGTTTCTTACGCTTGGCCTCAAATCACTGGCTCGCGGGCGCTGACTTGGAAGGCTTTCGGTTACGGCGGAGTTCCTCTTCCCGTGGGGCAATCGGAGCTGTCGTTAAACGGCAAGAGCGTCCCGTGCCTAGTCCTCAACACGACTTCCACCAGGGCGGGTGAAATAGATTCCCAGCTCATACCCGTAACAGCTGGCGAGCAATTCTCCCTTTCGGTTTACGCGGAGGTCGGGGCTGGTTCGCCGGACGCTAGGCTCAACGTGGCTTGGATATACCCAAACGGCACAAAAGTGGAGGATCAATCCGCTTACGACCAGCAGTTAAACTCGGGTTCCGGTTGGCTTCAATTAAGCGGTGCCGTACCATCTGGTCCGGTCAACATGAGCATCAGGCTCATCGACGACGGGGCGGGCGTCGACTATTTCGCCAACGTAACCTTGTCCCTCGAGGCTGCGCCCGTGACCGTTAGTCTCCCATCCTACGCCCACGTGAGCGTGTCCTTCGATCGCAGGCTACAGAGCCTAGAGTTGATACCCATGGTTAACTGCGGGCTCGGCACGGCCCTACTGGACGTGGTCGCCACCCAGTTCACGCCCGGCGCCGGCACCAACAACTTCTTGGGGGAGCCCTTGGGAAATATCCCATCTCAGCTCCAAGTAGCGCTCAATGCATCCCTTTTCGGTCTGCCAAACCAGGTATACTACGTGGTTAACCTCAGCGACGCGTCGCTGGTGGCCGGCCCGATAAGGGCACAAAACGGGGAGCTCAACTTCACCTTGCCGGTTAGCGTGCCTCAGTTCGACTTCTTGGAGTTAGCACCAGGGCCGGTCGCAAGGGGTATAACGGCGCTGACCCTCAACGCCTCCGGCACCCACGTGCTGACGGGAACGAGGGTCACGTTCGCAGTGTTGGCCTCAACTCCCTTTGCCAAGGGTCAGTTACATAATGCCACCATTTTCGTGGACGGTTCGCCCATAAGCGGTTACTCGATCAAGTTCAACTCCAGCGGTGTGTACCAGGTTTACGCTTCCTACGGGGGGCGCAGGTCTAACACGGTGAGCATCACGGTCTATTCTCCGGCAACCTACGTTGCAGCGCAGCTGTGGTGGCTGATATTCGTGGTACCGTTGGCCCTGTTCGGACTTTGGATCTATTGGCAAGCCAAAAAGACGAAAGGTGAGCAGCGGGCAAGGGAAGCAAAAACCGCTACCGATGTGAAGCGACGACGCTGAATGCACGGACGGAAGGATGGATGAATGGAAGGAAGCATGGATGAATGCACGGACGGACGCTGGCCGAATATGGATCAACGCCGAATTAGAGTCATTGTAGCTCAAGGGGACGAAAGTCTCCTTCCGAACGGGGTGAATAGCCCCTTACGATAGCTATTTATGGTGGGCCCGCGAAGTTGTCTGTCCGTTGGCCATGATAGCCATGGCCGTTTACCCTGGGGTTAAGGCAGGGCGCTAGGACGGCAACTCCCCCAATGGCGGAATACCTCTCGCGTATTTTCCTTTCCAGTGATGCGCATCTCTGAACTGAGAAGTCCAATCCGAAAGGGCGGATTACTTCACCAAAAATCGGAATTAGCGCGTCGGACCTCGGGCTCTCGATCACAGGGATGGCCAGATCAATTGGGTCTTCTTATGGTTTGGGCCAACTTAATACTCCGCGGAGTTTTTAAGCGGATGCGGAGATGTTCGCATGAAGTTTTCTGTGTGCAAGATACTTTTCGGTTCGATTGAGCTCCGGCAGTTCTTTTCGCGTGCCAGAGAGCTTGGCTTCCAAGGGGTTGAATTCGGCTATCGTGATGCGCTGGAAAGCGGGAGGTTTTCCGATCCGTTTGCGCTGAGGGACGAGCTGGATCGGTTTGGCCTTACCTGGTCTGCTAGCTATTGGGGAGACAATTGGCACCAGCGCGAGGAGAGGGAGAGGTTGTTACAGCAAGCGGAAAAAATTGGGGAATTCCTCTCGAAGGCGGGATGCGAAAACGTCGTCATCGGGCCGCCCGTCCGCTTCCCCGGTTACGACGAGAAGAAAAAGGAATACTTGAGGACCGCTTGCGATGCCATGAACCAAGTGGCGAGGATTCTGCGCGATCGCGGGTTAAAGTGCTCCATCCACAACCACTACGGTACAATAATCGAGGGAGAGGATGAAATAGAGTTCGCCCTGGCCAACGTAGATGCCGATCTGTTGGGCTTTTGCCCCGATACGGCTCACCTGGCGGTTTCCGGTATCGAGCCGGTCAGGTTTATCGAGAGATACGCGCAAAGGGTGGCCCACGTCCACCTCAAGGACGCGATAAAACCCGGGGAGTTCGTCCCCAGGGAGGAGAACTGGGTCAGCAGGCTTAGGGACCTGGGGCAAGGTGAAATCCCCCTTGCTCAGCTGGTTGCCATCCTGGTGAACCATTCATATGCCGGCTGGTTTTCGTACGAGCAGGATGTCCCCCAGGCCGGAGAAACGCCCATGGAAAGCGCTCGCAAGAGCAAGCAGTACATAGACTCCGTACTGAGCAAGGTGGCCTGAGTTAGGGTTTGCCCCAGGTCGCGTACCCCGCGTCGCATTACGCGAGCTGTCTCAGTCTTGCCTTCCGTGTAGCTAGGGCACCTTTTTATTCCCAGATGTAATTTTACTGAAAGAAATTGAAAAAGCAGAAGCTGGAAAGCATCCTGTTTTCGATGTCGAAAACCGGGCTGTCGGCCGTCCTGCTCAGGGACCCCGAAAACCTGTTGTACGCCACGGGCTACTGGCCCGCGGTGGGCCGCTCGCTTTTGCTCATCACTTCAGAAGGTCGCTCGCGCCTTCTGGTACCGCGTTCGGAGCAGGACTTCGTCCCAAGCGGGGGCGCCGATGAGGTTGAGGTGGAAGAGGACGAGGGCCTTTCTTCTGTGTTCAGCCCATACCCCAGGTTCCAGGAATTCCTGGGCAAGCTAGAGGGGAAGGTCGGGGTTGAAGCTTCCAGCGAGGTAGTGTCGGTGGTGCAAGCGGGCACCGAGGCCTCGTTCGCCTCGGGGCCTACCTTCGACGCCGTGAGGCGCGCCGGCGGAGAGCCGGTGGACTTCTCGGGAGAAATGGAGGTCCTGAGGCAGCAAAAAGACGGGGATGACATCAAGAAGATAAGGACCTCCTACGAGCTAGCCGCCTTGGGCATCAGGGAAGGGGCTTGCAAGCTGAAGGAGGGCGTGACTGAGGCGGAGCTGGCCTCGGCCATAGAGGGTGCCATAGACTCTTCGGTTGGCTACAAGGGGACGAGGAGGGTAAGGGCGTACGCCTTCGTCATGTCAGGGGAAAGGGGGGAAATCGCCTACTACCCCTATAATTTCTCGTCGGAGAGGGAGATAAGAGAGGGAGACTCGGTGCTCGTGGAACTCGACGTTCAGGCCGACGGCTACTGGTCGGACACGACGAGGACCCTGTTCATAAATCCCACGAGGGAGCTCAGGGAGCGGTTTGAGGCCGTGTTGGAGGCAAACGAGGAAGCCACAAGGGCGGCCAAGGTCGGTGCTAAGGCAGCCGAGGTAGACGCGGTGGCTCGGAGGGTGTTGGCGGAAAGGGGATACGGAAAGGAGTTCGTGCACAGGCTTGGCCACGGCGTAGGCTTCAGGCATCACGAGTTGCCCGCCCTTCACCCCACCTCAAACGACGTGCTGATGGAGGGTTCGGTGTTCACCGTGGAGCCCGGGGTTTACGGGAAGGGCTTCGGGATCAGGATAGAAGACGGGGTGGCCGCGACGTCCTCGGGGGGCGAAAAACTTGGGTCGATCCCGATTACGCTGGGGCGAAGGCACTCGTGGCCGGGTCTTTATGCCGCCGAAAAGCAGACGAAGGGAAGAACGGTCACGGCCAGCGTCCCAGCTCATAGCGATCGAGGGATGACGCGCCACGTCGTCAAAGGCCTGGCCTACCCGCCCGCCCGCCCGCTAACCGATAGGTGTTTAACCTGAATACAAAGGCCCCCATGATAGTCATCGGTCATCGGGGTTTTCCCGCTTCATATCCGGAAAACACCATACCCTCGTTTCAGGCCGCCGTGAAGGCGGGAGCAGACGGCGTAGAACTGGACGTCCACATGAGCAAGGACGGGGAACTGATCGTGATGCACGATTACACGGTGGATAGGACCACGGACGGGCACGGGCGCATCTCTTCCATGACACTAGAGGAGATAAGGCGGCTGGACGCTGGAGTCAAACGGGGCGTGAAGGGAATAGGGGTACCCACGCTTGAAGAGGTATTTGAGGCGGTGGGTGACGTCCTCTACGTGGTGGAGATAAAGAGGGGTTCTTACCTTTATCCCGGTATTGAAGAGAAGGTGATAAGCCGCATAAGGGCTCACCGCGTCAGGGCTCAGGTCGTCTCCTTCGATTACGACGCCCTAAACGTCGTGAGGTCGCTCGACCCATCTCTAGAAACCGGGGTTATATTCGTTGGTAGGGCGCCGTACATGATCACCGTGGGTAAGGAGGTGCGCGCCACGTGGTTGAGGGGTGCCAGCGACCTGCTTCAAGAGGGCGACGGTGACGCGGTCCACGCTCAAGGGTTCAAGCTCGATGCTTGGGCTCCTAGCACGCCCGAAGAGTTGGCTTCGGCGATGCGCACTGGGGCGGATTCGCTTACGACGAACTCCCCAGAGCTCGCGTTGAGGGTTCTCAGAGAACTAAAAGGTAAATAGGCCATTTTGGCATTTCCCTCGCCACTTCCCTCGCCACTGATGGCTCTCTCCCCTTCTTTCTTCTTTCCTTTCGCCGCGAGTTTTAGAGGGGCATTTCCTGGTGGTCGGTAGAGCGGGCGCCTCGATTTCGCCGTGATAGCGGCGTTTGCGAGAGAGCCTCGAGATATCCGATTGTCGCTCGCTTTGACCCTTTCCTCCCTCTACCTCGCTACCGCGGAGCTCACCAACCCTTAAATATCTTCCCGGGAGAGCTGAATAAGTTGAGCATTACAAACGAGAGTCAAGCCGACGAAGTCGAGGTTTTAAGGCTGCAAGAGCTGGCATATCAAATAAGGTCTTACGCCATACAGATGATATACAACGCCAAGTCCGGTCACCCCGGCGGAGCTCTCTCAGCGGCAGACATAATATCGGTGCTCTACTTCAAGGAGATGAGGGTTGACCCCAAGAACCCCTCTTGGCCCGATAGGGATAGGTTCGTTTTGAGCAAGGGTCACGCCTCGGCTGCCCTGTACGCGGCCTTGGCCCTGAGGGGTTTCTTCGACGTGGGCGAGCTGATGACCTTCAGAAAGTTGAACTCGAGGCTCCAGGGTCACCCCTACACCTCAACCCCAGGGGTTGACTGCACTACCGGCTCGCTTGGCCAGGGGCTTAGCAACGCCGTTGGGATGGCCCTGGCGGGTAAGCTGGACGGGAAGGATTACAGGGTTTACGCGCTCATAAGCGATGGTGAATGCGAGGAGGGTACTACGTGGGAATCCGCGCTCTTCGCCTCGACGCATTCGCTCGACAACCTCACCGCCTTCGTCGACTTCAACGGCTTACAGCTCGACGGCAAGCTGCTCCTCGACCTATCGAGGATTGAATCCATGTGGGAATCCTTCGGGTGGAACGCCATAAGGATAGACGGCCACGACATACCGAGCATAATAGGAGCCGTGGAAAGGGCTAAGTCCACGAAGGGCAAGCCCACCGTCATAATAGCCAACACGGTCAAGGGAAAGGGAGTGTCGTACATGGAGGGAAACGACCATTACCACGGAAACCCGCCCGAAAACGATCAGAAGTACAAGCAGGCCATGGAAGAGCTATCGGCGAAGATCTCCTCAATACGCGAGGAGATCAAGAAGTTGGGAGGTGATATCAGGTGAGCTCAGCTGTCAAGGTCAACGCTTTGAGGGATGCCTTCGGGAACGAGCTCGCGAGGCTTGGCGCCAGGAAGGACGTGGTGGTCCTTGACGCGGATACCTCTTCCTCGACCCGTAGCTCGGTCTTCGGGAAGGCCTACCCGGAGAGGTTCTTCGACGTGGGGCTTATAGAGAACAGCATGATGGGCATAGCGGCGGGCCTTGCCTCGACGGGGAAGAAGGTGTTCGTGGCTGGCTTCGCCACGTTCATGTCGGGCATGGTTTACAACGTCATAAGGCAGAGCATATGCTATCCCGCGCTGGACGTCAACATAGTTGCCACGCACGCGGGGATAACGGTTGGAGAGGACGGCGCCACGCACCAAATGCTGGAGGACATAGGCCTGATGACGGGCTTGCCCAACATGAAGGTCGTGGCCCCTGCCGATGCGCCCGAGACGATCAGGGTGATCGACGCGGTCATGGAGGGCAAGGGGCCCTTCTACGTCAGGTTGAGCAGGGAAAAGGTCCCCGACGTAACGGAGGGTTACGAATTCCGCCTAGGAAAGGGCTTGGTCATCAGGGATGGCTCTGACATCGCTGTCATCTCCACCGGCATCCTGCTCAGCGAGGCCCTTGATGCGGTTAAGGCGCTGGAGAAAAAGGGCATATCTGCCTCTCTGGTGGACATGGCAAGCCTGAAGCCCATTGATTCCGAGCTGATTAGGAAGCTTGCGCGGGAGACGGGCCTAATATTGACCGTAGAAGAGCACAGCGTCTACAACGGCCTGGGCTCTAGGGTCGCTGAGGTCGTGGGCGAGGAAGCGTCGGCGCGCGTGCGCAGGATAGGGATCGATGACGTGTTCGGGGAATCTGGCACCGCCTCCGAGCTGTTGGCGAAGTACAGGCTTAATAGCGAAGCTATAGCGGAAGAAGCGGAGAAACTCGTGGAGGCGAGGAGAAAGTGAAGATATTCTTGGATACGGCAAACGTCGAGGAAATAAAGAAAGGCGTGGACATGGGCATTGTGGACGGGGTTACCACCAACCCGACCATAATATCCAGGGAGAACAAGCCCTTCGATGACGTGGTTAAGGAGATACTCTCCCTAGTGAAGGGGCCCGTCAGCTTGGAGGCCGTATCCACGGAAGCCGAGGGGATAATCGAAGAGGGGAAGAGGCTGGCCAAGCTCGGCAATAACGTCGTCGTAAAGGTCCCGATAACTGCTGAAGGGCTCAAGGCCATGAAATCGCTTTCGTCCATGGGTATAAAGGTCAACGCCACGCTCATATTCACCCCGATCCAGGCCCTTCTGGCGGCCAAGGCTGGAGCAGCCTACGTCTCGCCGTTCGTGGGCAGGCTGGATGACATATCGGAGGACGGCATGAGGGTGGCCGAGGATACAAAAAAGATATTCGCGAACTACGGCCTCAAGACTGAGGTAATAGTGGCTTCGGTGAGGAACCCAATACACGTTTACAGGGCAGCGCTAGCGGGGGCTGACGTGGTCACCATGCCGTTCTCGGTCCTTGAGAGGTTGCTAAAACACCCCAAGACGGACGAAGGGCTTGCTCTCTTCGCCGAAGACTGGAAGAAAGTGCAGCAATTACAGGAAAGAGGCAAAGCGTAAAGAAAGGTAAGGTCCGTCGTGGCCTTAGGGCTGCCTTAAACTTAGTTAGGGGGTATTTTGTTTTTGGTACCGATGCTTCTAGGCTCTACTTTGCTCATTAAGGCGAGATTATTTTTTGATTTCGCAACGATTGGGCGCGATAGAGCAAACTAGGAGGACATGAAAACCAAGCTGGAGTCAGCTGACCTCCTCCCCGCCCTAAAGGGCGAGGTTTGTCGTTCGCTTTATCATTAGTGGAAACGAGCTGCGGGGCGCTAAGGTCTTGGCCGATCTTTCAAGTGGCGGAACTGGCAGGTGATCGTCGATTCGGGAACTTTTCCGAGCTAGTCGTGGGTAAACGTAGTCGTTGAATCTCGTCAAGACAGTTAGCTCGAACTGAATTAAATCGAATCGAGCTGGCTGAGCTGTCGGAGATGAGCTGAATCGGTAGAAAGGGAGATGGGAGACGTGAAACCTTGACCACGCGTTAAGTTCCAATTTTTCTTCGGAGGGCCGCTGAGGGAGGGAGGAAGGGAGGAAGGGAAAGGGAAGGGGAGGTAGTTAGTTTTGAGTTCCTGGGTGCTTTCTCGTGCCGGATTTTGTCCCCGTAGCATTAGCTCGTCCTCTTCGCAGAGGCGGCCGGTGTTTAAGATTTGGCTGGGCCGTTTTCGCCCTCAGGGCGTCCTCTTCGGCTAGAATCGGGGAACGAGGCCAAAGCGGCCCAGCGATGCACATAAGGGTTTTCTGTCTCATAGGCGAACGCGTTATGCGGGCCCACGCTATCCATTTTTTAACCGCGGTCTGCTTCGTTGGCCCGATCTAGGATTTCCTTCATGCCTAGGAAGCTCTTGACCGGGTCCGGGCTCTTGAAGATGGCTGAGCCGATCACGAATATTTCGGCGCCCGCTTCGATCACCTGCTGTATGTTGTGCGATTTTATGCCACCATCGGCCGCTATGGTGAAGTTGAGCTCTTCCCTATCCCTTACCTTTCTCAAATGCCTTATCTTCCTAACCGCCTGAGCTATCATTTGCTGATTTCCGTAACCGGGCTCGGTCAGCATGACAAGGACGGCATCCACCTCGGGTAAGAGGTAGGAAACGGTTTCCTCGCTGGTCCGGGGGCTGAGCGCAATCCCGGCTTTGATGCCCAGTTCTTTTATCTTTTGTATCAGCCTGAACGGGGCCATGGCGGTTTCGTAGTGAAAGTAAAGGGTATTCACCTTGCTATCGAGCTCATCGATGTAAAGCTCGGGCGTGGTCACCATTAGGTGAGCCTCGAGGGGAACGTCGGTGAGCGTGCGCAGGTCTGCTGCCATGCGCGGCCCATAGGTGATGTTCGGCACGAAGTGGCCATCGACGATATCGAGGTGGACCAGGTGCAACCCCGCGTCCAGAACAGGCTTGAGTCTTTCCCAGATTATGGGCATCTCTATGTCCAGTATGGAAGCCGATATCTGCCTGCTTTCTGGCATGATCATTACCTCGGACCTACACCAGTGCCGAGAGCTAAACGGCCCAAGCCCGCGTTCCCCTTTGGGTTGTTCTCGCGAAAGCTGATTGAGCGCTGGGAAGCGGCGCGTCCGAGCGCACCGAACGGATAGGGCAACAACTTCAAGTCCCCGGGGTTGGGCTTTTTTAGCCTATCGTTGCTTCGCAACGGCTTGTACGGTCAACGGGAGAAGCGTAAGTAAAAATGAAGGAAGACCGAAGTAAAGGAAAAGGAGTGCGCCCAAGGCGATTGGTGGCTCTGTGTGCGAAGAGGAAATCGTACCATTGCTCGTTCAAATCGTCTCCACGATCCCGAGTCCCCGTGCGAGGAGGAAATCGGGAAGAAGCAACCGTTTGACGTAAGTCGTGAGCCAGGCTTTTATGGCCACGACTTCGTACTTGGGATGCAATTCATTTGGATTTATCTGCTCGCTTTGGCGGTAGCCGTAGTCGTGGGCAAGGCCCTCAAGATAAAGTGGGCCGACAAGGCCTTACCATACGTCACGGCGACGCTATTATTCGTCATGGGGACCTGGGCAGGCAACGAGGCGCGTTCCCTTTTCGCCGTTGCTGACTTATTGCTCGAGTCGCTGGAGATACTCGTGCCCTCCACGCTGGCCGGCTACCTGATCGCGTTGGCCTTCGGGGGCCCGCGCCGCGAGCGGTCTCCGGGAGAGGGAGAAAGGAGCAAGATGCCCTTCCTTTTTCTCTTTACCGCCGCTTCAGGCTGGGCTTTGGGCGTTTTCGTGGAGCTTCCCAGCGCCCAGGCCGTCATAACGTGGCTTTTGATCTTGCTGGTAGTGGTGATAGGTGTGGACATGGGCCCCTCGATAACGCTCAATTCATTCAAGCGGGACCTGAAGCAATCGTGGATCCCCTTCTCCGCTCTTGCCGGTGCGCTGCTAGGAGGTCTCATCTCATCCTTTGCCTTCGGGATGGACCCAAAGTTTGCGGTGGCCTCGGCCGCCGGCCTAGGTTGGTACAGCTTGGACGGCCCCCTGCTTTCCTCTTACTTTGGGCCCAGGTTGGGGATGGTGGGGTTTCTAACCAATTTCTTGCGGGAACAGATGACTTTCTTCGTCGTCCCCCTGCTCAGGGACCAGAAAAGCGGTGCACTCCTCACGTTGGGGGGTAGTACTACCATGGACGATACACTTTCCCTATACGCGGCCACCCTTGGCGATGAGTACAAGGAGCTAGCACTTTTCAACGGCCTCGTGCTGAGCTTAGTAATCCCTTTCTTGCTTCCAGCGATACTGGCCGCTCGAGGTTGGGTAAAAGCTGCGGTGGCCTAGGAAGGGGAAAGCTGAAGAGGGAAGCTAAAAAAAGAGGAGTAATGCAAAAAAGAAGCGCGCGCTTTTAACGCGTTAATCTCCTCGGGGAAGGCAATTTTGGTCGGAGGCTTTTTCGCGCCTCACGAGAGCGTAATCTCTACCCTCTTGTTGTGTTTTCCCTTGTTCTCGAATTTTTCGAACTTTATCCTGCCTATCTCGGCAGTGTTTTTAACGTGCGTCCCCCCATCCATTTGCTGATCTAGCCCCACTATCTCCACTACTCTTACCCAATTCAGCTGGGAGAGCAGTTCTTGGCCTGGGCGCGTCCTGGCCAAACCGGGGAGAGAAAGGGCCTGCTCCCTGGGCAGGAATTTCACGACCACGTCCCTTCTCTTGGCCACTTCCTCGTTTACTTCGTCTTCTAGGGATTGAAGGTCTTCCCTCTTGAGCTCGGGCCAATCTAGGTCGAAGCGCGCCCTGTCCTCGTAAATGTTGCTACCGGTTATGAAGGCCTCCTGGTGATTCCTGAGTATCACGGCGTCTATTAGGTGGATGGCGGTGTGCAACCTCATCAGCTTGTACCTCCTATCCCAGTTTATCTCCCCTTTCACAGCGGCGCCGATCTGAGGGAGCTCGCCGCTAAGGAAGTGCTTAACCGTCGGGTTTTCTTCATCACCTTCTTTGGTTACGTCTACTACCTCGTAGACCTTCGCGGCTTCGCCCTCGCCCACCAACAGCTTACCAGTGTCGTGGGGTTGTCCCCCACCGGTCGGGTAAAAAGCGGTTTTATCGAGTACCACGTAGGAGTCCCCAACGTACACCACCTTGGCTTCAAACTCCCTCGCGTAGGAGTCGTGCAGGCAGATCAAGTTATCGTAAGGCATGACGCGTATTGAAAACCCGCACTTAAGCCCGTCGCAGGGGATCCGTCCGAACGCCGTCACAAACAGCTTCAAAATAAATAGTTTTATATAGGTGCGCGTCATATAGTATTCCGTGCCTGAAAGGTTATATACCTTGAAAGAGGCATGTTTGCTCCTTGGCCTTCACCCAAGGACAATACATAAGTGGGATAAACAAGGCAAAATCAGGGTTGTTAGAACACCTGGCGGTCGCAGGAGAATGCCAGAATCGGAAATCAGGAGGTTGCAGGGTGAAAA
>Ga0080006_1134746_pt1 | contig 12194 bp, 12 predicted proteins | sample RS3BMetagenome_FD_69209 | JGI IMG/M metagenome (GOLD analysis project Ga0080006, IMG submission 69209) | Ferric oxide microbial mat and aquatic microbial communities from Rainbow Spring, Yellowstone National Park, USA - RS3B (SPADES... ...
CCGAAGCTACTCGGCAAACTGATTGCGCTGATCGGTGATGGGACCATCTCTTCCAAAATTGCGCGCACGGTGTTCAAGGAAATGTTCGACACGGGCAAAGATCCGCAAGTCGTCATCGAAGAGCAGGGACTCGTGCAGATCAGCGATGAGGGCGCCATTTTGGCCATTGTACAAAAAGTGATCGAGGCGAATCCGAAGTCGGTGGAAGACTACCGGGCCGGCAAACAGAAAGCGCTCGGGGCAATCGTTGGCCAAGTGATGAAAGAGACAAAGGGTAAGGCGAACCCGGCAGTGGTTAACAAGTTGATTATGGAGCAAATGAGCTGACGAACGAGTGACTCTAGTAGGTAAACTGTGCGCATCGCACCAATGTCTCGCGAGGGGTGAATCCACTGCAGTGAATGGGGGTGTCAGTGTTGGGCGTGCGGCAGCGTGCGAGGTTGATTTATAATCCGTCGTCGGGTAAGGAATTGTTGCGCAATAAGCTAGCTACTATGTTAGATATTCTCGAAGAAGGCGGCTGGGAAACGTCTTGCCATGCCACAAAGAGCGAATCAGACGCGGTGGATGCCGCTAGCTTTGCAGCGGCGGACGGCTATGAATGCGTGATCGCAGCTGGGGGAGACGGGACCATTCACTCAGTCGTCAACGGGTTGGCGAAGGCGCCGCAGAGGCCGGCACTTGGCATTATTCCTGCGGGGACGTCGAACGATCTCGCGCGGGCGTTGGGCTTGCCACGGCAGCTTGAAGAAGCGTGCCGAGTGATCGTTGAGCGTCGGACGCGCCCGATGGACATTGGCGTCTCTGGCGACACGTTCTTTGTCAATATCGCAGGGTGCGGGCGAATGACGGAGCTCACCTATGACGTACCGAGCAAACTGAAAACGGTGCTCGGCCAACTGGCCTACTTCGTCAAAGGGCTCGAACTATTGCCTATGCTTCGCTCTATCCAATTGCACATCGAATCGCCAAATTTCAATTTTTCAGGCGAGGCAATGCTTTGTCTCATTGGCAACACCAGCATCGTGGGCGGCTTTACGCGCCTGCTTCCGGACGCCAGCATGAACGACGGCTTGCTTGACGTTATTCTCGTCAAGCAGGTGGGGCTGCCCGAACTCGTGCGGCTCACAACGCTGGCCATGCGTGGTGAGCACGTCACCAGTGACCGCGTAGTATACGTGCAAACACCGGAAGTAAGCGTTTGGAGCGATGATCCGGTAGACTTGAACCTCGATGGCGAATACGGCGGCATGCTGCCGCGCAAATTCAGCGTATTGAAGCACCATTTGCAGGTGATCGTGGGGGCCGACTCGATGGTGGAGAGGCCTGCGAAGTCAGGCTTGAGCCTCAACGAGTCGGCGCAGGCGCTGAATGAGCGCTAAACTTAGTCGTAACAGTAGCAGGCGCGTTGTGGGCGAGGGGGCAGACGCAGGTGCCGGACATTCCCGTAAGGCAGGGCGGAACGTATGAAGTGGATATTCACGGCATGGGGCATGGTGGAGAGGGTGTAGGCCGATTTGAGGGCTTCACTCTTTTTGTGCCGGGCGCCTTAATCGGCGAACGCGTCCAAGCTCGCGTAAAGCGAGTGCAAAAGCAGTTTGGCGAGGCAGAACTTGTGCAAATATTGCAATCCGTCAATGAGCGAATCCAGCCGCGCTGCAATGTGTACGAAGAATGCGGCGGTTGTCAGCTGCAGCATATGGATTATGCAGCGCAGCTTCGCCAAAAACGTCAAACGGTTATCGACGCCCTCGAACGAATCGGAGGTTTTAAAGGTATTCACGTGCACGATCCGATCGGCATGGACGAGCCGTGGCGGTATCGCAACAAGATCGTCCTGCCAGTGACGGCAGCAGTGTCTGTCTCATCAGAAGCGGCGAAGCGGCTTTCGACTGCCGGGTACTACCGTCGCGGCACACACGAGGTCGTATCCATCGACGACTGTGCCATCGCCCACGAGCAACTCGAACGCGCAGCGCTCACGTTGCTGGACGTGCTCAATGACCTCGAAATCCCACCTTACAATGCAACTACCGGTAAGGGTGTCGCCCGCGCGGTTATGGCCCGCAACGGCTTTGGCACAGGAGAATTAATGCTTGTCCTCATTACGGGCACGCGCGATCTTCCGCAGAAGGAACGCTTGATCGCGGAAGTGAAACGAAGACTCCCCGACCTCACCAGCTTTGTTCATAACATCAACAGCCGGGACGCCGGTGATGCCTTAGGATGCGAAACTAGCCTACTGTACGGTCGCGACCACATTTATGAACAACTGGGAACGCTCCGATTCAGCATATCGGCTCAATCGTTCTTTCAAGTGAATCCAATTCAGACGTTGCAACTGTACGGAAAAGCTGTGGAGTACGCAGAACTCACCGGTACGGAAACGGTCGTAGACGCCCATTGTGGAACCGGCGCCATCGCGCTGTTTATGGCCCATCAAGCACAGCGGGTCTACGGCTTTGAACCGATTCGCCCCGCAATCGCCGACGCGAAAGAGAATGCGCGACTCAATCATGTAGCGAATGCAGTTTTCACAACAGGAACGGCGGAACGCGGATTGGGCAATTTGTATGCGGACGGAGTCAGGCCGGATGTGATCGTCCTCGATCCGCCGCGCAAAGGGTGTGAGCCGGAGTTGTTGGAGTTACTTGTTAAGCACAGACCTAAGAAGATTGTATACGTGTCATGCAACCCGGCAACGTTGGCGCGTGATTTGAAGCGCTTGGCAGTAGGTGGCTATGAATTGGGCGAGATTCAACCTGTTGACATGTTCCCGCAGACGGTGCATGTGGAGTGCGTTTGTTCCTTAATATATAAGGGTTTTGAGTGATGGATTAAAGTGTTTGGGGACGTATTGGGGACGCGGACTATTTCGCGTCCCCAATGTGTTTTTTACTCCAGAATAAGTTTATGGTTGTACTGTTCCGACCGTTTAAGATTTTTCGTGGTGAACCGCAGCATGAGTTACCACCGTGTAGCACGATTTAAGTAGAGGGATCTTTAGAAAGGAAACGCGAACAAATTGAATTACACACAGTTTGGCATTTGAAATGAAAAGAAACCCATCACTTCTGTGCGAAGGGCTCCATTCCCTATACAACTTAATCCTCGCATTTTTGACATTTTGCGCCTGTTAATGATCCCTTTGAAAACAACTTGCCACAGTCAGAACAATAGTCATACAATTCTTTGTGCTTTTGGCAAACGCGATATCCCTCCTTTGTAAAATATTCCGGTTTTTTATTGTCGCAATGATAGCACTTAGCCATGAGTTCTCCTCCGAATGCATGTAATGAGTTTACCAATTTATTTTATAAGATATTCCTTCTATTTCCAAGCGCCTAACTGTATGTTATCACTTTGGAAACTCAGGTTAATTATTTAACAACAGCCTATTTGTTATAAATTTGTGTTCCAAATACTGTACCGCACATTTCGAACTAGTCGTCTTTGTCTTGCTCGGTTAGGATTAATTGCTGCATTTGCAATACCCATATGTATCAAATGGCACTCCGCAAGACGAACAAATCCAGTTCTTGTTGAGCACGCTTTGTTCACTCCTCTTAATTCCAGTTGCCAATTGATTAGGTCTAATGATCTCTTTTGATCCAGATAATACCAATAAATGAGCAATTCGTTCATAACGCTGATCATTAACTAGCTTGGCAAAGTAGAGTGCATTGTCACCGTTATGATTCAGCTTATTAACATCAAATCCGTTGCGCATGAGAAAATGAACCATCTCATAATGACCATATTTGGAAGCAATGATCAGTGCGTTATTACCATGACTATCGGTACTTGAAAGATCAACACCTTTTTTGATTAGAAAATGGGCAATCTCAACGGCATTTACCGACGCAGCTGCTAGAAGCGGACTCATACCATTTACGGTTATGTGGTTTAAATCGATTGATTCATTATACTTTTCCAAAAAATTAATATCATTATTCTCTATTGCGAAAAACAATACAGTTTTTCCATCGGTCTTACGAGATGAATTGATATTCGCTCCATAAGTTAACATGGCGTCAAATAAATCTATTTTACCGGCCAAGTAAGCTCTCATTAGTGCGGTATTTCCTTTATTGTCTTGTGCTTCTATCTCAGCTCCTTACGAACTAGTTCTTGAAGTAAATTCCTATCGTCACAAAAAAGGCAATACATAAGTAAAGTTACCCCATTATTGTCCTGACTATCTGCAGCAATAAACTCTTTATTGATTAAGCGCATTATTAATTCGGCTTTTTTATGAGCAATGGCGCTCATGACGATATCTATCCTTAATTTGGTCGATAGGTTCTGGGACACCTTCTTATTTAAAAGTTCATCGATGACTTTAACAAATCCGTTTTCTATTGCTGCCTTTAAAACAGTCACGATATCAAAGAATTTAAATTCAGTTAATATTGACGTTACCATCAGATGATTGTTTTTTATAGCTGTAATCAACAAGGGGGTAATGTCAACTAATATATTCTTAAATAAACTTATCAACTCATGGTTTTGGTTTTTGTAGGCAACCCATAGGCTTTCAATGGTATCCGACTGATATTCATCAATAAAGGAGCTACAATTCAAAATCATGTTGGCGAATCTCACATGATTTCTTTCGCAAGCAAATTGCAGAGCGCTCAATGGTGGTGTTCCAATTGAAATTAGTCTTTGCATTATTTCATTATCATCATGTGTTATAGCCCAATGAAACACCTCGCTACCACTTATGTTTGCCCCTGACTGAATGAGTAATATGATAAGTGAACGATCGTTAAATAATACCGCCTTGTGAAGAAGTTCTCCTCTATTGATTTCTTCAACAGGTACAGGCACATTGTTTTCCAGCAAATATGAAACAACTGTGATATGCCCCTTCTGAATAACTTTATTGACTGGAATATCTAGTAGAGAACCTCCGGCACGGTGCAACAATTTAACAACATCTAAGTTTCCTGAAACGGCCGCAAATGCGATTAGGGGATATTCACTTGTTCCACCAAATAGCCAAATATTGATTGACCTATCTTCTTGTCCTGCTCCAAACTCAAGGAGAAGTGCAACAATTTGCGTGTTCCCATGTACTGCCGCACCAAAGAGAGGGTTCACACCCAGATCTACTTTTGCACCAAACAAAAGTAATGTCTCAACGATATCCTGATGCCCATTTTGACAGGCGTAGGTTAAAGCTGAAAAACCGTGTTCTAGTTGGTTCACTTCGCAGTTATACTGTAGTAGTAAATTTACAATGTTAGTTAGACCTTTTTTTGCCGCAACAAGAATCGGAATATATGGCGATTCATCGGTGATATAATTGTATATCAACCTTTTACTTTGCCCTCCATTTACCGGTGCTCCTGCCTCTAGAAGTAATTTTGCAACCTCAATATGGTTTTCTCTACATGCTAAATACAAGGCTGTATAGGTAATCTCAGCAGACTTTTGGATGAAAAGATATACGATTTCACCCCACCCCTTCATAGCCGCCCACTCGATAGGTCGATACCCTTTGTATGGCAAATTGATGTTTACTTCAGAACTTTTCAAGGCTTTTTTCACTATTAACACACTCGGCTGAAATAAGTTTGACTGAGCTTGTTCTACGTCAAACTTTTTCTCTCGGCGCATACAATCTCTTCCTTTAATATCATTTTTAATGAGCCATTGATCTGGTGCTGAGACGGTTTTATTGACGGTTGTATTGATTTCTGGCCATTCTGGCTGTGATGTTACATTTTAAGTTCTGCATTCAACTATGTAACACCTCTTCTGATGCTTAGGATTACAGTGAAGTGATGATTGAAACGCTTTTGTTAAAACACATTATGGTACCCTTTCGCCTTAGAGGTGATACGGTGAACTGTATCGCAAGTGATAGTAAAGCATAAAATTGAAATTACATTCTATGTAGACGGACGGAGCAGTGGTCTCGCTGCATAGGGTGCGCGACCGGTTTAATAATATATACAGAGTTCTCTTGGTATGATAAGAGTCTAGATGGGGCCAAGCCTCTTCTCTGTTTCGCAGAGAATGGACCTTGTAACGGAGTTGGAAAATGTGGTAAAATCTAGTTGACCTGCCCCGCCCAATTGAAAGGTTGGGAGACCAGTGGACGGTCTACGGACGGACTGGGGGCTAAAAGTCTTGGAGCACATAAAAGGGGTGGTGCCTATGATGGCTACTATTGGTGAAATAGCGACTGTTGTAGGGTTCCTTAGCCTTGTTTTTGTAAAGGCTATAACCTTCTGTACTGCCTCTCAATTGTGCGGGGTCAAAAACGTTGATGAAGCAACCAGAGTGGTTGCTTTTGTTTTTGGGAGAGATAGTGTTGGTGAATAAGAAAAAGCGGTTCTTCAAGAAAAAGCTAAAGAAGCAGAAGTACAATAAGTTCTTTAGCTATAAGAATGATTGTCGTGAAGACCGCAATTTTTTGTATAAGAATTTTGAAAAAAGCAACTCGTACAATGTTAGATTTACTCGTTCCAATTTCTCTTATGTTAACTTTTACAAGTCAATAATGAAGTATTGCGGGTTTAATGGAGCATCCTTTGTAGGAAGCGAGTTTAAACAAGCGAATTTAAGGGGAAGCGAATTTAAAGGGGCTACATTTAAGGATGTTGTCTTTATAGATACTAAACTTGATAAGGCGGTCTTTTCAGGGACCGTATTTGAAAACGTTTATTTTATTGGCACGAGCGTGCGAAGAGCTAGAGGATTGCCTGAGAATACTCCGGGAATTACCGTACTGAAAGCCATGCCTAGCCTTGATTTAAGCGATGCTCTTAAGACTGCAATTAGTAATGCTGTGAGGAATCCATATATAAAAGAATCAGAGGTGCTGATGCTTAAGAAGAAGCAACGGATTAATACGATAAATATTGAACGCCTCCTGAAGGATTACTCTGAAGAGCAAGTGATAATTGGTTTAGGGTTGGCGAAAGTGAAAATAGACAAAAAGTTTCATACATTAAGTTATATTACCTCTTTTATAAAAAAGGAATTGACTTCATTTCATACCGCTTGATGAAAAATAAAAAAGGTGGCGACTGCGGATATGGATTTGTTTAAAGAAGAATTGATCCGTATGCTTAAAAGTATAGAAGAAACGAATGAACCATTTGATGAGCTCGTGGTTTCTCGGCAAGTACGATCTGTTGGGGAAAAGTTAGAACTGAATGAAAATCCAATTGAATTTATCGCTGAAATTTTTGCATTTGACTTGCACGAAGCCGGTGAAAATTCAAAATGGGATCTTTATTATGGTCCCCAGCTAGAAGGCACAAACCAAGACGGATCAGCATTCGAATATCCAAGCATTAGCATGATCACTTCAGACATTATTCAGTATTGGATGAATCGAGCAAAAACAAGTAAACATCCAGTACTAACTGCACGTTATGCAGATTTAGTTTGGGAGTTCACAAAAGTTGTGACAGGCACACAGCCGGACATTGAATTCGCACAACTGACAATCGATAAGGTAATATTTCTTGCTAATAACGGCTCATACAGCAGGGACATTAGTGTTATTAAAAAACTGGAGCGTGCTTTGTCGATTGCCCTGCAAACAAACGATTCGAATAGAGTAGAGCAGCTAAAGTTGACGATTATGTCATTTGAGGATAGGGTAGCTGAAGATAATAAGCCGGGCCTTTGGGGGTTCTCATTTGATTTACTGATAGATAAGAAAAAGATAAGCCTAACAGAGGCCGAACAACTGAAAATAATTTCGGACCTTGAAATGAGACTGTCGAATGTAACAAGAGACAGTGAAAGCGATTCATTCAATCCGTGGGCGGCAGAAGCAGCGGTAGAGAGATTAGCGGCCTATTACAGAAAACATAACAAATCGGAGGAAATGAAAAAAGCACTTCTAGCGTTCGGCGAAGCATTTATAACAATTAGTAACAAATCATCACCAATTCAGGCATCCTCATGGTTGCAACGCGTTCATTCCGTATATAGTGATTATTTGTTAAGAGACGAAGCCAATACGATTGTCAAAAAGATTCGTGAGCTCGGACCTCGCATGAACTCTGATATGAAGCAGACTTCGCATAGTTTTGAAATACCCGCAGAGAAAATGAACGAATACGTCACCAGGATGATTGATGGAACACTAGAAGAAGTTCTTGAGAGAATACTCATTCAATACATACCGCAGCAAAAGCAGGTAAGGGAACAACTGTATGAATTATCAAAAGGAGCACCTGTTTCCTTTCTTTTTTCAACGCAAATCCATGATCACCAGGGAAGGCACGTCGCAACCATTGGCTCACTTGAAATTGATGAAAATGGCCACATAATCGCTCAGATGTCTCAAAACATGCAAATTACCGCTGTATTTTTACGGGAAGTGATGACTAAACTTATTAATAAATTTAAGCTTACAGAGGATGAGCTAGTCAATTATCTTTATAAATCGCCGGCATTTGACACGCTAAAAACAGGAATAATTCAGCTAGGCTTAAAGAGTTATTTAAAAAATGATCACCTCGTTGCAATACATTTACTTATCCCTCAAATTGAAGATATCTTAAGAAGGATACTTGAGGCAATTGGGGGAACGGTATTAAAAAAATCACGTGGCGGGAGCGGCTTTCATTTCAAGACATTAGATGAACTTTTACGCGATGAGCAGTTAGTTGCCGTTTTTGGTGAAGATGTCATGCTTTATTTCCGGGTAGTTCTAACTGATCAACGAGGCTGGAACCTTCGAAATGATGTCTGTCATGGGATTACTCCGCAAAGTGCTTTTGGTTCTGCTATGGCTGATAGAATAGTCCATATTTTGCTATGCTTGGCTCCGGTGAGATACATTGAGGACGAAAAACAGTAATGTAGGCAAAATAGTAGTTGATAACTACTTAGATTGGTGTACAATATCCCCGCATTTGTTTTCTGAATTGTATAAGCCATAATACCAGTTGATGGAAAATAAAAAAGTCGGGGACGTGAGCTACTCACGTCCCCGTTTACTGGTCAATATAGATTCAAATTTATCAGCAGCTGATTGATCGGCCGTTCTTAGTGCATGCCCATAAACATTCATCGTGGTGTTAATATTGCCATGCCCGAGGCGCTCCGAAATAATCTTGGCGTGGACACCTTGATTAATCAAAACAGTGGCCGAAGTGTGCCTGAGATCGTGGAACCGGATATACCGCAAACCGTTCTTTTTGATAAATTCACGGAACCACAAGTATGGCCGTTCCTGATGGAATGCTTTGCCGTTGGGATGGCAGAACATGAAGTTATATTGGCCGCCTTCCCACATATCACCGATTTTTTCACGTTCGTCAAGCTTGTGTAGGTAGTAATCCTTTAAATCTTGTAACATGGTAGAGGGTAGAGCCACCTTGCGTTTGGAAGCTCTGGTTTTGGGTTCCTTTACATGGGCGATACCCGCCGGAGACAGGGATACACTTTGCGCTACAGTTAGGATGCCTGTGTCCCAATCAATATGATGCCATTCCAGTCCAAGCAATTCACCACGGCGCAATCCAGTAGTAAGAGCTAAAGTGACCATAACTCTCCAGTGGATCGGTTCATTTTGTAACGCAATAAGCAGCTGCTGAATTTCGTTGTGGTCATATGGAGTGACTTCTTTATGTTTAACACTGGGTTTCTTTACACCTGAGACCGGGTTTTGTTTCAGTAATTTCCATTCAACAGCCCTTGAGAATATATTCTTCAGTACACGATGATTAATTTCGATCGTTCCGGCTGACAGGTTGCCCTTTCTATAGCCTTGTCGTGCTCCATCTTTGGTTAATGAGTCCAAAAAGCTTACAATGTGGATGGTTTTAATTTGTTCTAATTTTAAATGCCCGAATGTCGGCAGGATTTTATTTTTCAGATTAGATCGATACGTATATAAAGTTTTTTCGGCCAGATGCTTTAAGGCATACTTGGATTCCCACTCCTTTACGAAAGCATCGAAGGTCATCTTTTCCGGGGCAATATATTCACCTGCTTCTATCTCGATCTTGAACTTTACCAGTTCATCGTTCAAACGCTTTGTTGTTTTTAATAGTGCAGGATCGTCTATTTTAATGGTTTTATACCGTTTCAAACGTTTGCCGGATGAATCATATCCGGCCTCTACAACTAATCTCCACGAATTTGCTCCACGTTTTTCAATGCTTGCCATGTCGAACCTCCATCCCAGGAAAATAAAAAGATCCCTTGCCGCAGATGGCGAAGGGATCTAATATTTCAATTAGATTAAGTTGTTTAGCTTCTAAAATTCAAAGCTTCTTGTTCACGAAACCATGCCTCCAAAGAATCGCGCCGAAAAACAAGTTTAGTGCCGATTCTTACGTGAGGCACACGACCAGCTCTGCATTCGGCATAAAGTTTGTCCTTGGATATTGCACGTTCAAATACTTCATCCCATACTTCTGCAAAGGTTAGCGTATTGCGTTGCCGATGGGTATCGTGCTGGGTATTCTTGTTATTGGGGAATGTTATTACTCGGTTTTGGGTTTCCATTCTTTTTGCTCTCCTTTTAAACGAAATTAGTTTATTGAATGATGGTCAAGTGATTATTTTTAATTTGACAAGCACAAATAAGCTGCGCAGATAGCAGCGCAGCTTGCTTGCATGATTCAATTATTTGGAAAGTTCTTTGTAACGCTTCATATCCATTTTGCTTTGAGTCAGTACAAATTCTCTCAAGGCTGTTTTCGGTATTCGATAGCCTTTCATTTTTATGGATTTGATCTGTTTGGTTCGAAGGAGTTCATACACTTTAGATCGTCCGATATTCAAAGCTTCCATTACATCTTCTACCGATAAGATGTCATCGTATTGAGCGAACAAATTCGTCACCCTTTCCCAAGTGAATGTGTGCATCAGGTATATAATATATAATTGGATCCTTTACGCTTGATGTTTTCTATATGCTGTTAAATGCCAATCATTTTTTATTGAATGGCGTTGAATCAATTCCGTTGACGTTGGCTGGGCAACCTTGTTATTAGGTGTTGAATAACGATTATACGGAAAGTTCCCAGGTTCCCAGGTTCCCAGGTTCCCAAGTCAACGTTTAGCTAGTATATCGTTGTTTCCTTGATAGCTCCTTTATATAATGTATTAGACAATGTAAATTATTATTTGGGATGAGGTGTCTTCTTGAGTGATTCGAAAGAACGAGAATCAATGAGCTTATATATGGATATAAGCATGTGGGAAACCAAAAAACTAGACAAGATTGATGCCATTATAGAAAAGTTAAATTGGGTCTATTCAAATGAAACCTACTGCATAAACGATAATGGTTATCTAGTTTTCAAAAATAAAAATGAGGAAGATCACCAGTACATTGCCAACTTCTTCGTCGTTCCAACTCATTGGCTTTATTGCTATTACGGAGACACTTTGGAACATAGCGACGGGTTGGCGGTAACTGTGTATCATAAATGGGATGATAAGAAGTACGTGAAAGTGCACATTAATGTTAAGAATGATGCGATAGTAAAAGGTGATTGGGTTAATCCAAAGTATCTTGACTACTGCTTCAATTTGCCGATTCAGTCAAATTACCAGTTTCTTCGCTCGGCATTAAGGTTGGCAACTAAAAGAATCAAAAGCAAGAATAAAAAATTATTTGACGGGGAAAAATGGCTAGACGGATGGGAAGCGAAGCAACGTATAAATCAATACTACGAAGATTACGCTGTTAACCAAATATACGTGCGTGATGCAACCCAAAGAGATTCTCTTGAAAAAGACGCATTGGAATATTTGAAAGACGTAGATGAATACATAAAAATAAATAGTCTAACCGACTATAATATAGAGCCGGAAAACGATGAAAATCACATTGGGTGGATTGGGGATGCAAACAACGAAATCATATACTTGCTCCCAAAAAAGTTAGATGCTTGGATTGCGGAAATCAAACCTAATTTTTCAAAGTCAAAAAACATGATCCATTCCCATCTCGTGAAGGAAGGTATCTTGTCAACAGAAACCGAGTCAAAAGGTAGAATACGGACAGATGTTAACAGGACAGTGTATCCGAAGAATAAGCAACGTGTATACGAATTTTTCCGAGAAAAATTTGATCGTTTCCTTAGCACCAAAACATAGATTCCAAAGTACCTTTTCAGATCCTCCGCCGCTAAAAAGTCATTCAGTAGAGTGGGAGCAGAGGGTAGTTAGCTTTTTGAAGGATTTGTAATTTGAGAGCG
>Ga0080006_1267838_pt1 | contig 12193 bp, 10 predicted proteins | sample RS3BMetagenome_FD_69209 | JGI IMG/M metagenome (GOLD analysis project Ga0080006, IMG submission 69209) | Ferric oxide microbial mat and aquatic microbial communities from Rainbow Spring, Yellowstone National Park, USA - RS3B (SPADES... ...
TCGTCGATTTCACTTCGGCGACCCGGCCGAGATCGGCGGGAATGCCATTGGGGCGCTCGTCGGGGGGGACCCCGACCCCGGCATCCGTCGGGACGAGCCAGCGATCTTTCGAGGTCGGCGAGTCGCCCGGCAGGGTGGCGACCAGGTTGACCAGGGTCGTCGGCTTCGGGACCCGGGGCGCCACCGGCTGGACAAACGAGTCTTCCTCGACGATCAAACGACCGCCCGACTCCCGGGCGTAGCTTTCCAGCTCTTGCTTGATCCATCGCCGGGCCGCGCCGATGCCCCGGGTCGGGTTGTCGGGATCGGACAGCGTGTGGCGGGTCCCGAACGAGACGAGCTTGCGAACCGTCGCCTCGATCCGGGCCGGGGAAATCTCTGCCAGGATCGCCTCGACCTGCGGATTCTTCCGCGAGCCGACCAGCACCTGCTGACCCAGAGCCGGGACGGTCCCGAGGCAGGCGAAAACCAGAGGGACAACGATGGCGATTCTCATGGCGAGGAGCTCCAGAGGCGTGGAATCGATCCGGGCGGGACGAACCAGCTTAATCCGTCGAAGTCGCTCGCGACAGTCTCCATCGACCTTGTGAATCGGTCGGGGAGGATTGATGATGAGATCATCGCGGGCGAGGAGGATCGATGGATGGCATCATTCCGAATTCGCAGCCGCCTGATCGCGGTCCTCGGCGTCGAGGCATTGGTCTCGGTCTCGATCCTCGGCTTCGTGATCTTTCCGACGGACCCGCCCCAGAGGCCCGCCCCGGAGGCGGCCGTCCGACACTGGAAGCGATCCAGGATGCTGGAGAAGCGGGTCCAGAACAACCTCTGGCGGCTGCCCTTGAACCCGAAGCTCCAGCAAGATCTGCTCGCGGACGCTGACTGGCACCGTCGACGATCCGACCGGCACTGCCTGATCCAGAATCCCGACTCACCCGCCGAGACCAGGGCCGACGAAGTCCACGCTCGGCTCGACGACGACCTCGACCTCACCTGGGCTCAGTTCGACGGGATGGTCTATTAAGCCGAGCCATCCTCTGGTCAGACGATTCCATAACGGCCTCTCGAAGCGATCCCGAAGGCCAGCAAGTTGAGCCCGAGCAGGATCGCCACCGGCGCCAGGCTTTGCGGGTCAATCGGTCCGGCTTCAAGGACAATCTTCAACATGGCCGGCGCCAGGGTCCGCCGTTCGGAATAAGGCGTCAGGAGGAGGGCCGGGGCGAGGCTGGTCGCGGCCATCGCGAAGGCCAGGAAGGCGGAATCGATGGGGACCACGCCCCACCAACCCGCCCCGCCGAGCCGGGCCGCCCGACCGTCCGATTCCCCCATCAGCCTTGACGCATCGACCCGGACCGGCCGGATCAAAGATCGGGTTCGTCGAGCCGCCTCGGCGAGCATCGGCCATTGCGAGGCCGCCAGGACCAGGATCAGTAAAAAGCCCGGCGATCGACCGGGGCGCAATTCGAGGGCCAGCCGACGAAGCCCTCGGGTCATTGGCCCCTCGATCGCCAGTGAGTCGGCCATCGCCAGGACGAGCCAGGGGACCGCCAGGGCCGAGGCGCCCAGCGCTAGAGGCGGCAGGGCCTCGAAGAACCGGGCGGCAAGACCGACCCGTCGGCCGCCTCGATCAGGCTTTGACGGTCGCAAGGCTCCGAGAATCGCCAGGTTGATCGCGACGGCCAGCCCGGCGGTCAGGGCCGAATTGGCCAGCCAGCCCAGCCACTCCGGGTCGACCAGCCATTGCGAGAGGGAACCGGGACGGTTATCTCGGGGCGACCGGATCGATTGCCAGAGCCAGTAGCCCACCGGCCCGACGGCCAGCCCGGCCCAGGCCGCCAGGGCGAAATTCGCCAGCGAGGCCCGCCCCGGGCTCAGAGTCGTGAGCGTCCCCGACTCCGACCGATCGAACCGCGACCGATCCGTCCCGCCCCAGCGGAGAATCAAGCCTCGGGCCAGAAGCGCGATCGCCATCGTCAGTATTGCCAGGATCGAAGCGCGGGTCGGCTGGTCGAGCCGGGTCGCGGCCCGGACGAGTTGAACGGCCAGGGTCCGACCCAGACCCAGGACCAGCGGCCCGGCCGGCTCGACCAGAGAAAGCGTGAAGACCAGGGCCGACGCTCGGGCCACGCCCGGCCGGAGGTTCGGCCAGACCACGTCGAGCCAGGCCCGTCGACGCGAGGCACCCACCGCCATCGCCGCCTCGATCCAGGCCGGGTCGAGCTTTCGGAGACCCGCCCGGGTCGCGAGACCGACCCAGGGAACGCCGACCGCCAGCCCGGTCCCGACCAGCGCGAGCCACCGGACGAGGGCCTCGGCCGAGATCCCCAGGGCCGACCGGCTCGACAGCCAGGCCCATCCCGAGCCAGTCGGCCCGCCGATAATCAGATCCAGGCCCGGCGCGATCAGGACCGGACCCGCCGCCATCGGCACGATCACCAGGGGCCAGAGCAACCCTCGGCCCCAGAATCGACCACCCCCCGCGATCGAATCCAGGCCGACGCCGATCAGCGTCGAGAGCAAGGTCGTCGCCGAAGCCACCAGCACACTATTTCGAACACAGGTCCAGACGAACGGATCAAACACCGCCAGGGCCATCGGAAAGGCCGAGACCCGGACCAGGCCGTCCGGCCCGCGATCCAGGACCGCCGAAGGCCAGGCCGCCAGGCTCAATGCGAGCAGCGTCAGTAGCCCCAAGCCCCCGAGAACCTTCCCCAGCATCCTCATCCGTGACACCCCCGAGTGGCCACCCGACAAGATCAGAGGCAATCGAACCCTACCGAGCCATCTCCGTCATCGATTCGACCGCCGTCAAGGATTTCAACGGTTCAATCAGCCTCGGCTGGCCCCGGCGATGCAGGAGCCACTGGCCGCAAGGGACGAGCAAGGGGCGGACGAGCAGGGCGTCGACCGCGATCCCGACCACCAGCGCGAATCCGAGCTGCCTCAAGGAGCTGAGCGGGCTGAACAGGAACGAGGCGAAGCTGACCGCCGTGATCGCCGCCGCCGACGAGATCAGGCCGCCGGTCTGGGCCACCGCACGCTCGACCCCGGCTCGAAGGCCATGCACCACGGTTTCCTCGTGGAGCCGGGCCATCAGGAAGATGTTGTAGTCGACCCCGACCGCGACCAGCAGGACGAACAGAAAGTACGGGACCTTCCAGTCCAGCCCTTCCGAGCCGAGACAGGTGATGAACAGAAAATGGGTCGCTCCGAGGGCGAAGAGGTAGGTCAGGAGCATCGTCACGACGAGATTGATGCACGCCAGAGGGTCACGCAGGGCGATCAGCAGGACGATGAACACCCCGATCGGAATCACGAACCAGCTCTGGACCTGGTCGGATCGAGTCAGGGCCCGGATGTCGGCGGACTCCGCGTTGGGTCCGGCGACGATCGCATCGAGCTTCGAGGGCTCGCCTTCCTCGTCGAGCCGGTCGCGGAGCTTGGCACGAAGCATGAGCACCTCGCCCATCGCCTCGGTCGAGAAGACCCGGGCTCCCTGGGTCAGGTCGAACCGCGCGGCCTTGCCGTCCCGGGTGATGTAGGCGTCGAAGCTCTCGCGAAGCTCGGGATGCTCGCGGATCGTCTCCGGATCGACCAGGAGCCGGTTAAGCGACGCCCGGCCGACCGGGTCGACCAGGATCGTCGTGATCTCCTTGGAGGCCCGGCGGAGGCCCTCGGCGATCTTCGAGGCCCCCTCGGCCGCCTTGCTCAGTTGCTCGATAGTCGGGTCGGTCTTCTCGACCACCAGTCGCTTGGCCTGGACGGGCGACGGGTTGGGCTTGCCGAGGAGGAACTGGCCGGCCCGGAGAAATCCGGCGGCCATCGCCTCGCGGTTCGCCCGGGCTTCAGGGGAGTTCGGATCGACTGGCTCGCCCGACGTGGGAGGAGGCCGGAAGCCCGTCCGGTTGATCAGCCATCGAGCCGCCTTGAGCTTGGTCACGCCCAGTTCCAGGCCGTCGCGGAGCTGGTCGGCCCCGGCTTCGATCTGCTCGAACCCCGAGTTGACCGCCGTCAGACGGTTCGAGAGCCGGGCCGGGTCGAGCGGCGCGGTGCTTCCCAGCGGCTGCGTGGCCGATCGAATCTCGGTCAACCATTTCTGCCGGGCGAGCTTCCGGCTCAGGTCGTCGATCAGGGCCAGACCCTCCGAGTCGAGCAGGTTTCCATCCGTCTTCAAGACAACCGTCAAAGGGGCGGCGATCCCGGCGCCGAACTTCTCGGCGACCAGCCGGAGGGCGTTGGCCGAATCGGTGTCGGAGGGCATTTCGAGAAGCGTATCCTGCGTGAAGGTCGTCTGTGTCCCCAGGACGGCGAAGGGAATCATCAGGCCGAGCCCGACGGACCAGCTCACGATGGGTCGTCGCATGACCCGCTCCGCGAATCGATCCCAGAATCCCGAGGCCGGGTCGGTCATCCCGTGGAACGACCTCGGCCGCCATCGGGCCAGCGAGATCAAGAGGGCCGGGGCCAGCGTCAGGCTGGCGAGCAAGGTGATCACCAGGCCCAGCGCGACGCTCGGGCCGGTGCTCGAAAAGAGCTTGAACTTGGTTGTCCCCATCAGCATCAGGCCGACGAAGACCGTCCCGGCGCTGGTCATCAGGGCGACGGCCCCGCGACGGAGCGTCACCCGCATCGCCGAGGCCGGGTCGTTCGGATCCCAGTGCTCGCCGAACCGCCAGGAGACGAACAGGCAAAAATCCGTCCCGCTGCCGAACAGGAGGACGATTAAGAAAAGCTCGACCAGGGGCGAGATTTCCCAGCCCAGGGTCGCCATCCAGGCGAGCAGACCTCGTGAGATCACCAGGCAGATCCCGATCGTGACCAGGGGCACCAGCGCCAGCAAGAACGACCGATAAACGACCAGCAAGACCCCGAGGAGCAGGACGACGGTCGCCATCGCCGCGCGGTCGAGCGAGGTCTGGACATTCCGCATGTAATCCCGGCCGATCACCGCGTCGCCGGTCCATCGAACCGCCAGGCCACCCGGCGCCGCGAGGTCGGCGCTCGCGGCCTGCGACTGGAGCCAGCTCACCACCAGTTCGGTCGAGGGAGCCACGCACGACGAATCCACCTGGGCGACGACCAGCTCCAGCGTCTTATCCTTGCTGATCAGGCGGTCGGCAATCGCCGGCTTCGAGCCCGGTCCGAGAATCCGGAGCAGGCTCGAAGGCCGGGCGTCGGCGGATTCAAACCGGGCTTCAAGCCGACGGGCGTAGGCATGATCCCCGGCGGTCAGGCCCGAAGGTCGGGAGAGGGCGACGACCACCTGCGACTCGTAGGACTGGTCGGGCCAGGCCTGGCGGATCAGGTCGGCGCCTCGCGAGCTCTCGGCGTCCTCGGCGACGAGGTGGGCCTGCCCTTCGGCGGCCAGGCGAGTCAGGTCGGGCGAGGCCAGAGCCACGAAGCTCGCCAGGATCAGCCAGAATCCGATGACCCACCCGGGGCGTCTCGTCACCACCGAGCGTAACCTGTCGATCGCCATGAAGCCTCCGCTCCCTCAACCTTGATTCCTGGCCACCATCACCGATCGATCGATCGAATTCAAGACTCGCAAAATCGGCACCATCCCAAGGCCCGTTTCCGTGGACGTCGGGCTGCCCAGATTACCCGAAGACAGGGCCAGCGACCAGGATTGGCCATCGAGACCAGGAGCGGGCTCACCGATCGCGGAAGAGATGCCCGTATCGAAGCGGTTGACCGGTTTCCCAGGGTCGGTAGGCGTTGCAAAAGTCGATCCGCTCGCCGATCGGCGGGTGACTCGACCGCCAGACCGTCGACAGCCAGCCGGGGTAGGGGACGGCCAGGTTATCTTCCTGGAGCTTGACGAACCCTTGCGCGGCCGATCGATTCGTCCGGGTGATCTCCAGCGCGAACCGGTCGGCCTCGTGCTCCATGCTCCGGCTGAACCCGTTGATCACCGGCGCTCCCAGGAAGATCGTGACCTCCGCCAGAAGCAGGATCAAGGGGACCGACGCGACATCGGAGAGCCGGTCGAAACCGAACCGCGGGGCGAATCGAGCGATCAGGAAAAGAGCCGCCCGGTGGATGAAATAAAGAGCGAACAAGGTCCCGATCGACGAGAGCAGCAGGCCCTGCGCCACGTGATTGAGCACATAATGCCCCATTTCGTGACCCATCACGACCAGGACTTCCTCGTCTTCGAGCTTGGTCAACAAGGTATCCCAGAGCACGATCCGCTTGGTCCCGCCAAGCCCGGTGACGTAGGCGTTGACGGTCGTCGTGTCCTTGCTCTTATCGACCTCGAAGATCTTGCTGTCTTCAATCCCCGCGCGATGTGCGAGGGCGTCGATCCGGGCTTCGAGCCGCTTGTCCTTCATCGGGCCGAAGTCGTTGAAGAGCGGGTCGATCACGATCGGGGCGATCAGGGCCGAGAAAGCGGCGAAGGGCAGGGTGAGCAGCCCTACATAAACCCACCAGCGCCTCGGGCTCCAGATCATGATCCGATAGGGAATCCAGAGAAAAAGAATCGCGCCGACCATCTCGACGGCCAGCCCCTTGAAGGCGTCGCCGAGCCACCGCCCGATCGGCTGATGCGAGAGACCGTACTCGTGAGGCCGGACGAATCCCGAGTAGTAGCGAAGCGGCAGGTTGAGCAAGAAATCGACCGAGAGAAAGAGCACGCCATAAGCGGCAATCCCGACGATCCAGGGTCCGCCGATCCGGGTCGCGAGCGTCCGGAGCCGGCTCGAAAATCCCGAAAACAGGATCAAGGCGGGCACGGCCAGGCCCCAGGCCCGGGCGACAAACCAGAGCCGGATGCCCGACTCGTAATGACGAACGGCCTTCGGGCTCGGCGGCGGGACGGGGACCCAGTCGCTCGCTCGCTCGACCTTCGGCGGTGGTGGCGTTTCGGCCGCCGAGGTCGGGACGAACCCCGAGACCGCCAACAGCCCCAGGATCATCACCAGCCGTCTCGCGACCATCTCAAAGGATCTGATGGGGAGGCTCCTCGGAAGCAGGGCCGGCGGGGCTGACGCCGGGGACAGGAACGGTTTTTCTCGGGCCGGACCGGGGGTCCGAGGGCGGCTCCTCTTCCGGAGGGGCTTGCGAGAGCCACATCGCCAGCACGCCGAGCAAGGCCAGGATCGCGACAATCCAGCCGGCAATCGCCGCGTAGAGCGAGGTCTGATACTTCCCGCTCAGGACCCCTTGCGGCGTCTTGTAGACGGTCTCCACCAGGTCTCGAAGCTGCTTCGCCTTCTCGTGCTCGGCCTCGTAGGCTTTCTTTTCGTCCTCGAGTTTTTCCAGGGCCTCGGATTTCTCTTTTCGGGTCGATTCCAGTTCCTTCTCCAGGCGTCGAAGGTCGGCCACGGCCAGAAGGGTCATCCGTTCCTTGTCCTTGATCGTATCCCGGGCGCTATCCAGATCGCGCTGGGCTTTCTGATAATTCTCGACGAACTTGCGAGGATCGCGGCCTTCGTCGGTCTTGGCCAGCAGGGTCTCCAGCGCGAGGACCTGGACCCGGTCGGTCTGGTCGACCGACTTTTCGAGCTTTCCCAGGGCGGCGGTCTGGGCCTGCATCTGCTGGTTCAGCGAGTAAAGCCAGGCCAGACCGGCGAGGAGGAGGACCCCGGAAAAGAGGCCCACCATGCCGAAGAGGGCGGCCATCTGGGCCCGGTCGGCCGCCGAGGTCGGGGCCGAGGTATAGGGTCGTGAGAGCATGGCGATCAGCTCGGCCTCCAGTCGAGGGGAAAGACCACCCACCCCGCCGCTCGGGTCGGAGTTGGGGACCGATTCGAGATCATTGACCAGCCGGGCCAGCGCGATCCGGTCGCCCCGGTCGGCCGTCAGATGATAGCCGCCGACCTGCTCTAACCCGTTATCGCGCCAGCGGAAAAAACCGCGAGTCTGGCGGATCGGATCGACGACGTAAGCCAGTTGCAGCGGCTGATTGAAGAAGTTCCGGTGGATGAACAGGTCATGGCTCGAAAGAAAGATCCCGAAATCGGGATGGGTGTGATACCAGCCGACGATATCGAGGTCGGGATAAAGCCGGTCGCGCTCGCGGGTGATCTCCTCCCAGGCTTCATGCGTGTAGGTGAAGCTGGCCTGCGTGTTCTCGTAATGCTTGGCTTCCAGGCTTTTCGTCACCCAGACGAACGGCTCGCCGGTCTGGTCGTCGACGCATTCGAAGCCGAGGATGATCCCGCCGAGTTCCACCGAGGTATCGCGGAGGGCGTGGCGCTCGATCGTGTCGGCGGTCGCGCGGTCGAGAAAGATCGGCAGGTCGTCGGCCTTGGGGACCTCATAGGCCAGGCACGCCCATCGACGGTCGCGATCCGGCCGCCGGAGCTTCTTGGGCTCGCGATACTTGATCTCCTCGAAGACGATGTCGTCGGTGCTCAAGGGCGGTCGTCCTCGGTCGGTCAGATCAGTGGGGCTCTATGGCTCGGAGCCGGTCGATGAACGCCGCGTGCTCGGGGGTCGCCAGGCCAGGCTGCATGGCTTGATGGACAGCGGCGAGATCCCCCCGGATCAGGGCGGCGGGGTCGAGCCAGAGCCCGGGGAAGGTCTCGCTCGGAAACCAACTCAGATGAGGCCTGGCATAGTAGCGGCGCTCGAACTCGTCCAGCGACAACCGGTCGCCATTCCTGATCGCCGGAAGTTGGTTCGATCGATCCGAGGTCGCCATCGTCTCACCCCAATTCGATCATCGCCCGAAGCTCGCCCCGCGATCTTTGCCCAGCAGGAAGAACCCCGAGGCGTCCGGGCCGTCGACCCGGACGATATCGTACGAAGGGATTCCCAGGTCCGCCAGCGGCCGGTCGGCCATCGGCGAATCCTCCTCGACCGCGTTGATGATCACTGGCCGTCCAGACTCACCACATCCAGGACATTTCAGCTTCGCCATGCCGACCTTGGTTCGAGGTTGATAGATCTCCTCGCTGGTCCCGCATTGAGGACAGTCGATCGTCGTGACGAGATCCCGCTCCAGAGCCAGAGTCAGCGGACCTTCGACGGTCTTCCTCGCCTCAACGAACAGGTCGCGAGCCGTCGAGAGATGGCCGATCGCCAGTTCGATCGGTTCGGGATAGGTCTCGTGGCTCAGGCAGTCGTCGCGGTGCGGCAGCTTCGTCTTGTAAAACTGGTTGGTCACGCCGTTGAAGACCAGTGCCGAGCCGGCATCGACCGGCATCCCGTGGATCAGCTTGAGCGCCTCTTGAACCTCGAGCGCAGCCATCATCGAGGCGATCGTCGGAGCCGTCGGGACTTTTCCTTCGAGGATCTGGTCGGGACGGAGCAGGGGACAGCTATATCGGACATTGAGAAGTTGGTAATCGCGAGCCGTCATCGCACATTCGTAACAGGCCGAGTCGGGCGGGACGAAGACCTTGACCACCCCCTGAATTTCCTGGATGCCCGAGTCAACCCAGGGCGTGCCGACCTTCCAGCACTGGCGATTGACCCAGAGCCGGGCCTCGCGATTGTCGAGGCAGCCGATCACCACGTCGACATCGGCGAAGAGTCCCAGGCCGAGGTCGGTGATCACGTCCCCCTGGATCGGGTGGAAGGTCACTTCCGGGTTGATCTCTCCGGCCCTTCTCGCGGCGACCTCGGCCTTGGCCTGGCCGCCGTCTTCGAGCCGGAAGAGGACCGATCGCGACAGGTTTGAGGGCTCGACGGCGTCGAGGTCGATCACGATCACGGTCCCGACCCCGATCAGGGCGAGGTTCTTGAGCACCTCGTTGCCCAGGGCCCCCGCTCCGACCACAAGAACCCGGGCGGCGTTGAGTCGTTCCTGCCGCCACCAGGGGATGAGCCGGAGTCGCGAGTAGCGGTCGGATTCGTCGATCCGGAACGGTTCATCGCCTTCCGGTGGCGAGACATCGGCAGATGGCTCGGACTCGATGGTTGAGTCGTCGTCGAGAAAGGTCAGCTCGGTCTCATCCATCGTCGACGGGTCCTCGGTCCGCTGCGCTGACGGGGCTCAGTCGAGGAAGATCACCTCTTCGACCGGCTCGGGTCGGGGCGGTGGCGTCGACGAGGCCCGGTTCAGGTTGATCTCCATGTCCAGGATGCAGATCGACTCTCCCTCGGCCGGGAACTTCGCGATCAGGCTGTTGGTCTCTTCCTCCGAGGCGGGCGCTTCCACTCGGCCGAGCGCGACCCGGCTGTCTCGGAGCGATCGCGCGTCCATCGGAAACCGGAACGTCCCCTGGTTCGCGGCCCACTGCGCGGCCTCGCGGTTGTAGGGACTTCGAATATCGTAATTCTGATACCGGGCCATGTCCCAGAGCATGACGCAAAGCTCGTCGAGTGCCAGGCTGGGCACCCAGTGCGTTCCGTAAGCGCCGAGACAGACCATGCCGATCTCGGAGATGTTCGGGTGATAGATCGGCGTCAGCCAGCGGATCTCGGGCATCGTCCGGGGGTAGGACGCGCCGAGCTTGATCTCGACCTCGTGGTGATCGCGAGGGCCGACCTTGCCCCGGTCCCGGGCCAGGCTCGTCCCCTGGAACGAGACCGTATAATGCTGGGGTGGCTGGCCGATCGCCTTGAACCGAAAGACCGAGCTTTCGGCCCGGAGCTTTTCGAGCGCGGCGAGGTCGGATCGGAGTCGACGGATTCGGGGCGATTCGTAGGCGGACATCAGGCGGCGATCCCCTTCGAGAAGGTTGAAGGCCATCAAGTCGTCGACGACGGGGAGGCCCGATGATTTCGAGGCCCTGGCCCGGATCTCGGGCCGATCAGCCGGCGACGACTTCGGGGTAGACGATGAGGTGGTCGCCGTTCTGGACGCCCGCCTCGACCAGGGTCATGTTCTCGATCAGTCGACGCCCGCCCTCTTTATGGTCGAGCGAGTAGCTCATCGGCTGCCCGTCCGGGCTGGTCGACGGCAGGCTCATCTTGGTGATGATGTTCGGCAAGATCCGGCTGACCGGCACACTGAACGCAATCACCGCTTTGACCGACTTCGCGCCCGTCTGATCCAGAAACGTGACCTGGATTCCCGACGCGTCCGCACTTCCGCCATATGACATGATCTGGGTACCTCCTCTCCCCAATTCGCCCGCCAACCGCCAATATTAGGGCCGAGGGGCACGAATTGCGCGAGCCGCATGCCCGACCGTTCCCCCAGGATACCCGCAAGAGGCCGACTCCGAAATGGGCCAGAGCATCGAATCCGAAATTCATCGGGGTCGATAAATCGAGATCGTCGATCAACCCGGAGAGGCGGTCTTTCCCTTGCAGCCGAAGACCGAGCAAGCGCCGATGAAGTCCCAGCAGTCGCGGTGGTGGGGAGTCCGGCAGGTCGAGCAATAGACCTTGGGCGAGCCCGGACCGGCGATCGGGTCGCCGCAGACCTTGCAGGTCGGCGGTCCATCGGCATCCTCGGCCGAGGCCGGTCCGGCGGCGACGATCGAGACCCCTTGACTCAGTCGGGCCGCCACACCGTTTTGCAAGCCGTCGTGAATCGCCAGCGCCTCGCGAACCCCGCTCGCCAGTGACTCCACCGAGGTCCCGAGGTTCCGGTCGACCTGGACCAGCATTCGCTCCGGGTTGATCGAGACCAGAATGCCGCCCGGCGGACCGAGTCTGAGCAGGTTCGCCAGGGCCCATCGAACCGGAGCGGTGAGAAAATCCCGAGCCATCTCCGGGTCATTCGCCTGGACGATGAACGCCCGGTCAAACTCGGAATCACCGACGCGAACCGGTCTGGTCCCCTTGGGAGGCTGAGCCGGGGCAGGGCGGCCCACCGGCGCCAGCTCCATCCGGAACGGGAGACCCCGGGCGAACCGCGCGACGACTCGCGTCCGGGGATACGTCGGCTGGCCGGGGAACTGAGGCGCCAGACCGACCCGGACCGTCGACCCGTTGTAGTTGAAGCTGACGGTCGGAGGGTCCGACATCCCCCGATTTTCGTAGCGACCGTGGTACTTCGAGGCCAGGAGCCGATACGCGCGGAATCTGGACCCGGTGATCCAGCCGAGCATGGTGGCGCCCGACCGGATCAGCACATACATGAGCAGGGCGAACCCCGCGATGATGATCCAGCCCATCGCCGAAAAACCTCGGACTCGCTCCGATCCCGGCCGCCAGATCGATTCTAAGCGTCCCGGCCCCAGGGCGAAAGGCCCAGCACCGTAGGGCAGGGCTTGCCCTGCCGGCTTCGATCGTCAAGAACGGCAGGGGAAGCCCGCCCCTCACGCCGAGCGGGCCGGGGCGGCGCACGAAA
>Ga0080006_1223116_pt1 | contig 12192 bp, 9 predicted proteins | sample RS3BMetagenome_FD_69209 | JGI IMG/M metagenome (GOLD analysis project Ga0080006, IMG submission 69209) | Ferric oxide microbial mat and aquatic microbial communities from Rainbow Spring, Yellowstone National Park, USA - RS3B (SPADES... ...
GATATATTCCAAAGATACCCCGAAACACTGGAGGTAATACCCCTACTGTTAGCCATAAGAGAGAAGAGTATACCCATCCTCGAGATGAGCGAGCAGGCGATCTATACTTGTTTCGACTTCTACAAAATAGCCCACGAACACCTATACATCTTCAGAAAACCAGAAAAAGACGAAGACCTAACCAAACTAAAACTAAGCCTAAAATGGTGGTAGCAACCACCAACACCACCCGCCAGAAGACACACACCAACTAACCAACCACCACCACAACCAAAACACACCACACTAAAAACCAGCGAAAAACCGATTGCATAAAGAATAAGGCACCAGTACTGTTTTGTTCTAGGAGTTTAGTTGGCGTGTATAGTTGGCCGTAAGGTTAAGCGGGTAGTATGGGTTAAGACCCGGGTCAGTGTAGCTATACGCCGGCTCAATGAATCTACGCTCAAAGTACTCGTTCCAGCTGTAAACCACTACAAGTGAGACTTGAGACCTATGCCCCAACACGTATTCCCACTGCTCCTGATAGAGGTGAAGTGTGAGGTTCTGATCAAGCACTAGAGCACCCGGCCTGCAGCCAGACCTGTAGAGTAGGCTGTCATCGAAGCGTGGAGTCACCGAGACGTAGCCGTCAGAGCTAATCGTGGGTGAAAGATTAACCCCACCACCCACCGTGACCACCCCCCCGGGCTGGGTGGGTAACGCTGCCAGCACCCTAGAGCAGCCAGTCCACGGGGTTAGGTATATTACCAACAGTTTCAAGCGTGCATAGGTTGGTGAGGGGTGGATGCAAACTCATAGGGTCAGGTGTGTTGAACACCACGAGCAGCGGTTTACCTTCAAAGTAGAGGTAACTAGAGTTATAGGGAACCACGTAGTTCCGGTAAACACACTCATAATCATAGAGGTAGCCAGAGTAGCCAAGCGAGTCATTGTAGGCGTCAATCATGATGGCCGCCTTAAAACGGGTGTGCATCGAGGCCAAAACACTGAAGAAGTTCAGCGCCGCAAGGTTAATCTCGTTATCATCCCTGTTCGAGCCAGGCGGCCCCCACCAAGACACGATGAAGAAGGAGAGGCCAGCCGCCTCCGCCTCAGAAACCTGCCACCTAACCACACTATCATTCAAACTACTATAGTAGCCAAGCACTGGTCGATCACGCGTCACCGTACAAATATTACTATTCCAGTGCGAGTCAGCGGGCAAACCATACCAAACATAGTAGTAGGCACCCACAAGTACACCGTGATTCGGGCTCAGCCGGGACAGCTCCACCACAGCCTGACGCAGCCGCACCCTAAGCTCCACGACTACGCCTTCAAGCCTGAAGTAGGCGTACAAGTAGCCAGCCAGAAAACACAAGACCAAACCAATAACCACGAACGCGAAAAGCCGCGCCGCCATACACCCAAGAATACAAACCAAGCTAAAAACAGTATCCCCAAGACAACACGGCAGAGAGGAAACAATTGTAGCCGAACACCGGTCTACAGGAACCTCCCTCCCCTACTCACCATCGCCGTCAGTGGATACGTGGCATAAAAGGTTATATTGCTTAGACAATACTATCCACTAAGAGTGGATTTGATATCGAAGCTTAAGCTCACGAATTTTCGGGGTATAAAGCAGGGTGAGGTTGACCTCTCACCGCTAACAGTGCTCGTGGGGTCGAACAACTCAGCGAAGACCACTCTACTCGAGGCAATCTACCTCACACAGGGCCCATTCCACCCAGCACCCTACACTATACTCAACCCCACTCCCATTGGCCAACCCAACCAAGGATCTAACGTACTCAACGTGCTCGCCTATCTGCACAAAACACTCAACGACCAGTTCTCTGGAGCAACATTCCTACTTCACAATTACGTTGAAAAAGAGGCGGAGATAACACTAGACGGAGGCACGTACACACTACGAATAATACTCACAAATCCATACACAGCGGTCTTCATAGCGAGCCCACCCAACTCAAACACTCAAATAACCATCGGTGAAAGAAAGATAACCGGATTGAACCTAGGCGCAGTGGGCCCATCACAAGTCCCCCCAGCAGCTCCACCTCAGCCCCCTCCTGGCTCCCACACTTCACTCTTCTACAATCCCCAGCTTATTAAGGAGGGGGTTGGCTTCCTTTATAACAACTGGGTCTCGCTTGTGAACTCAGGGGTCTCGAAGACGGTGGCCCAAGAGGTCTCAGAGCTCTCAAACGACGAGTACGTGGATCTGACAGCCGAGCCATTCGTGGGGGGCACCAACACACTCTACGCGTATACAGTCGAAGGCAGGAGGATTAGGCTTGGAGACGTTGGTCAAGGCATCCAATCCTACATCGTGGTGCGAATGCTCTACGAATACACTAAGCCACAAATCCTGTTGTGGGATGACGTTGAATCACACATGAACCCCCGCGTCTTACTCAAAATAGCCGACTGGTTCACAACCCTAATAAGCCAAGGCGTACAGGTGGTGGTCTCAACCCACAGTCTAGAAACAGTCAACACACTCCTACAAACACAGGAGCACGCAAGAGCACTACTACTAAGCCTGAACAAGGGCGCATTGGGTTGTAAAGCGCTTGACCGTGAATACCTCGAAAAGCTGATGACAGCAGGAATAGATGTGAGAGCCGCGGAAGGGCTCCCCATATGAGGCTTCGACCACTTGAACCAACAAGCAAAACCGCTGTAAACATACTCAGGCTCCAAAGACAACTAGGAATACAAGTGCTTGATGCGAAGTCAGCCATCCAGCTAGGACTAATAGTGCTGGGGGACGGCACACCAGACGACCAGGTGGTAGCCCTACTCGCATCAAAGCTGAATGGGAAAGCAGTTGCAGGGATAGTCAAACCAAAGTACACGGGAGTTGGCACGATCCAAGCGCTTCCACAGTACACAAACTTTAGAAGGATAGCCTTCATCGTAGATCAAGAAGACAAAGAACTGGACAAACTCTATAAAGAAGTTGAGAGCAGCTTAATGCAAAACGGTTTCAGCGTAGACTCTAAGCAAATAATACATAAGAGAGTCATCCACATCAGGAGCACACGTGGCCCAACATCCATCCAAATATATGTTTCATTCAACGGTACAGACAACACCAGCTATAGGAAAAACACGATCGAGAACCACTTTATACCATACATCAATACCCTGCGTAACTATCCAGAGGCAAAGGACGAGTGGAACACACTTAGGGAAGAATTAAGATTGGAGATCTTAAGGAAAATATATGCTGAGGGGGATCTCAGTCAAGTGTTCCCCCAGCAACTCCTTACGCTAGCAAAACTAGAGGAAGCATTCCAATAGAATTAATTACTGTGCCGTGGTAGTATTTGATACCGTTTAAGTCTCCGCTTGGGAGGCACAGCCCAATACCGAATATTGTGTGCTGGAAGTCGATTTTAGCTTAGACATGGATCTGGACTAGTAATACCACAGATCCGCTAATATCATACGCGCGTCATGCCTTAATCCAGCACCAACACACCCTCCACACCTTCGGAGGTTTCGGATTGCTTTGCTCAGATGGTTTCAACACATCATCCAGTGGCCGAGTGAAGGGGTATTTTTGATCCTCTTCAGTTTGGCTGAAAAGTGTTCTTTCGGCTTCCTCTAAGAGTTTACCCTTCTTCCACGCATCCTTAAGCATCTGCACAAGTGCCCTATCATTTGCGCGCTTTCTGAAGATAGCAGCGAGCTTCTCACCTCTACTGCCCAGTTTTGCAAGCGCATTGTAAACATCCCTGACATCCCTAGTGACCTCCACTGGTGCCCCCCTAATAGTATCCATTTTCCTACCCGCTTTGGTGAGGTCGTCTAGCAACTCCTGTTTGACTTGAACTAGCCTCTGAATCAGGTTTTCATAATCCACTCTTTCACCCTTCCTATCTGTTTCACCAGTGAATAGAATCTTGACTATTTCAGACACGGAAGTCAGAGTCTCATGTTTACCGTCGAAGAACCTCAGCCTCCAATAGGTGCGTCCAGCCTCATCCTTAAAGAGCACGAACAAAGCCTCTCTTTCCCCCTTCTTATACGCACCTATCCCATCAGGCAATCCCCTAAGCCAGTCAAGACCCTTATCCTCAAAGATCTTGGCTAGGGCATCAATCGGGTCGGTAACAAACTCTTCGAGTTCACGTTGAACCCTAGTTAGAACACTCATATCCCCCTTCGCTAGGGCTTCCTGTAGGCCGAAGTCCCGAGGCTCAGCTTCTTCACCCAACGTAGATGCATCCAACCCAATGGTTTCCCTGATCGCCACAAGCTTAGTGAGTAGCTTCCTAATCACACCCAAAAAGTGCTCCAAGCTTCGTGGATCACTTGCATCACTGTTAAGAGGCATCATATTGGTCAGATACACCTTATCATATAGGGAGCCCAATCTATCCACCCTTCCAACCCGCTGGATCACGACCACGGGATTCCACGGGAAATCATAGTTAATCACGTACTGAGCGTTCTGAAGATTCTGACCCTCACTCAGCACATCCGTGCTCACAAGAACACCACCACTCTCCCGAAACCTGTTTATTATGGCGGCTTCCTCCCTGTTCCTACCATCTTCATCCCTACTTTCCTCCCCAGTCACAAGCCTCACAGGGACACCTAAGCCCATAGCCCTCACCTGACTGTAGAGGAAAAGCGCCGTGTCCCTATACTGCGTGAACACAATCACCCCATTCCTAGATCCAATCTCCATAGATGACAGTATAGACCTAAGCCTCCTTTCAAAAGCCCTAAACTTCGGGTCAGCCGAGTCATCTGAAGGTATAAGCGCGAGAAGCTCACGGATCTTAACCCTATCACTAAGACAGCTTTCCACAAACAACCGCGCCTCCTCCCCAGTTAACCTGCACTTTTCAAGATACCCGGAATACTTGGGCTTAGAGAACAACTGCTCGGGCTCAGGTAATTCTTCATCCAAATTAAACAGCGGCTCAGCACGCATACGTGGGGGGACAAACACACCTTTACTCTGGGCGTAGCTCACAGCACGCTCCAAGTACTCGTCAAGCGACTTCAAAGTTGCCCTGTAGGCCGCGTACCCACTCTCCAGTCTCTTAAAGAGGTTCAACTGCACTATAGCTTTAATCAACTCCTTAAGCTGCTCCTTTTTCTGAGCCTCCACAAGCCTTTGAAGAGGTTCACCTTCAGGTGTCCTAAGTTCGCTACCCAGCTTATCAATGGTTAAGTCATAGAACGATAGATTCATAGATGAGAAAACCTCTTCAACCCGAGCATAGTCAACACCAGCTGGATACCTAGAATTCGGATCCGTATCAAGCACCCGTTCAGGAAACTTCAGCCTAGGGTCATCCTTACTCAAGGCTTGGGCGCCACGCCTCGAGTGACGAACCATGAGCCTCTCAAGCGCAGACTCAAGGTCCCGAATAGGTTCACGGTTAAGCCAGCGCTTCTGATTCACCTCAAAAACCCTCCTCAAAGACTGACCCGTTATATCACTCACACAGTCCTCCTTCGCGTAGAGTGCAAATAGATAGTAGAGATCCAGAAGGCTATTATTTACGGGGGTAGCTGTGCCAAGCACCACCTGGGCACCATTCTTAACCAAGTAGTTCCTCAACGCAGAGTACCGCTTACTGAACGGATTACGAAACCAGTGAGCTTCATCCACAATAACAAAATCACGCCCCTTATACTGTGGTTCCTCAAGTATTTCCGGCTCAGCGGAAATCATCTCAGTGTTTATATTCTTAAACATCTGCCTTTTCTCGAACTCCTCCATCCAAGTCGTCTCAAGCACACTCTTGGGGGCAATAAGAAGAACATTCCTACCCTGTTCCAACGCGTTCACTCCAAGCATATACATCACAAGGGTCTTACCGAGACCCGTTGAATCTGCGAGAACGACTCCCCCATACTTCTCAAGCTTCTCGATGCACTGCTTATAGGAAAGAAGCTGGTGGGGCATGAGCACCTTGCGGAGTGATGAGGTATCCGGGTCCTGCTCAAGCTCCCCCTTATACGTCTCGTACAGAGCCTTCGCTACAACCTCATACGCACTACGGGTTGTCACATAATTGGAGAGTAACTCTATAAACTCCTTCTTAAAGTCCCTCGAGTTCGGTTCAGCCCACTGCTTCTCAAACCACGAAGCAAGCTCCGAGACCGCCTCCCTATCAGTGTTAAGCATGTTAAGCTCCCTGTTGGACACAAGCCCACCGTAGGTAAAGTTACTTGAGCCAACAACCGCTACACCGCTCCTAACATTACTGAGGGAGGGGCTGGCGGCGAGGTATGCCTTACTATGAAAATTCCCCCTACAGTAAAGCCTTACCTCACGTTTCGGGTCACTGAAATACTCCACAGCCCTCTGAATCAAGCCAAAGTATCCAAGCTCATCCTCATTACTGGACAAATCCTCCAAAACACTACGTTCAAGCTCCCTAAGCGCCTCTTCCTTCCACTTAGACTCCTCCTTAGGCTCATGACCAATAAGGAAACGAAGAGGCTTACCTCTAAGACCCTCCTCAAGAGCCCCGAACCCGCGAACATCAAAGAAAGCCGACGCTATCGCCACCTCAGAGGCATCCTTAAACTCCCGCACAAGCGCATCACTAAGCTTCTTACCCTCATTATCAATAATCTCCGTCACTCAACCTCAACCTCCCCATCCACATCAGAGAAACCCCCCTCTTCGACCCTTTCAGCAAGACTCCTACCAGCCTTAATCAACCTATCCCTGACAACTTCTAAATATTCTTGATACAGCTCATCTAGAATAGCTCCAGCATCAGCCTCTGAGAACCCAAGACCCCTCAACACAGCGAGGTCAAGCCTACGCCGATCTTCCTGCTTCACCTCCTCAGAATAATCCAGAGTGGGCCTATCCCCAAACACAACACCTACAAGAGAACGAGAGAGAAGGTCTAAGTCGGGCACAGGTAGACTCTTATAATCCCCAGTTTTGGGGTGAAGCACACCCCCACCCCCACCCATTCTACGCGCCCAGAGTTCAAGCATCAAAAAGTGAACCGTCGAATTCAAGTAAAGCCTCAAGGCACGCTCCGAACTGGGAGAGTCAGGGTAAACCAATTCGAAAAGGCAGTCTGCTAGCAAAGGTCTGTCTGAGAAGAGCGACAAGAACCTTGCTGAATAAAACTCTGAGAGGAATATCGTTGCTGGTTTTAGCTGGGGTAGTTTATACCACGGCGTCCTCGCTTTCACCGTGGATAAGTTATGATAGCCCTTGACCACACCCTTATTTGACCCCCTACCCACCTCCACCTCCATCGCTTCACCGTGGCGGATATATTTCTCCGTAAAGGGACTACCCACCAAATTATCAACGTACAAACAAAGCGTACTTGGGGTCACTGAAATATGTGGCTTCACATAATCCTTGATGGATCTAATAATGGGTCTAACACTGGCACGCTCCAAAACGAATCTCTCCCCTCCCTCGTTCTCTATATATATCAACCCCTGCTCCTCCAGCTCCTTACTAGTCCTCGCCTTTACCCCCCACTTCTTAAACTTCTCCGGGTCCGCTAGCCTATCAGCCTCAAACAGGTGGCTCACATCCTTCATATAGAAAAACTCGTTAGCGCCTGTGGTGAACCCACGCTTTATCTCGGCGAAATCACCAAGTCTGTGAGTTAATTTAGGGAGAATCTTCTGTGTAAACACTTCAGGCGCTTTCAAATAGAACCATTTACCGGGCCTCAGCGTGCTTCTTGGTAAACTGACATGTCTCACGACCCGCTCCGAGGCAAACGACTCTAAATACGTGAAGCTTACTGGCTCATCCAGCTTCCTCTTTGAGTAAACCGAAATCACGGTGTTCACATCCGCGCCAAAGCTTCTCTTCCTCTGGCCGTACACCGCGAGCAGGTGAGGCTTCACTTTCTCCTGAAAGCTCACACCATAGCTTGTTTCCAGCCATTTATCAGAAGTTATGGCAGCGAGTGCTCCACCCTCACTTAAGAGCTCCAATCCACGTAGGATGAAGTATACATAGATATCTGACTTCTTGTCGAGTGAGTAAACGCTTGAATAATATTGTTTGCGGCTCTGATCAAGCTCCTCCTGCCTAATGTAGGGTGGATTCATCACGACTATATCTGGCTTCACTGAGTATATTTCGATGAGCCGCTGTTGTGAGCCTGTCTTTCGTTCAAGTTTACCCGCGAGCTCATCAAACCTCGACTTGATCTCCCGCTTTTCCTGTGTTGTATGGGTCCTCACATACTTCTCCCTCAGGTCTTGGAGCTCATCCAGCATGTTTTTCACCTCTCTATCCACGTATATGTCCAGTTTATACTGCCCTTTCTGGAGTGAATCCTCGGTTTCCACGATGTTGAGGTCTAGATTCGGAAGCGCCTCTGGTTCCTTTTTGGCTATGACTAGTGAGAGCCACAATCTCAGGCGGGCTATCTCGACTGCTTCCTTCTCTATGTCGAAGCCGATTAGGTTTGGAAGTATCCTTTCCTTGTACATTTCAACGTCGGTTTTGAAGCCAACCGTAGCATCCGCCTCTTTTAGGATGTCGACTATTTCCTCCATCGCCGCTACTAGGAAGCCCCCTGAACCCACCGCTGGGTCAAGTATTCTCAGGCTGAGGAGCTTTTCACGTAGCTCGCGCACATCACGTTCACTCTTCTTATCCGCAAGCTCTTCGAGGTACGCTGTCAGCCCGTCCACAAAGCGCTTTCCACCTGCATCTTCAATGACTCTATCCTTTAAACCTAGGTAGGCTGAGAGGGCACGTCTGATGATGAAAGCCGTCTCAGCGGGCGGCGTATAGTATGTACCCTTTGCTCCCCGCTGATTCTCTGGAAGCATGTTTTCGAACACTGTCCCAATCATCGAAGGGTCCAGGCTCACATCGATATCCATCGGTGAGGACTCATCGACGGTGAAATTATATCTATTAAAGAACTCACGTGCCTGAAAGAATAGTGGCTCCAATACCCGTTCAAGCGCACCCTCAAGTCTATCCATGTATTCCTCACGGTCAAAGAGCGACCCGTTAAGGTAGGGCACGCCTAGCGGAGAATCCTTTCGATTGAATCCTTCGTAGAAGAGTAGGTTGAGCTCTGAGACGTCCTTCACACTATTGATATAGCGCTTGTCCGAATTTATCCACCCCTTCTTCTGGATAAAGTATATAAACATGAGTCGACCTAAGAAGCGTTGAGCATAAGCGGAGCTTTCAGCCTCGATACCCGCGGTGCGAAAAACTGGTCGAACCGCTTCCTCGATCTTAGCATAGAGCTCACGGTACCCCCTGAAGAATTCGTTCCTAACCTTCTCATATGGTAGAAACTCCCTATCATAACGCTCCTTATACCTCTCGGGGTCTGGGTCAAACCGCATAGACTCCAATACCTCAACGTCTGTATGATAAAGCCTCTCAGAGAGATTGAAAACACGCGCCTCACCCTCCGAGCCCGGGCCCGGCACAGTGGTTATAACACTCTGCTCACCATCCGAGAATATGAGTAGGGGTCGTAGCAACCTCATCCGCTTCCAACTCCTAGCCACCCTTGTGGCTGAACTCTTGGTAAGCGAACCGGAAACCAGTATCAAGGCTCCCTCAACATAGTCCGTACTCAGGAACCTGCGAACACCCTCTACCCTAAGATTATCTCCAAGAGAGCGGGGAAAAACCTTCTTCTCAACTAGTGCCCCAACGTCGAGCTCCTCAAGCCTCATATCATACCCCAGCTCACTCAGAGCCTTAAGCCAAAAATCCAAATCGAATCTAGTCTCCTCCATAATACGGTCACGTAAACCCATAGTCTAACCACCCAAAACCAACCAAAAACAACCAATATACATACGTTTATGAAAGACCCATATATACCTTCCTTGTATCCTTTAATGAGGAATCGAAAGCTTATAACGCATGTCACCATGACTGCCGACAATGACGTGTATCCTTTAATGAGGAATCGAAAGCGTAACTGTCGTCGAGCAGCATATCCTCGAAACTCTCCGGTATCCTTTAATGAGGAATCGAAAGTGCTACACAAGAAAAAGAGCTAAAGAGAAAAGTATAGGTATCCTTTAATGAGGAATTGAAAGTTGAGCCGAAGAGTAGCTCTAGGACTATGAAGAGGGTATCCTTTAATGAGGAATTGAAAGATATTTGTAACATCGACAGATTGTTTTGAAACAAAATAAGTATCCTAAAATGAGGAATTGAAAGTCAAGTGGTGGTGTGGTCGAATTCTACCAGAGGATCTGGGTGAAAGAGGAAGGGGTGGTACGACAAATATCGAGGAAGATATAGCGTGCCTCATAACCGAGCTATTTGGTGAGAAGTTGGATCCATCGAAAGCGGAAATCAGACATTTTCTTAAAGAAAAAGGTCTTAGAATAGAGGATTTGATTAAGCAGGCCACGAAGGAGCAACTTAAAAGATGTTTTTTAGGCTTCACAGCGGCGATTGAACAGCTAGAGCAGTCCTGAGATTGGGCTTCCCAAAGCCAGTAAACCCTGATCTACATGTACATAACAGTTGGTGAGCTACCCCCTCTTAAAAGAGAGAGCTTCCTGCTTCTTCCGCAGGCTTGATCCCCGCTACAGGGTTACGCTTCGGTGTCCACACGCATCCCAGCGCTTCGCGGGTGTGAGCGTTTACACTTCACTTAAAATTTCGCAATCCCCGCCTGGGTTTTGGAAAGTTTATAAATGCGTTTGCGTAAGCTTCCGGAATTCGATGGTGTTCGTTTCAATAGTGTTATATATGGGTTTCATACCACGAATAAATCATGTTTTAAAATGGCGTTATTTTTCTGTGCCAACGTGTTACACCGCTTCGGAAATGGTGCACACCTATTCTTCATACTGTGAAAATCATCAATGAATTTTGAATTTTTCACTCTTTTAGTTTGCGGGTAAATTGGTTGGCGCATTAATCAAGGTCTAAAACAGTGCCACTCTTAGATAACTATTGAATTTAACGAAGTTTGCGCTACTTGTGGTTTTTCGACGTTAGCCGACAACAAAATCCTATTGGGTTGTATCTACAGAAATGGCTGGCTTTCTTCTCGCCTACGAAACTTCCTCCAATCTTTCTGCTGAAAGACGAGAGGTTCATGCATCTCCTTATCATGTTCAACACGGCGCTCAAGAACACAAAGTACAGCCTCTAAACTTGTACAAAAGGTTTTCAGCCTATTTCAAACACATCGCTTCTCGTTGAAGCCTTCTCGACTAGGTAGTAAATCATATTACTACCTAATTTGTAAGTAATATACATGAAATGGATAACGGTGTCTACAAAGGTTAGAAGAGAGTTACTCGAAAAGGCTAGAGAGCACGGAATCAACGTTTCTGAAGTTCTCAGAAGAGCTTTAGAGGAGGAAGTCAAAAGGAAAGAGGAGGAGGAAGTAAGAAGGGCCGCAAAGAAGGTTGCAGAGAGCATACACCTTTCACCAGAAGAGGTTGCTAGGATTATAAGGGAGGCCAGGGATTCAAGGTGAGCAAATACGTGCTGGATTCAAGCTCGATCATCAACATCATACTAGGTAAAAGAGACAAAGCCGTTGACATCTTAAAGCAGGGTTTGACCGCAAGCTTGGTTTACTATGAGATTGGGAACTTTCTGTGGAGGATTAAGAAGGAAGAGCTTGCCGATTATCTGGTTAAGCTTCTAAGGCTCATTGAAACGGAAGACGTGGGGCTAAACTCGGAGGTGTTAAGGCTAGCTTTAAGCGAACGCTTAACTTATTATGACGCCGTTTATCTGTATTTGAGTAAGACGCACAATTTGCCTTTGGTGAGCGACGACAAGGAGTTAATTAAGAAAGGCGCGGTGGGTAGCTCGGGAAGCTCCCTTCCTTAGGAGGGGGTTAGCCCACTTGGCAGCAAGAACAATTTCTAGGCGTTTGGCTTGATGGTTGGCTTGATATGGGGTCATCTAACCACTGTTACTTCTCTCTGAGCCGATGGGCATATTCTCATGGTAGAAGGCGTGATTGAACGGTGTACTCCTTTGAGTGGTTTCTCAGCGTCACCTTGATTGTGATGGATTTGTTAGACTTCCTTGGTTTTTGGATAGGGCTTCTAGTAGCAGCTTCGCTCGAATGCTCATATAGATGGCTCCGACGCCTAGCAGGCACGCGGCCACCAGAAAGGGTTTGTTGTAGCCATACGTTTGGGCTATGAGCCCCGAGAGTATCGGCGCCACGGCGGCCCCAGCCCATCTTAGAA
>Ga0080006_1126197_pt1 | contig 12188 bp, 12 predicted proteins | sample RS3BMetagenome_FD_69209 | JGI IMG/M metagenome (GOLD analysis project Ga0080006, IMG submission 69209) | Ferric oxide microbial mat and aquatic microbial communities from Rainbow Spring, Yellowstone National Park, USA - RS3B (SPADES... ...
TGTGAACCAATTGAACAAATTCAGTTAGACGCACTGGTATTCAAATCTCTATTGTCTGGGATTATAGGACTAAGAAGTATAGAGAAGTTTGCTGGTTTATGGTGTAGTTAAGATTCCAACGATACTTGGAGCCGTCTGCGTCGGACTTGTCCTAGGAAGATTGTTCCCTTTTGCTTCAGTCTTCATTAGGTACTTACATCCGCGACTTAAGAAATAAGCTATGGAGTTAAGCAGTTGAATATCTCACACCTACCACTTCCCGCTAGGTTGCTAGTCCTAGTGGTTTTCTTCTCGAGTTTTGCCGTATTACTTCTTATTCCAGTGAATTTCTCTAATTGGTCTTTGGGTAGCAATCCGTCGCTGATTCAATCCCTTTATGTTTTGCCTCTCGATGAGTTCATTGTTACGTATCTAATCTGTAACATTTTTGGCGTTATTGGTGGGCTCATTTTAAGGAAAGCGGAATCGAAGGCCTTTATTCTTATGCTTCTTGCTATCCTCACTTCCGGTTTCTGGATAATCCATTCTCCATTAGGTAATTACGAAGACATCGAAAAGTTGGTAAATAATGTTGTTCTAAGAGAATATGGCCAAATACTACCTGGAGGGTATGGAACTTATAATGATTTTCCAAGTTTGTTTATCACGGGATGGTCGTTTTCAAGCATTACGGGATTTGCAGGCACTACACTTTTCTTACCATTGTTGTCTGTTTCTATTAGTCTGGTGGCTCTTGAGATCTTCCTAATAGCTAGACGCTTACTAGGAACGGACACTATGGCATTTCTGTCTGGATACATCGCACTGGTGGGAAATATCTTTCTTGCAGAATTCGGATACCATCCAGACTTTATGACGATTCCCATCGTTTTGGCGTTGATTCTTGTATTGACTCCTCCACAAACCAGTAAATGGTATGTTCCGGTCACCGTTTCGTCTGTTGCTGTTATCACTACGGATTTCTCGGCTTCTGTCGTCCTTTTATTTCTTTTTCTTGCAGCTCTGCCGTTTTCGTCTCATTATGTTAAAGCCCACAGGTCTATTTTCAAGAAGATAAATATCATGTATATTGTCATATTGGGACTTTGGAGTGTTTATTGGAGTTCACGCACTTCTAACTATTTGTTAGAGTCAGCCATGGAGAACCTTAGAAATCTAGTCGGCGTTACTCGCATACAGCAATATTATTCGGCAAACGTAGTCGGACCTATTTGGTCCAGCTTGGTCAGAATCAGTTGGCTAGTCTTGCTGATAGGGGTACCTTTTGTCCTTCTGTCATTGACCATATTGCGGAAAAAGCCACTGCCATCTGTGACGCCTCTCTTTATCTCATCTATTGCGGTGGGAGTTGTCTCTATGGTCATTCAGGGGGGAAACAATTTCTTTATAACTATTCTTTATGCCCCTTTTGCGGGGTCTCTGATTCTATTTTCTTATCTTAAAAAGGGAAGGACTCTTCTCCTTGCTGTGTTGTGCTTAGCATTTTTGGTCGCGGTTCCATCCTTCTTGGCATCAAGCGAAAGAATCGTCACCTTTACATACCCGATTCAGTATTTCACCTCTGCTCAGTATACGGATCAATTTTCCAACTCTGCATCAGCTATACTCACTTTTGATTCGGCAGTACGCTATTACAAACCTTCAATGACTGTGGTGTTTCCTCCAGACCTGGGGGTGTTATCACCACGTCTTGACGAATCTTCTCTCTCCGCAATTGTCAAATCATACATAGATTCTTTTTCAAGTCGTCAAGGCTTTCTTCTATTGTGGACTCCTAACTTTTTTGATAATTACTACCATTTATATGGCCAAGTAGCAATTGGAATAATTAAGACTAGTGTACAAGCATACTTCGCCAATCAGAATCTTGTCTTTTCTGATGGCTACTCTATTGTCTACTCTCCCAGTTGAAGGAACGTCTCAAAAGAGGATCTTATGGCATCGAGTGAAAATTCAAAAACAGCGCTTCGAATTCTATTCGGCCGATTGCTTTCGATTGTGTTTCCCGTTCGTGATCTGTTTGCCTGTTCCGACCTGAACTTTATCTATTGTCTTTCCGCTGTAAAGTTCATGAGGTGCACCCTGAGAAAAGTTAATGTTAGAAACAAATTACTTTCTCATTTAATTTATGTTTTTGATGATTTTGTGTGGTTGATGAATCTGGCTAGGTTGACAGAGGTTGCAAGATTAGAGCGTATTTTGTGCCTCTTTATCTTATTTTAAGTGATTTCAATTCTCATTTAATAAAGGACCTTCCTTGGGAGCTACTCACAGGGAGTTAGGAAAACAAAGGCTTACTTGAAATCATTTCATTGGTGCCTTGCGTGGTCCGGGATACTTTTACGTCATTGATAATCGACGTTAATACAACCAACTGCGCGCTCGCACAACCAAACTGTTATGCGCCTCGTTGTCACTTACAACCCCGAATCACGAAGACTCACTGCGTTGCTACACACTGCACTATCTTACGGTAATCGTTTAATAATTGTAGATAATTATTCCATCAATCAACGGAGACCTTGTAACGCATCAATTTATCCGGCTAACATAAGAGAATTGCCTTAGTTCACAACTTGAAATTTGTGTCTAACTACTATATCTTCAGTTCTTCTACTTAAAAAAATATTCTGTTGTATAGCGATTTGCCGACACTTCGCGGTGAGTTCATGGTTCTTAAGTACAGGCGTAGACGTTGTTTTTGGCAATGAGCATTCGAGGTTGTCAGTAGCATGAGTAATAGAACAACTGCTCATTGGAAATCTGGCAAACTCTCTTTTTAGAGTCATGCTTGTTACCCCTGTGTGGAGATTGGAAATCTTCCTATGAGCAGTATTTGGCGTCGTATCTTTTCGCTCCTGGCTAAGATTTTGCCTTCAAATTTTCTAATACTAATAATTTCTATCAAAATTGTTTCTGGTTTTTTGTTCTCACTCACAGCTCTTCTAGTCGGTAAGCCGGAAATGGACATGGAATTCCAAGCTGCTGAGTTGGGCAAAGAAATTGTTCCAGGGCAGACAGTCGTGGAGATAGGAGCGAATATAGGAGGCTTGACAGTCTTTCTCTCTCAGCTTGTGGGAGTCAACGGCAAAGTCATCTGTTTTGAACCGAATCCCTTAGCGTTCGGTCTATTGGAAAGAAACACCAAGAGACTTCGTAATGTGTCATGTTACAATCTAGCAGTTGGAAGGATGAGTATGGAGAATCAAATATGGGGGAAAGGTCCAGCCGACTCTAGCTTTACCATGATCAAAGCTACTACAAATTATAGGTTCACCTTCCGGGTAAAAGTTGTAAGTCTAGATGAATTTCTGAGTTTGAAACTAAGAAAGATCGACTGGCTGTTTATAGACGCAGAAGGTGCAGAATTGAAGATCTTGGAGGGGTCTAGGAACACCATATCATCTATGAAACCAAAAATGTTTGTAGAGACGCATCCTTGCTTCGTACCTGGGATAAACGTCGCAGTTGTTGAATTCCTTCAAAGGTTTGGATATGCAAACCAGACTGTCTATCAGGACCGGAATATAATTATATTCAAGTTTACCCCAAATGTCCCCAATCGTCCGGATTTTTGGGTAGGCAAAAGGGGTGAGCCTGCGATTTGAAAGTTCTCTTCGTGACTGGTAGACTTTACCCATGGAATTCTGGTGGGGTGGGGAACGTTCAATATCATCTGACGCAATGGTTATCCCAGTTCAACGACATCGATTTAACTGTCCTCGGTACTATTCCGTTGGGCTGTGAAATACCCCAAATATATTCCAACAATCTTCATCTCTGCGCCCTACAAACCCCCGGGAAAAACGATTCCCTTCCTGATGTGCTGTTCTCTAATCTGTTATATCCCATACTGGTTGGTCATTTGTATGATTTCGATATAATACATTTTAATGTCATACCGGGCTTGAGAGCAGGTACTTTTTTTCAATTAGTTAAAAAGATGCAACATAACTCGAAGCTGGTCCTGAGTTTGCACGGCATTCCTGAAGAGGTAGAATTATATGCGTCAGACAGATTGAATGCAATATTGTCAAGACTGAACTTTACTATCGGCACTAATTATCTGTCTTATTTTGATTCAGTAGTGGTCAACTCGCTGTTCGTCAGAAGTCGCTACCTATCAATGTCGCACTCTGCAAAAATTCAAATAATACCAAACGGAATCGATTCTTCTCTTTTTAAGTTTAGGGACAGGAACGTGAGCCATAACATGAGGGCGGAAATTCTTAGTTATGGAAACATCGCTCCAATAAAGGGAGGAGAAATTCTAATAAGAGCATTCGCAAAATCAGATGTAGCCAGAAAGGCACACACACTGACCTTTATAGGCAAAGACATTGGAGGGTACTCGGCCAAATTAGCGAAATTAGCCAGGATGCTTGGGGTGGGCGACCGTGTGCAGATAATCAAAGCTATGCCAAGAAACAAGCTTTTTAGCCGAATTCTCGAATGCAACTTTACGGTGTTCCCTTCTTTATGGGAAGGCTTTGGTATAGCCGTACTTGAGGCGATGGCGCTCGGCAAATCCGTAATCGCCACTTGTGTGGGAGGACCCTCAGATTTTATCAATGACGGAATCGATGGTTATCTGATTAATCCTAGAGATGTTGATAGGCTGACGCACCTGCTCGATTTGTTGTCATCCGATCCAGATTTGAGAGATAAGATCGGGAAAAACGCCTTGAAGAAAGCGGAAAAGTATACTTGGGATAAAATATCAAAAAAATACAGGTCATTGTACTATAATATTTTATGAGCTGAACCTATAGGCCAAGTGATGGTTACGATTCAAGCATGTATTACATCCAGACTCTATATTATAGAATTCTATCCCTAAAGGCAACAATGTCAAGAAAATCCCTTCTGATAAGTGGCTCGACGAAGAATTATGGAGAAAAGTAAAGCTTCGTCTCCCGATTGCAACTTTAGATATAATCTTCGAAAGAGATGGAAATGTGCTCTACGGCTACAGAAGGATACCCCCGTATAGGAACGTATGGGCTTTCATAGGCGGCAGGATTCTGTTTGGTGAAGGATTGTCAGACAGCATAAGAAGGATATCTTCAGAATACGGTATGAAGGTTGACAAGGCTTATCTGGTTGGGGTCTTCCCAATTACATTCAGAACCCGCTCTGATATAGCTATAGCAGTGGCCGCACCTGATTCTTACGGTGAGCCTCATGTTGATAATTACGAGTTCTCTTCGTTCGTTTGGCTAAAAACACCTCCGAAGAGGCTTGGCTCAAACTACAGAAGAATGCTTGAGAAATGGAGAGTGATAAGAGAAAATAAGGAATCACCTTCTCAGATGCTTTTAAACTCATTTCCTTAGAGCCTTCCACTTCAGATAATGCTTCTGAACAGATGGAAGAGGAATTGTCTTTACAAATGAAGTATGGGCAAGCACCTCTGCTACTGGCACTTTTTCTGAGATTATAAAAAATTAGAAGTTTTATGGACCAAGAAGTGTTATGTGCTAGGAATCTCTTCTGCCATTTCGACGGGGGATTCCGCAAACTGCTGCACCATCAGGATCAAGTAGCCTGTTATCGTGCCCACCAAGAAGAGAAGCGCATCACTGCTCACCTTTCCAAAGTATGATAAGACTCCCATTGAGGCAGTAATTACGGTGAGGAACCCGACCATCCAATAGATCAGATGTCTATTGTGCCGTGTTACAGTCTCTAACCTCTTCAATTTCGCTTCGGAGTCTTCCCGCCTGAATTGTAGGTAGTCTTTTGCGAGTGAATCGATCAGACGAATTATATCTTTTACTGCTTCAGGAGTCCAAGGTGAAGCCGCAGGTTTCGTATTTTCTGTGTCTTTGGCATTTTCCTTTTCTGTCAACGCTAACAAAGTGTGAACCTAACTTCATAAGCATTTAACGTACTCTATCACTGCGTACCCTGTACCAATCCTAACTATTCTTTTTTAAAATATATTAAGCCCCAAATGGTAAATAAATCGTTAGTGGTAAGAGCAAATACGAATTAACGCTCTGTTTCAATGTTGGTAGCCGAGCAACTAATATCACATAGTAAAGGAAGATTAGTAAAAGACCTGTTTCAAAGATAAGTGTTTTATGCCAGATATTGGGACCGAGAAGGGTTTTGGAATTGAGAAAGGTGTGCACAATAGGCTCAAGACTCTGGCAGAATCAAACCAGACTTTAGTTCGCATTCTTACCCCCTTTCTCCGGCTTTAACAAATTGCATTCCCTTCGTAAAGTATGGTTCTAATATATCTCAAAAGAGGAGTTTTTGTGGGAAGACGACCATATGCAAAAGTTCATAATTTGGAATAAAATTAGCTTGAATAAATACTCAGAAATAATGCATGAGGCAACAACAGTTAATGCAAGAATATAGAAACAAGAGACAATTGGCGCTAAAACTTCCTAAGAGTAGTTATTCAAAAATAGAAGTATGAAATCGTACAACCGGTTCTGCAATTTTACATTCCATAACGTCGGCCATGGCTTATTCTATACCGGTTGCTTTACTTCTTTTCGTCCTCATAATATGGTCACATTTGTCTATGACTGGGGGGTCAATAAGTGCGAAGAGATTTCTACGAAGTGCAGTTGACGAATTCAAAAGAAGCATTAATGGAAATGTAATTGACTTATTGGTTATATCACACTTGGACGAGGATCATGCAAACAGATTAGAATTTTTGCTTTCTGACCCTACTAAAGTCAAGGTTAAATTCGCTATTCTACCTTATCTTTCAAATCTTGAAAGATTATACATTATAGCGTCTACCAAAAGTCAGAATCAAGGTTACATTGATTTCCTTGTTGATCCACTTGAATACCTATTGGGCAAATGCATAGAAAAGGTGTATTTGATTAGAGGAGGCAAAAGACGGGGAGTGAACAGTCCGATCGACGCACATCAGTTAGTGAAAAGTGCTGGTTCCGTATGGACGAAGGAATAAATCGAAATCGCTAAACATGTCTTCGCACTCAGGGATGCTCACGTTTATCCTTATTGGTGGCCTTTTGAGGATATGTTATCCGGAAATTGTTACACCCTCTAGCAAGAATAGACTCGAGTCGCAGCTCTATATTCGGCCAAACTAGACCGGAATGGCTTATGGAATTAAGTAAAATAACAAAAGCAAAAACAAGTAAGAAGATGCTAATGCTGGATGACCAAAAGACAACCTATGCTGTGACTGAGCAGACTACCGGCTCATTCGCCCTAATCTACTTGTAAATAACATTTATACTAAGGAACAATAATCGGGTCTATGATTCATTACACTGTACTGGTGACTGTCGGGTAGTAGAGCAGGCTGGAATAATTGCGACAAGGCTTCCTATTCGCATGTTTGTTAGTTGCCTTCAAACACAAGCGTTCACCTAGGATTAAATTTCCACTGGCGATTTGCAGCACGTACGGTTTAACAAAAGAGGATATCTTGAGCAGTCTTGGCAAAACAGTTCAAAGAAATAATAAGCGGAAAAAGTTTTAAGGCATTTACTAGATTTTCTTACTGTGCCTGATCTGAAACCGAGTAAAATATATTATTTGATTAAACAAGATTTTGGAGATATTTGGGATACAGTTGCGAATAACCCAAAACAAAACTTAGGAAGAGGCAATTTCATGTTCGGTCTACTCTCAATGATTTTGCTTGAGTTCATTGGTAGGGCTCTAAGTAGCGATTCAGAAAAACTCAGAAATTTCTCACAGGAACTTCACAATATTGATGATAGGTATTTTGTAAAATTACCCGGAGTTTGCCACAAACCGAAGGGGTTCAAACTTCCATGGTATCAAAGTGATAAGGGTGATGAGTTACTTTGGGTAGTTTACGATCTCATAAGGAACGGTGAGGCTCATCAGTATCAGCAGATCACGGTAGACCTGAAAGACAATAAGGTCTGGGCTATCTGTCTTAGGGGCCCCAAATCTGAGAGAAGTTTAAATGTTGTACGTTCCGAGCGTACATCTAAACATTTGACCTACTACGAAGAAGGAGACACTATTTGGTTGTGGTTTGACCCTGGAACTTTCTTCATTCATTTGACCGACGCTATCGATAGGGCTAATGTAAATTGGGATAAACTCAGCTTTCCTTACCTTAAGCGGGGATCAGATACTTCCCCTCATAATGGAACTCCGAGAAAATACAACAAATCTGAATCCAGAGAACCTTATCAATCTACTTCTACTAATTTGAAGGCTGCATTCGAAGAAGGGGGAATTCGTAGGACTAATGAATATGGGTGTAGTGTAGATAGATAACTTCAAAATTAAAGTTCATAGTATATACTATCAATGGGCTATACCAGTTCTTTTCGTAGGGCTTTAATACGTACCAATGCGCATCAAAACTTAGTGCGTTTGCGAAATGCGCATAAAAAAGAAGATGGTTCGCTTCAATATAACAATACCAGAAAACCTTCATACTAGGATGAGGGAACATCCAGAAGTGAACTGGAGCAGGGTTGCAACAAAAGCATTTGAAAGACACCTTTGGGCTGAAAGAATACTTGAGCAACTCGAAGAACCAAGCATAACAGACGAAGAAGCAGCAAGAAGGGTTATTAAGACAAGAAAGAAGTTACTGGCTGAGAAGGTCTAGCTTAAAGGCCATAAACCGCATGCGTCAATTCTTAGTATCAATAAAAAGCAAAGGACTTTGAGACCAGTTTTCGATTTATCCATCTAAGGTCTAATCGTCTACACCTTAGAATAAGTTAGTTTTATGACAACTCAAACAGCCTGACAAGCAAATAATGAGAAGTTTGGTCCTTAGCTTCAGTACTTTTATTGGCCATAGATGTGATACAAAAGCATAAAGATAGACGGATCAAGAAGAATCCTGCATCTCATCAGACTATGCAACAGGTGCTTTGTCTTCAGGAATTATGATGGTTGTGGCCAGATCTTAGATCATGGATTTGGATAATCTACTCATGGACTTCTTATACAGTCTCCTTCTTGGGGTCTGTAACTCACTGTCCCAACAACAGGGTGGTACCAGCTTTTGAACAGTGCGATAATGTGTACAGCACGCATGGCTGCAAAACCGAAAATCGGTGTAGTTGGATATATCTCTTGGATTCGCCACGCAGCTCCCATCATCGTGTGCCCCCTTGTAATTACATCATCAACCAAAACTATTTGTTCGGGAATCTCAAGCGCTTTCTTTGCGGAAAGAGAATTATAATGGTCATTAGGACTTGGCCTATCTTTTGGTGCACTTTTCGAAGATCTGTTGACTGGGATCGTTCTGGTTAACAAGCACTGCCGCGTTCCTAAACCGCTCTTCTGGAGTGCCTGTGCCAGCCTATCTGGAACCCAGAGCGTGTCGTTTGTAATCAAAGAGCTCCTTGGTATTGGCACAAGCGCGACATTTTGTCCAAAGAAGTGTTTGAATGCGAGCTGATCAAGATTTTGCTTTATTTGAGCTGCTATAAAATCCGATGTAAGAATAGTTTTTTGTCTTTCAATTTCGGTTACGAAGTAATCATTTTTTACGGCGGCCATCCACTTCTTCGCTTGATTTCCTTTTTCCGAGTTATCTTTTGGACAGTATGCTAACAGCGAACCGAAGGGCAGTTGCGTCAGCTTCAAAGCTTAATAGTATACTCCATTCCGGGAGGAGGTAATTCTTCAATCAAGTCATCCAGACCATCCAATCTTCTTGCTCCGTACCTTTGCATTTTTCGTGGCCAGATAAGTGTTGGGTCATCAAACGTAGACTTCCAGACATAAAGAGGTCTCCCAAGCCTCAATGTTTCCCATCCTTGGGAAAGAGAACCGCTTGTTTCGCCGGCCTCAACAATTATTGTTGCATCCGATATCAACGCCATTGTACGATTACGCAATACGAAGTCTTTGCGCTGGGTGACATGGGAAGGAGGAAACTGGCTGATAGCTAGATATTTTTCCATTATGAGCTTCTGTAGTTCCATGTTTTCAGGAGGATAAAACCTGGTCAAAGGAGTCCCCAAAACCGCTATGGTCTTTCCCCCATTCTCTATAGCTGTCCTGTGTGCTACAGTATCGATCCCTCTTGCCAGTCCACTAACAACTACAACCCCTTTCTTGACAAGCTCCTTTGCAATTCGAGATGTTGCATCAATCCCCTGCTGAGAAGGCTTCCTTGTGCCGACTATGGATACGCGAGGCCCATCAACAGGTAGCTTCATGCTTCCAGCAACGAAAAGAGTCTTTGGCGCATACTTTTCTTCAACATCATTAAGATAACGACCAAGTAGGTCTCTAGGGGTTATCATAGTCATATTATGCGTGACATACAACGCTCGATCTTCATACTTAAGTATTTAACTACAGCCCGTCGAAATAATGAATAACTGTCCGAGCATTAAAGGTATTAAGTGTGTCAATCATTAAGTAGATACCTTCTCTAATAGTGCCTGTTCGCTCGTCAAAGACTTCCAAGTTTTAGCTTTTTGAATGAAAAAGTACGTCTATCAGCAACCATAAGAGAACCCTGTCAAATTGGGTTGCCGAGCATATTAGTGAACGGCTAATATTAATGCTAGATTAGATTATTAATGACAAATTGTTTTTAAAATTCCATCAACCATAGGAGAATCATTTGAGAACTACTCAAATGCAACAAGAAGATTTGGAGTCTTTTAGATGCCCACTTTGCGGGAAACCACTAGCAAGTGATGAGTATCATGCTGCTATCCAGCAATTAACAAAAAGGGTAGAGGAGACTTACAAGGATGAGCTAAGAAAAGGCAAGGAAATGGCAGAAAAATTGAAACAGCAAATGAAAGAGGATTACGAAAAACAGCTGAATCTTCTTAAAAATTCTTACGAACAGCAACAAGAACAAATGAGGACGCAGATCGAGCAGATTTATAGAAAACAGGTTAATCAGATCAAGACGACGTATGACCAAATGGTAAAGAGGACGGAAAAAGAGTCTGTTGCTTTGCGCAAGAAGCTTGTCGAGCAGCATAGGAAAGAACTAAGAGAAAAAGAAAGACAGCTGGTCCAGCTGAGGCGTGAGCAGGAAAAACTGAAGAAACTTGCCTTTGAGGATGCGAAAAAGCAATCAGAGAGTGAAATTGCATTGCTCAAAACTCAACTTCAGGAAAAAGGGATTCTATTGGAAAGATTCAAAAGAGAGGTGGAAGAACTCAAGAAGCAACTTCAACAGAGTCAATCTGAGACAAAGGGAGAAGCTGGCGAAGTCGATCTATTTGTTCTTCTTACGCAGGCCTTTCCAGAAGATATGATAACAAGGCAGCATAGAGGGACGGAGAGCGGTGACATCATCCAGAAGATACGAGCAGGTGGAGGTATTGTTATCGACCAGCCGATCGTGTATGATAACAAACAGGCGGAATCGGTATCAAAGAGAGATATCGAAAAGGCACAGAAGTACAAAGCAATTCATAACACCAATTATGTGTTCATCGTCTCAAGAAACCTGCCAAAAAGGGACGTACCAAATGGTCTCTTCGGCGAAAGGGAGGGTGTCTTCTTAATTCATCCGTCCGTACTCGTGGAAGTTGCCAAGACTGTAAGGCGCGGTATCCTAGAGGTCAATATGCAAAATCAGAGCGTGAAAAATAGGGAAGCCAAAGAGGTGAAGCTTTATAATTATATCAGGGGGCAAGAGTTCAGAAATAATATTGAAACGCTTAATTTAATCTACCAATCGATGAGCAAACTTCAGGATGCAGAAGAAAGAGCTCACCAAAGATTATGGAAGGAAAGAAAGGCATTGCAAACGAAAATCGGCCAAGCCTTCAGAGATATCACAGCGGGGCTTGATAGTATCATCCAAGAAAACGAGCCGATGCAGGAACTCTTACAAAATACCAATTGAACCTAGTTGACCTCCAGCCGAAGCCGGTCAGCATATAATTAAAATGGTTGAAGGGGTTCCAAGAGTGCTGTAGGGGATCTTTTATCGACCCGAAATCTTTCTTTAGTTTCGTAGCATTATCTATTTCCATCGTACATTCCCCTTACTGCGATTACATCTTATGCATGATGAGACAAGGTTTCTCAAGTAATCGTTGCCGCCTTTTGAAAGCGGATTGCTGTGGTCTATTTCCCAGGCCCCTTTCTGCCCCAGCCTTCCGTAATTTGTAAACGCCAGTTTTTTTGCCGCACCACCAGCAATAGCCATCATTTTTATCATAAATATATTCAACCACTTCATCATAATACCGCTAGCT
>Ga0080006_1256703_pt1 | contig 12186 bp, 10 predicted proteins | sample RS3BMetagenome_FD_69209 | JGI IMG/M metagenome (GOLD analysis project Ga0080006, IMG submission 69209) | Ferric oxide microbial mat and aquatic microbial communities from Rainbow Spring, Yellowstone National Park, USA - RS3B (SPADES... ...
ACCCACCAAATGAGTAGATGCAATCTGCTATCGAATCTCTTAATGGAAGATTATGAAGGTCAGCTTGGATTATGTTTTGATGAATGACGCCGGCTTCTTCCAGAGTAGACTTCGTAGCCTCGACTGCAGTCCTTGTGAAGTCTACGCATACCACTTCTGCACCGTTCCTTGCGAATTCTGCAGAATCTATTCCTCCCCCGCATCCCAACTCCACAACGATCTTGGAGCGGTAGGATTCAAAGCCGATTGCCTGAATCATATAGTCCTGAAGCTCGTACCTCATTTTTCGCTTTTGTTCGTATGTGAGCCCTTCGCCTCTGAAAGTCCACGGAACAGCCTTCTTCCAGTACTCGATGTATTTGCTCATGTTTAATTCAGAAAATGGTTTGTCATGCCTACCTTAACAGACGTGCATATATGTCTCCGAAGGTCATGGTTTTAATTTTGCGAAATTCTGATACAAATTCTGAGGAGGAAAGCCATGATTTGTACTCTAACCTCATAGATTCGCCGAAACTCAAATTGAATTCATACTTGCCTAAAGTGTTCAAATATGTGATCGCTGTGACCGTTGTTTCATTCGATTCGGGTGTATTGAATTCGAACGATAATGCCTTGACAGGTTGTGATAAACCCCTTAGCACATGCAGCTCATATCCCTCAACGTCTATTTTGCAAAATGATGGTTCGCCATAGGCCTGAATCAGCTTGTCTAATGTGGTTAGCCTGACTCTCTCTCTGCCTTTCCACTGTATTTCAGTAAAGCGCCCGCTCTTCTTCACTCTGTCAATCCATTCTCTTGACATGGTGGAGAGTCCATCAGCTTCCGAAGTAATTATTTCAGCCCAGCCCGCTTTTTCGCCAACTGCTTCATTCAGGCAGATGATCTGTGGTTTGTCTCTGAAACGTCTTTGCAAGTATTCAAATACATTCTTCTGCGGCTCAACTGCCACTACCTTGCAACCCAGCCTTGCAAATACATTAGTTCGGTTGCCCATGTTAGCCCCTATATCAAATGCCAGCTGTCCTTGGGCAAGGAAGGTTTTATAGAACTCTATCCTTCGTTTTAGATACCTAAGCTCGTTCGCCCTCTGGATAATACGGTAAGTGCCTGTCCTCCGCAAAATTTCGTATAACATGCGTTCAGATAGAGACTGATTTATGAGTCGCTATACTGATTTGCCCGTATTAAACCCCCGGAGAGGTGCATTTCTCAGAAATTCCTGAATATTAAGTCAGTGGAGACAGCCGGATTTTCATTGCCCAGTTCGATGAATCTGACCAGCTTTTCTCTGATATTAGCTCTACCACCGAGGTTGAAGACTGTGAATCCTCTCTCAGTCATCATATCAATCAGATGCAAGGGATTGATACCCGACTGCGAAAGCCCATAAGGCCAGAACTCCGATAATATGGTAATTTGGTTCATAAGCGTCTTTGGGCCACCAGATAGAACATGATACTCTCCGCCTTGCACATCTATTTTGACTAAGAAAGGTGGTTTCAATCCAAACTTATGTACCAAGTTGTCGAGGGTATCAACTTTGGCGAATATTTCTCAGGTCTCCTTTGGTACAGGCTTGATTGGTCTGTTCCGTCCTAGTTGAACATGGGCATCTGGCCTTCTGAATCCGAAAGAACACAATCTAGTATGATACAATTTTTCAGATTCTGCGCCGCTTTTTTTAATAATGGTAGATTTCTGGGATCAGGTTCAATTGCGACGCAAGTGTTGAAAAAGTCTACCACAGGCAACAGAGTGTCTCCAGTATGCGCGCCAACATCAATGTACGTGTTACATCGTATCCTTTTACTTTCGTTCTTTAACGCAGGAACTATCTCGTTAGCGACCCAAATATGCAGAGGCTGAAGCAGATAAGAGTCAAGCACCCTTATCCCCAATACAAGTAACCCTTGAATTAGATTTATAGCATAAGCACGGGTTAATAGTTGCATAGGATGCTCACGTGTTATATCTTGCCTTAAGAAAAGCGAACGTTTAATTTCTTGATCCTTCTGATAGGTCTAATGTTACATACGTATCTCAGGCATCAAGTTAGACACATTAACTGTCTTCAATTTGGTGAATTTCAGCATAGTCGCGCAAAGCTAGGCAAATCCCAGAACAGTTAATATTATACTGATTGATCTAGAACCCTTGACAGTCTTTCATTTCTTGATTCTATTGAAAAAGGCCCATTGTCTACTAGGCTTCTAGCTTTCTTCCCCATTTTAACGCGCAATGATTCATCTTCAAGTAAATATGAAATTGCCTCTACTAGACCTTTTACAATGGATTCGTTTGGCTTATTCGTCATATTTGGCGATAGACACTTATTGTAGGTCGACGTATATGGATGCCGAACCAGCAAACCTGTTTCGCCATGTCTAACTAATTCAGGGTTAGCCCAAATATCTGTGGTAATGATGGGTAAACCATAACTCATTGCTTCAAGGAAAACCTTCGCCGGAGTATTATATCGATTTGGCATAACAAACAGATCCCCAGCTCTCCAGATCGCATCCAACTCCTCGCGAGATAACATTGCATCTATAATCCGTATATTCTGAAACTTCGAAAAAGCGTTCTTTAAACCAATATCCAATCCTGAGCGTATCATGATTGAGAAATTTTTGTAATTGTTCATCAAAATTTTGATAGCCTTCAACAGTTCCAGCCCCCCTTTGTCGACAAAGTGTTGTTCGTTATTCATGTTGCCCGAATTGATAAACAAGATGTTAATCTTTTGGCTGATGGCTGACTTCGTATAGTCCTTTTTGGATACACCCCAGTACATTGCAACTACTTTGTCTTCCAGATCTTGACCGTAAGCTGACAGTATGGCGTCCTTTCCGATTTTGCACCAACAGATTATTTTTCTGCAAGATTTTTTTAACAAGTAGCGTCTTATTAGTGTCCTGTATCCCTTTATTTTTGCATATGGTGAGATAAGAAGGTGAGGTTGCTCCGTTGCCATATCCAATATCCATGGTGAGTCATGAAACCTCACATGTGTTAGTGACCAAGTTAAGTCGACCGACCTGCTGGACAAACTCCTTATCATAGAAATGCCCAACTGAAGTGGTGTAATCCGCGAAAAACCTGCTTGAAGGTCATAAAGAAGTTGACTATAGCTATTCGAGAAAATAGGCCTTCCTGATCGGACAGGAATTACAAATGTATATCCTTTAGGTGGGTTCTCATTCAGTTCGTAAGTGTAGAGTGGTAATTTCCACGCAGGTTCGACAAAGACACGCTTAACTGACATGCTATTCCCATTCATTATCCGTTGTATAATGCCATTTTTTGTTTGTTCCTAGTTCATATTAAGGTGCAACTAATGTGTTGATCTTCGGTAAATACGCCAGATGCTGTAATTGCCTTTATAACTAAGAGGGCTGTGAATAACTCCCCTCTCACACGTTTGTCTAGTTGATGTGATTCCTGGGGGTATGGGTGTCCCACCCTCCAGATCGCTTTTGGCGATGCAATCTGAAGAATGGGGGAGCTCATGCAAGCTCCGTACATCTTCCGCAATGTACGGAACGTAAGGATACCAAGGACAAGAAGCCTAAACCTGTACGGGAAGAATCCTTCTCCTCGAAGGAGTTCTTCGAGAGGAACGATTTCTCCTACGTCGACAGGATAGTCGATCCGGATAGGGGGAGGAGAGACGGACCGAAGGGCTAACCTCCATCGTCCATCTTCATCGCCCTCCTTCTGATGTACCTCAAGAGCATGGAGAGCATCCTCGAGCTGATTCTCTTCCTCAACACCAACCCAGAGTGGCTCATATCCCTGAAGCTGAAGAGACGAATCGGGGGGAAGATGACGTACAAGGTCCCTGATAGAACGGCGTTCTACAAGTTCGCAGAGAGACTTGGGCCTGGTAGGATAATCGAGGTCTTCTCGGTCATGATCGTCCGGCTGATCAGAATGGGAGTCATCAAGGGAGAGAAGGTCTCCCTCGACTGCTCCATCGTCTGGGCCTGGTTCAAGGACTGCCCCTCGGCGAATAAGCCCAATCACAAAAACAGGGGGTGCAAGAAGCACAGGAGGAGAGACAGGGACGCTTCGTGGACCTGGGACCATCACAGGGAGAGATACGTCTTCGGGTACAAGGTGCACATCGCGATAGACTCCTTGTCCGGTCTGCCTATAATCATGCTCACAGTGACGAAGGTTGGCTTCGGTGAGGACAGGACAGTTGCTTGGTTCGTCAGGATGCTCCTGAGGCTCTCCATTCCAGTGAAGAAGTTTCTCGCCGATACGGGATACGACGGCTACAGGACGAGGCTCCTCATCATCATCAGGAGGCTGAAGGCGATACCCTTCATCACACTGAACCCGAGGAACTGCGAGGGGAATACACATGAGGAGAAGATGAAGCGCTGCAAGAAGCTTCGACACAAGTGGTACCTCAAGAACTTCCTCAGGAGGTGGTGGATAGACCCTGACTCGGAGGAGTTCGACAGGGAGTTCGATGCCCGAACATTCTCGGAGCAAGCAAGGATTCTCGGTCGGAAAGGGCTCGCTGAACCTCGACTCCCTGAAGGGCAAGGGGAAGGCGAGGGCCACACTACATGCAAAGCTGATCTGCATTGTAATGCTTGGTGTGGCTAAGACGGCTGCCGAGATCGGAAGACCAGAACTGATGAGATCGGTCAAATGCTTCCAGGCCTGAGCGATACGATATATCACCGATTCGTAGACAAAAGCACCGTGACGCCGCTGATTGGTTCGTGCGCCTAGAGCGCTCAACCGAACCTGGGCTTCGTGCCCGTTAATTGAGTGGGGTCTAATCCCAGTTGCGGCGTCGCGGTATAATCTTGGGTTAAACTCAGATCGGCTCATACACTCGCTGAAAGGAGTTATTCACAGCCCTCAAGTACAAAAGTATCGTCCAAGTCTGACGCATAAATGCGATACCCAGTTGGCGGTAACTGATAATAGAACGAAAGGTAGTGTGGAATCTACCAGCCATCTCTAGGCGAACAACCATATACCTTTCAGTCAATCCATTGTTACCTTTGCGCCGAATTCAAAGGGCCGGACCAAAAAAATTATCATTGACTACCAACTGCCTACGAGTAATAGATCAACGCTAAGCTGTTGGAATATACGATGTCAGATTGTTGAAGTTTGGAGAATATCGCATTGGTAATTGCGAGGCCGCCTGTTTGACCATATATATGATCCAAGTTGATGAACTCTGAGAGCGACATGGCCCACAGGGTTCCTTTTGCCGCATTGAAACTTTCAAGCATAGGTGTTAATGCTGTGAGGTATTGCTGGGTAGTGGGATAGTAGTTAGGCTGAGGAAGCGGAACGATGTACGATTGAATGAACGAATCACTCAGTCCAAGGACTCCGGCACCATCGTAGACTTTCTGCTCTCCGCTTGGTTGTCCACCCACAAGAAACTTCCCGGCAGACAATGTTTGTGGATAGTTGCTTTCTCCATTAATCTGCGCATGAAAAGCCAGCAAAGATGGAAGCGAAAGAACAACGAGCAAAATAACCACACCAACAGCTACGAATTTTAGGCCCTTGCTTTTCAAAAGCCAACCAGTGAATATGGTAGCGCAAAACGGGGCCATATAGTAGAGCATTCTCTCTGCTTCGGCACCCCCTAAAAACGTGGTCATGAGTATAAAGAACGGAACCATCGAAATGAGTACTACGTGTTCAGTTCTTGTTTGTCGCTTGAAGACATCAAACAGAAAAATAATTGCTGATGCTCCAAACAAGAGCAACAACGAAGAGAGAATCGTCAAGTTGGCCCAAAATGGATTCTGAATCGTATAAGCACTAGCTGTTGCTGACAGATAATAATAATGTTCAGGGGAAAAAAGCGATGTTAGTCCCGTAATCGATTGAGCCAGCAAAGCAGGTAAAGTAACAACCAACAAGAGATTCCAAACAGCAAAAGTCACGAATGAAGCAAGGACTGTACTTGCATAGACAACACTCCGTGTGGGTTTGGGCGTTTTCATGTAACTCAATAACAAGAAAAGAGCGACTGACGTTGTTAATGCGGAGCTCAGCGCATAACTGATACTACCTGCAATCACTGCTAGTAGAAAAACAAGTGAATGCTTCCCCGTGCCTTTGAAGAGAGCAACGACCGAGAGAAGGAAGAATGTCAATCCGAGGACTTCGGGCTGAAATGCCGGCATATTCGAAAGCATTATATCCACTTGGATACAGAGTATGCTCCCTAGGATAGCTGCTCCACGACCTCCAATAAGTTTGATGATAATGAGATATGTGAGAATTGCAAAGAGAATAGCTCTAAGTAACTCAAATTCGATACTCACGGAAAGTGGGGTTATTCCTTGTGTGAGTCCAAGAGCCGCCGAGAACAGAAAAATACCTGGATAATCCTGATATCCGAGCGAGTAGTTGATCGCACCTGACTTGTATACGTCAGCAACACCTCCCATATGAAGGATGGATTCGCCTATTAGGTGAAGCGGCGAAGCCAGCACCCAAAGGTTCAAGAAGGCAAACGAATACAGCAATAAGAACGCTAAAGATATTGCAGTACTCCTGCGGGAAAAATAAATGCCACCACCGATTGCCAATGACGAAAACAAGTAGAACAACAATGAAAACGCCGTAGTGTCTCGTAAGTCGGATACTGACTGTACAAGACTGAAGGTTGGTTGAACATTGACAAACCCGATAGATAGGACAAAGAGAGAGGTGAGGAATAATAGCAATACGAGAGCAATCAGGTTCTTGTGGTTCACTATACTTTCACAAGGTGTATCGTCTGTCTATTAATGAGATGCTGCATGAAACAGCAAAGCGGCTAGCAAGCTGCTTCCAGCCATTAAATTATGTGCGATCAAAGCCCAGGTTGCCGCAAGTTCCTGCGAACGCCATGATCACGATCAACCTGGACTAATGGTGGGATTCGAGACTCGCAACAGCCAAGTGAGTAGTGAAGATTGGCAAATTTCTTTCGCAGCTTTTCATTTCATTGATTCGCCAGAACTCTGGGCCATCAATTACTTTAGTCATACGTCGCAAGAGGTACTCGGAACCGCCACCCCCTATCGCGGGATCGGGACCGTGGCTAGTCATCATCCTTTTCATGACTTGGAATGCTCTACGACAAGAATCGAGTCTATCAGGCCTGTATTCTTTGTAAGACTTGATTCGACTAAACCCGGCTTTCAAGAGGAGTCCGCGCAACTCGTCTGGACAGAATTCAGCGCGATGCTCCGCGATTGTGAATAATCTTGGGTTGTGCTTTGAGAAAGCCCCGTTTGGAGTTGAAACAAAGAGGATTCCTCCATCACGTTTCAGTTGTTCCTTGACTTCGCTCAACAACTGGAGTGGATTGTCGACGTGTTCAATTACTTCAAAGAGAAGTACCACATCGAATTGATGTGTCGCGAATAAACGGAAGAAGTCGCGGCTTTCGTAGAAAGAGGAGAAACTGTACTTGGGAGCGATACACCGAGTAGCCCAGTCAATCTGACGCTTTAAAACATCAACTCCTACGTATTGGCTACAAACCGAACTCAGTAGTGCCGCGCCAAACCCGTATCCGCAGCCCCAATCCAACACCTTTGCCCCTTTGCAAAACTGACGTGCGAACAGGTAACGCAAAGCATGATCACCAAAGCTAAGATATTGATACAAAGAAGCCCAAAGGTCCTCATCAACTGGTTGGATGCTCCCACCTCCAGTCTCGTTCGAACTTGTGATATTTGGATTAGTTGTAGGCAAGCCCTTCTCTCTAATCGCGCACACTACAACGTTATGTGGATATGGGGCACCAACAAGGAGGTGCAGAGTTATCTAACATTCTTCCAGGTAATCCCGGCGCGTCAGCCCACTTTGCCTTGGTAAACCGATCAATGACACATGACCACCACAGCGTCCATGGAAATTACTGGCAACAACACGCAATCGGTTATACAATTGTTCTAGTGCTCTGTCCGCGTTATCATCACATCTTTGCATGCGTAGTGTTCGGCAATAAAATGCACATTGTTGCAAGCTGCATAACAGACGAGTTTCGTTCACGAACCTGCACTTTACGGGTGAATGCACCTCTATGTGCATATCAATATGTTTCTCAGTAAAGCTCTCACAGTCAAAACTCAGGTCGTGCGGAGAGACTCTTTGAACTGGATTGCTCTTTCGCCCATTAGTTCAACCAATTTTACAACTTCCAATGCGTCTGAGAGCGCTACAGGGTAGCTTCTGATGTTCAAAATATCGTCAAGGCATCTTTCAAACAAGTATCTGTGACCTTCTGTCCTCATCCGGTATCTTCCAAGCATGACGTTTGCGCTTACTTTCAAAAAAGAGGCTACTCTCTGATATATATCTGAAACAGCCCATTTTCCCCTTTCCAATTTGTTGTAACTAAGGCTATCCGTGGCACTGTACTCAGGCGTAGAATGTTGGACCACGGTCTGGGTAAAAAGGTCAACTGACGCGACTCCCTTCGTACCTATCACGTCAAATGTGTGCAACGGTACCGAAGAATTAAACGATAGACCGATGTGCCCGACCGCCCCCTTTTCCGACACGACCATAGAGCACATTTCATCTGCGGCAACGTGGGGCGCATTCGATGCCTTTGAGAAAGAAAAGTCGGCCTTCGCCAGTCTACCTATCTGTTCAACCACAAGCATGAAAAGATGCGGAGCAATCTCTGTGCTTAACACACCCCCCGGTAAGGCATGAATCCAGTGATCTGGTGAAAAGTATCGTTCCTTTTCAAGTGGCGCTAAATAGCGGGTGTCTACCATTTTTATTTCCCCGAGCTTTCCTTGCGAAATCAGATGCTTGATATAGCGTACTGCAGGTACGAAGGAATAATTATGTACTACGTACAATTTCGCGCCAGTTGATTCTGCAAGAGAAACAAGCGATTTGGCTTCGTCATATTTTAAAGTTAGGGGTTTTTCAACTATGCAGTTAATTCCCCTGCTCAGCAATTTCTCTAAGACTTTTGTGTGGGTATGCGGAGGAGTGCATATATCGACCAAGTCTACCTGCTGACTATCCAGCATAGCTTCAATGTTGGTGTAGACACTTTCGATGCCGAATTCCTTGGCAAGTGAGTTTGCCCTTTCCTCAACTTTGTCAACACAACAGACTATTTTTGCTTCGCCTACTCCTTTCCAAACCGGTAAATGAACCTGCTCAGCAATATAACCACACCCTATCAGACCTATCCTGACTCCCCGGTCACGGACCCTTAACCGACCTAAACTTCCCATATCTAAGCTAATGGTCCTATTAAGAAACCAAGGGTCAATGAAAAAGTGGTGAGAATGAATGTTCTAGTAAATTTCAAATTCGCTTGAAATCCACGGCGACTCCACTCAGTCCTAAACGGACTAATAAAAAGTGAGATTAAAACATGGTTTTCTGTCGAAAACTCCCCCCGTGTTGCGAACCTTGAAAGGTTGCGTCTGCTGTAACCTATCCAGCTCGACCTTGCGACTATGAACCTGCTGGAAAGTCTGTATGCATATACCTTGTTCGACACCTTCATATCTGGTAAATAATACAGCTTCTTGCCAGTCAATCTCCTCACACGCAAGCTGAATTCAACATCTTCGGCAAAGACGCCTCTGTGATATCCTGTACTCGTGGAAAGTAATCCTACCTTCCGAAAAGCTTCTGCTTTAAAGCACATATTCATTCCCCAGCAGTTTCTTACTTGAACTGGCACATCAGATTTGAACCATCTTGTGCACCCTATCAACCAGTCTAGCTCTGTTGGTAACCAGTCGGCTCTACCATCAACCCAGTATGGGTAAGCAGGGCCCGTTGCTCCTATTATGCCGTCCAGTTTTTTAAAGGCGTTCAGAATGGCACAACTCCAATTCGAGTCAAGCATTACATCGTCATCAACAAAGGCGACAACCTCTCCTTCGGAATGCTTTACTCCGATATTGCGACACTCTGAAAGACCCCAGCTTCCATCGTTGTGAATCACCTTTCCTCTTATACCTCTCTTCTTGATCGCTTCCTTCACAAAATCGTATAGCAACCTGCTTCTCTCCGTTATGTATACCACTTCAAAATCATTACACACCTGGGCTTGAATACTATCAAGTAGATCCATAATATCCTTTTTCCTCTGGAGGTCGTATGAAGTTACCACAATGGATAGTTGCATCATGTTACCCTAACCTGCTAAGAAGCGAGCTTACCGTCACCAATCAATCGTTGCTTCATCCAATCGAACGTTTTACGAATTCCGTCTGCAAGGCTTGAGGTAGAACTCCATCCGAGAATTTGCCGTGCTTTTGATGTGGAGGGTATTCGACTCAACGGCCCAACAGGCTTCGATTTATCATACCTGATTTCTATCCTTTTGCCACTCACTTTCACAATCGTTTCAGCTAGTTCACTTATGGTCGTCGTCTTTTCATTGCCCACGTTCAGTATGAGAGGTGGGTAGGACGCCTTCTCCTCCATCTTCAGAAGAGCATCAATACAGTCCTGAATGTAGATCAGGTTTCTTGTTTGACTACCATCCCCCCACACCACGAATTCCTCCTCCGGATATCTTATCGCCTTTCTTATCAGTGCCGGGACAACTTGAGCAGTACCTTCGTATTCGCAGTACTCGCCGTAAGCGTTGAATATCCTCGCAGCAGCAGACCTGCATTCCTCCATCATTCCGAGCTGAATCTCGCCCATCAGCTTGGCCCAGCCGTACCCACCTTCAGGGTTAATAGGATAGATATCCTCCTCCCTGAACACGGCGCCAAGTCTCTGCTGCCTGTCTATGGGGTAAACAGAAACGCTTGATGCATAGACTATCTTCTTGACCCCGACTTCCCTACACGCTCTGAATACATTGACGTCTATAGCAAGATTCGACTGCAGCGCCTCAAGCTCGGCATAGTTGTCCCCATGGAGAAAATCAATGCTCCCGACCCTAGCAGCAAGATGATAGACAATATCAGCCCCATTTACAGCTTTCTGTGCTTGGTCGTAATGTCTGAGGTCAGTGTAGATGATGTCAACTGGCAACCCTTCAAGGTTCTTGCTCTTCCCTCTTGATATGTTATCTACGCATCTGATGTCGCGTCCCAACTGAATCAGTCTCCTGACAAGATTAGCCCCTATGAATCCGGCTGCTCCCGTAACTACAGTCTTCATTCAGTTATTCTTCCCGAGGCTGTTCAGCTTCCTCTCTATCCGCCTGAGCATCACCGCAATCGTTGAAACTGTGAAACCCTGTGCGCCAAGGACGAAGAGCACTAGGGATGCGAGGAAATATCCACCATGATACGCATGGAAGAAGAAATACAGGTAAATCGCATAGAAGAGCAGTATGAACGCAGGAATAAGAATCAGGGAAGCTAACACAGAAAAGAGTAAGACAGGACTGTACCTTAGCGCTAACCCTATTATAGCAAACAACGCTCTAAATCCCTGTCTCCACGTCGGTGCCTTTGCTTTCCCCAGCCTCGCCCTATAGTTTATCGGAACGTAAGTAACCTTTCCATCTAGAAGCATCTGGGCTGCTATCTCCTGGTCGATCTCAAAGCCCTGCCTATCCAGTATCAGTTGTCTCACCTTTTCGGTCCTCATCAGATACATCCCGCATGCCACATCCGGCACATTACTACCCATCAGCAGGTTGAATGTCTTTGTGAGTATCCAGTTGCCAATCTTGTGAGTCCTCGAAATGTAAGGACTATTTCTGGGTCTAAATCCAATGATGTGGTCGTATCCATTTGAGTGTTGTACAAACTTGTCTATATCTTTAGGGTCGTATGAATAATCTCCATCCATGAGGAGGAAGTATGGTGTATCCACAATGTCTCTTGCCACCAGAACAGCACCCGTTTTACCCCTACCATGCTGACCGACCACCTTGGCTCCTTTATCGCTAGCAATCTTCACAGTCTTATCCTTGGAATATCCGTCAACAACGAGAACTCTTCTGTATCCAGCTTCTTTGATTTCGTCGATAAGAGGACCTATGGCTTCCTCCTCGTTGAGCGTTGGAATTACAACTGTCACATTATTTCGCAGTTCGTCGATACTATCTTCATGCTGTGGCGTAGACTGTCTTTCTTCAGAGTATTGTTCTTGAGTCAATTTATTACCTTCGTACTCGCGATCAATTTCTTGAATTCCCTCAGAGACTCGGGCGAACCTACATCGTAGAATCTCTTTGATACCTT
>Ga0080006_1123274_pt1 | contig 12180 bp, 14 predicted proteins | sample RS3BMetagenome_FD_69209 | JGI IMG/M metagenome (GOLD analysis project Ga0080006, IMG submission 69209) | Ferric oxide microbial mat and aquatic microbial communities from Rainbow Spring, Yellowstone National Park, USA - RS3B (SPADES... ...
CAGGAAATTACAGAAGATGATAGAGTACAAAGCTAAGTTGAAGGGTATCAAGATAGTCTACATTAACTCGAAGAACACGTCCAAGACATGCCATAGGTGCGGGTATGTTACCTGCCGAGTAGAAGGTAGAGAATACAGGTGTCCTAAATGCGGTATGGTATATAACCGTGACTTAAATGCGTCTATTAACATAGCCCGTGCCTTAACGAGAGGTACGGGTCGGGGGTCTGTAAACACCCTGAAGGGGAGATGAAGGTGCGACGTGAAGTCCACTGGAAACCCCAAAGCCCCGTCCGTAAGGGCGAGGTAGTTTACTCATACTATCACCCATATCAGCATAAGAACGATTGCAAGGATCATAAGAATGATCAGAAGCTTTGAATCGTTGCCTGCTACAATCGGAATTGGGCCTATGAGAAGAACTGCACCTCCTTTTGTCTGACCTTTTGGCATCTGAAGCATCAGAATGATAAAGCCTAGAAGCATCACTGCAATGCCTGCAAATATCAGAAGTGCTGCTACATCTGAAGGCATGTTATCAAGTAAAATCTGCAGTAGATTAAATTTTACTGTCAAAATTTCAGCTATCAGTTAGATCAGAATATGCACAGTGAAAATATTATGGTTCCTGAGCAAGAAACACCCAACCTTAAATGAGGAGATGAAATGTGAAAAGTATATACTATTGAGTAGTATAAAGCCAAGTTGGAAGGTATTCTCATAATCTATGTTGAGCCTGGAAACACATCCTGAGAGTGTTCCAGGTGTGGATAAATAGGAATTAGGGAAGGTAAATCATTCAAATGTCTTCACTGCAGGCACGTTGACCACGCTGACTCAAATGCATAGTTCAATATTGCAATTCCTCCTCTTTTAGTGGAAAGCATAGGTCAATTGCGCAACGACAGGGATGTTGCAAGAGGAGCACTGATATTCCCAGAAGGGCAACTCTGGGAACATCGAGAACCCAGAAGCTTTTATGCTTCAGCAAGTAGAGTATGTCAGACTTTGCCCTGAACTCTTAGTTTGGAAAAGACATGTCTGTAGCAAAGAAAGCCCAAGGCCAGCATGAAGAAAGAAGTTATTGCAATGAGAATTAGTGAAGATGCGGTTATAGGTTGCACCGCAAGAGATGTCCTAAGAGCATCTGCTATCTGGCTAAGAGGGTTGTAAATTACTATAGTATTGATGTAGAAGGGCATCACCTTTTCAACTGCAGAGAGAGGGTAAAAGACTGTGCTAAGACCCAGAAAAGCCATCTGCACTCCTTCAGCAAAGGCCCAGAACCTTTCTCCTCCGCCTGAGAAGAGGTTGATAACAGCAGCTATTCCACCCAAGCCCATTGAGACTAGAAACATAAATGGCATCATGAGCAAAGTTGACAGAGAAATTAGCTTTGGCACAAATACCAGCGCTACCAGTAGCAGAGTACCGCTAAATATAATCCCTCCCAAGCCTGCCGAAAGGATGTGTGCCATAGCTATTGCATTCACAGATAGAGGTAGGCTGAGGTAATACTGACTGACCCCTTCCGAAAGTCCTAGGTGGACCCTTCTTCCTACATCGAGTGCAGCTGCGAACATCCCTGCTATCACTACACCTGGAACAAAGAAGATGAAATAGTCAAAGCTCATCATATTTGAGTAAATCAATCCAACAACGAGCATGTCTGACAGATTCAGAGTTATCAGAGTCAGTATCAACCATTTGGTCCTGAAAAAGTACGAAAGGTCGACTCGTGTTACTCTGAGCAAATTTATTGTCTGACTCAAGAAGACCTTACACCTTCCACGAACCTTGAGATGAAGAAGATACCAAGAAACAATGTGCCTATGCTTAATGCCAGTAGCACTGGAAGAGCTGCATCTTGACTAACAAGCAAAGTAGAATCTAAGCCTATAGCCCTTCGAAGAAGGTCGGCACCATAGGTAAGGGGGTTAGAAAGAGATGCGCCTGCGTAAACCGAGTTCATCGACGAAATTGGATAGCTTATGGTACTGAACCTTATCAGAAGAGCGCTAAGCGCCGCAACTATGGCGCTGTATATATCAAAGGACTTGAATGCTATGACTGATAATGATATCATGAGGCCCATGACACCTACTGCTACAAGAGTTAAAACAAGTAAAGTCGACAGGAAATTAGAGATAGAGAATAGACCGCTAAGGAAAAGAACTATAGCAACAGGAGGCAAGGTACGAACAAGATTTACAATAACCCCGTGCAGAAGCTGTTCTACAAAAAATTCACCTCTTCCTATTGGCAGAGATAGAATGTATCTCAGCCTACCTTCGTGTGCGCTTTCAACAAACCTTCTTCCGCTCCATGAAGCTATGTTAAAAGTCGAAAGCACTACAAGCCCTGTGCCGTAAAAATAGAAGTAATTCTGCACTGTTACTACTAGCCTTGATATAATAGAACCGTATACGAAGAGCTGAAATGCAAAATAGATCCATGAATAGCCTATCCAAAGGACTGAATTGAAGGATTCCCTAAGGTCAAATTTCAGAAGAGATGATATCTGCACAGAATTCATTTAGACCAAGCCCTACTTGGATCCTGCCTTGGGCTTCACTATAGTCATGAATATGTCATCGAGAGATGGCTCGGTTATATGGACAGAGGTTAACCTGTTACCATGGATTCTACTAACTGCTAGAGGCAACCAATCCTCCGACCTTGTCACGGAGACCCTCAGCCTGTTTTTGTCGACTTCGATTAAAGCTACGGTACCCGGAACCTGATTCAGAATCTGCACTATAGCTGGGGTAATGGGGTCTGAAAACTGCAGATCCACAACATCCCCGCCTCTTACACTGTCCTTCAGATTTGATAGGGTATCCGTAACTATATCCTTTCCTGATGAAAAGATGGTTATCTTATCAGCCAGATATTCAGCCTCTCTTACTTCATTAGTTGCAACTATAACTGTGCTCCCCTTTTCCTTCAGTTCCTTTATTTTATCCCACACCATTCTCTTACCATCTAAATCCACCATGGCTGTTGGTTCATCAAGAAGTGCAAGCTTCGGCAAGTGAACAAACAGCTTGGCGACTTCAAGCCTCTTTGCCTGTCCTCCTGATAGGTCCATGAATTTTTTATCTCTTGATTCCCAAAGGTCGAACTCCTTCAGAGTTCTTTCGACGATTGAAGACCTTTCCGGTTCTTTTATTCCGTACATGGATGCATGAAAAGATAAAATATGTTTTGGTTTATGCCTCCAGAAACCTCTTGGGTCCTGGAAGGCTATCGATACATGCCTTCTAACCTCAAGCTGCTGTTTGATTATATCGAATCCGAGCACCTTTGCTGTGCCGCTACTTGGTCTCAGCACAGTTGATATCAGATGCAGAAAGGTTGTCTTTCCCGAGCCGTTAGGACCAAGCAGTACTCTGATCTGTCCAAGTTCTATCTTTATGTTCAGTTTATCAAGTGCATGGAAGTCTCCGTAACTCTTTGTCAGATCAAAAGTCTCGACTGCAAAATCCATTTAAGCAACACCCAGAAAAACTCAACGATTAAAAAAGCCTTATTACAACAGTATTTATCGTTTGCTGAGAAGATTTTGTTAATGCGAATATATTGATAGATCCATAGCGAATTGGTTTCTTAAAATACCTAAACATAGGAATGTTAACTGTGAATAGTATCTATATGGGTTAATATCTTTGAACAAGAAAGCTAATGCGGAGGCAGGAGCCTTACCAGAATGGGCCCGTGGCCAAGCACGGATAAAGGCATCACCCTGCGGAGGTGAGGATCGTGGGTTCAAATCCCACCGGGCCCGCTATCATTTGAGTTCTTAAATAGGATTCCATTTATACGAGGAACGTGCAACCCATAACGGTGGACCCGCTGATCGAGTTCTTCGATGCGATAAAGTCTCCAGTGACTAGGCGGAAGTATGAAAAGAGGCTCGACCTTTTCCTGAGGCACATAGGGATCGAGGGGGACACATTTGAAGAGAGGGCGAGGAGCTTCGCGTCTAAGGCCAGGGACGTGCAGTGGGCGACCATGGTGATAAACGACTACATGAGGTACCAGAAGGAGAGGGCTCTCAGGAAGGAGATCTCCGAATCGACCGTCCCGAACTACTACAAGCCAATTAAGCTCTTCCTCGAGATGAACGATATAGTCCTGAACTGGAAGAAGATAGCTAGGAGAATACCCAGAGGCAGTAGCCACGCAGACGACAGAGCACCGTCGAAGGATGAAATAAGACGTATCCTCACCTATCCAGATAGGAGGATAAAGCCGATAGTGTTTACCATGGCATCCTCGGGGATTAGGGTGGGGGCTTGGGATTACCTGAACCTTGAGGACGTAGTCCCGATCGATAGGGAGGGGAGGATCGTCGCTGCGAAGCTGACAGTGTACAGGGGTACGGATGATGAATATAAGACATTCATCTCACCTGAGGCGTATAAGGCGCTTCAGGAATACATCGAGTTCAGGAGGTCCAGCGGGGAGAGGATTGGGCCGAAGTCCCCGCTGGTCAGAGACCTCTTCCACCCCGACAGGGGGGCAAAGGGGGAGCCTCACATTCCAAAGCGGCTGAAGAGCAGCGGCGTAAAGAGGTTGATCGAGAAGGCGCTCAAGGGGACTGGAGTGAGAATGCAGCTGGAGGAAGGGAAGAGGAGGTACGAATTCCAAGCTGACCACGGCTTCCGTAAGTTCTTCAAGTCAGCCTGCGAGAGGCATATGAAGACCCTGCACGTTGAAATGCTGATGGGGCACGACATAGGGCTGTCTGCGAGCTATTACAGGCCCAGCGAGGATGAGCTTCTTGCCAGCTACACGAGGGCGCTTCCGGATCTCGTTGTATCGGAGGAGGAAGAACTGAGGCGAGAGTTGACGAAGAACATTGTCGTAAGCGACAGGAAGATAGGCGAGCTGGAAAGGTATAGCATCAAGCTGCAGGAGAGGCTGGAGAAGATAGAAAAGGACTATAATGAACTGAGGAGGCTGATCGAAGAGAGCGCCGGTTCGGGTCACAGACAACCGTAGCACTAGCCTTCAGAAATCGAGTCAAGGATTCGTTTAATGAAATCGCTTACCTTTTCGGCCTCATACAGCAAGACTTTGTACACTGAACCATCTTCCCCGTGCGATGATAATACCAATGTGTTTAGAGGTGCTTTAAGCTCCTCCAGATACATTTCTGCTATCTTAATTTTGGTCGTAGCCAAGCTTCGTGATGCGGCTAGCGAGATGGGAGAGAAAGCAGAGCTTCTTCTAAACTCATCTTCGTGCTTCTTCGGAACCGTCACAACAGATTGTAGAATCCCTTCCTTTTCATGCGGCGGTAACTTGTTCAAGGCTGGCATTACGTAACGCCACATCCTTTGAGCAATTTGCTTTGCCTGCTCGATGAGTTCATTGACCTCGGCTGGCCACTCGCACCGCTGATTTACATCATCAGTGGCGCCGAGGAGCCAGTGATATACGCCGAAAACAGATGAAATGATATTGCGACTTATCCCTTCCTCCATAGACTCGGTTAGACGCACACGAGCAGGTGCTTTTCCGACTGAATCGGAAGTCTTCTTGATTTCTCCGGCGATCGCCGCTTCCATTTGAGAAGTAGTCGGCACCTGCGTAGAAGGTTCCTGCTTTGTAAAGAGAGGAGTTAGACGCACTCTTCTCCCTGCCGCCTCCTCAAGGATGGATTGAATTCCATCGATTACCGACTCCAGATCCATTCCCTTCGGCATAAAAATGCCGAGCTTGTTTCCCTTCGTGAGTTGAAATGTAACCCCGTCTAATCCATGCCCGTCGACTATGAACGTGAAACCTTGCCTACTAAAACTCTTCCCTCGTTCGAAGCGAACTCCTTTAATCCAAGGGATGCTAGCAGTTATCTCGAAATAGGACACATCTAGCTTAAACCAGTACGGAACCTTCTTGGGCTCGCTCAAGGCTCCTTTGGTAGGGTTAAAACGCAGGCACCTAAAAATGTTCCAGTGTGACTTCGTGATAATGGTCCGGCCCCTTAAGGGGGCCCCTTAAGGGCCCTTTCTATTAGTGTGAGCCAGAAAAATAAGTCTGAACAGATACACAAAAAATTACAGGAATTACAAATAGAAATTCAAGACTTTAAAGAGGAATTCTCAGTCTACCAAGAAAGGGTCAGGCGAGCATTGCTGATGGGGGGCGGAGGCGACAATGAATGAGCTACGTGTGTTACTTCCTGTCAGGGTTGCGCAGGATACTTATTGAGAGTATGATGCGCTCAGCCAAGCCTGCGCGTATCATACCACGCCTATCTCCTTTGCGAAACTCACTTAAAGAGAGAGGATGGCTTGCATCATACGGACGTTTCATAAGACTGGTGGCATTCTCCATCGTCGCGGGAGCAACGCTTGCATCATACTTTTTCTCCCCTGTTTGGATAAACACGAACCCCTTCCCGTTCATCCTCTGCTCCGTATTCCTACTTGGTTCTGACGGAGCCTGGGAGGAGGACTTGGGTGGAAACGGTCCTAGGATCGCATGTTATGCTCGGGTGAGCACCAGTAAGCAGGCGAAAGAAGGCTATAGCATTGAAGCTCAGTTGGACAAGCTGAAGACGATGGTCGATCGGCTGAAGCCATCTTATGTATATTGGTTTGTCGATCCGGGAAAAAGTGGTACCGACTTTGATAAGAGGAAGATTGGGGAAATAATGAGGCTGAAGGAAGAAAAGAAGATAATGGAGCTTTGGGTGACGGATGTCGACCGAATTGGTAGAGATTGTCGTAAGCTCTTGACTTACTTTCTCCAATTTTGTGACGAAGACGGCAAGATCAGGACACCTGAGAGGATCTACGGATCTGAGGAATTGGAGGACATCCTGATCTTCGCGATACGTGCCAATGCTGCGCAGGAAGCAAACAACTCACGGACGAAAGCGGCGATGGCTGGAAAGGCACGATCTTTCCAAAACAAAAACTGGAATAAGCCTGTCCCGCTGGGCTACCTTAAGGATGGGAAATGGCTGGCGAAGGACGAGCGATGGCAGGAGGTCATAAAGTCAATCTTCGAGAAGTATATTTCGTTAAGAAGTGTGGCGGCGGTTCGCAAGAACGTCAATACCAAGCATAATGGCACGTTGATCAGGCCGCTTACGAGGGATCAGATTTACAGGATGCTGAGTAACCCTGTCTATATAGGGGAACCGACTTTCCTTGGGACGGTCGTGAAGGACGACCGACTGGCCTTCGTGGACAGGACAACATTTGACAAAGTTCAGAATATAATCCGTGCGGCAGCCCGGCAACGCACGCCTAAGGAAGGGCCGCTCGAGGTGGCGCTAAGGAACGACCCTGAAACTGTGCTTGAATTTCTCGACCTTAACGAAATAGAATTAGTCCACAGGCGCTGTGGTGGCTGTATCGTTAAGAATGGAATAAGGTGGAATGGCTCCGTCAAGCAGCAGGCGCTTATTTGTTCAAACTATAAGAAAGGATGTCAGTTCGAGGTGAGGTTTCCGGTAAGACGCGTATGTGCGCGGGAACAGGAAGAAGAGCAGAGGGATGAGGCGAAGAAAGACCCTGAGATAAATGACGTTAGCTCCGTAGGGCAGCAATTCAAGCTCGACCACTATATATGGTCAGGTTGACGTGCTTCTCCAGCTCCCTGCATGTGCTGCGGACTGTCGTTTCCGTTATGTGAGATGCAAGCGAGACGCGTCTCTGGGTGAGTTTCAATCCCATCGACTTCGATGCCAAGTATATCGCCGCAGAGGCGAGCGCCGCCGGGTTTCTCCCGCTAGCGGCGTGTTCAGTTGCCGCCAGGATGTAGCCGGCCGCCCTTCTCAACCTGAGGTCGTCGATTCCTAAGGAACTGATAATCCGTGATAGGTATCTTTCCGGAGGTGGGACGACGGGGACCATGTGAAGCCCCTTCGCGAGCTTCCTCACACAGCGGTTGACCCGCTTCGCTTGCAAGCTTGAGACCTCGGCTACTTCCTTCAGTGCTACCGGCTCGCCCAGCTGCAGCGACGCAAGGTATACGAGCGAAGCTGAGAGGACGGAGATCGAATAACCTCTAGTCAGCACCCTTTTGAAAGCCTCCGCGCACAACTCTGCCGCCTTTATCGCCACCTCCTTTTGTAGACATAGCAACAAAACATACCTAGTGATCTCCCAAAGGGCGTTGGCGAAGTTTCTCTCTGTCTGGTCCCTAACCTTTGCCATCTTTGCCCAGCGCTCCGCGATGGGATCTCGAGACCATCTGGTTGTGCTTGGCAAATTCCCGCAGCCATTTGTGTAGTCTACCTCGCTTCCGTCGTCTTTCCAAGCTGCCTTGGCTTCCAAAGCGATCCCTAGCGACGTAAGCCCGCAGCCCCTGCAGAAGGCCGACTCTTTCAAAGGGCCAGCGCTAATCAATTCGGACCCACAAGAGGGGCAGACACCACTAGGCCGTTCTGGCCCCTTCGAAAGTGAAGCCTCCACGTCAGCCACCACGCCCTAGGAATTGAACTTCTTCCAAGAACTTTGTGTATCTGCTCAATAACGCATCAAGTTTTACCCTCTTTCTTTCCAGAGGCATTGGGGGTCTGGAGGTCGCGCCAGCCTTCGAACACCTGTATCTTCTCATCGTCTCTTGGGCCGTCTTGAATACCTCATCTTCGACGATCCGTAGCTCCTCTGCACGGCCGACCACCCCGGCCACTCTGTATTCGCCAATATAGATAGGATTGGTAAGCACGTCCCTGAGGGCACGTGGGCTCCAGTCCTCCCCCTTCTTAGTCTTCAAACCTGCAGCGTTGAGCTCATATGCCAGCTGGGGGAGTGACTTCAGATCTTTGTACCGTTTGAAGATGTTCCGCACCAGGACCGCTTCCTCCTCTTTTACGATCAGCCGTCCGGCCACGTCTCTAATATATCCCAGAGGGGGATGAGGGTTTGGCCACCGCAGTTCACGGGCGAGTGCATACATCCCCAACCTTGCCCTTTCGCCGATCAGCTCTCTCTCCAGCTCTGCAACGGAGGCTAGGCTACGGTAGTTAAAACGACCCACGGATGTTGTGGTGTCGATGAACTCCGTAACGCTGCAGAGCTGCACGCCGTAACCTCTTAATGCCCTTTCAACGTTCACCAAGTCGGCTAGAGACCTGCAGAACCTGTCGAGCTTCCAAAAGACTATAACGTCGAAGGAACGCGATTCAGCCTTCTCCATCATGAGCTGGAATTTCGGTCGGTCGATCGTCTTCGCGCTTTCAGCTTCGTCCACGAACACGTACTTGACTACCCATCCCCGATTTTCGCAATATTGCCAGCATCGTTCTATCTGTTGCCCGATGCTAAAGTTGTTCTTCTGGTTGGGGGAAGACGTTCTCGCATATATGCAGGCGAAGGTCGTCTTATTCTCTTTAGATGAGGACCTTCTGTCCGTCTCGTCGGGCATCAAACGTCGATTTCACCGTCGGCCATTTCGGCATACCCTTGGGGAAAGCTATCAACTCCCAACATTTTCCTCACCAAGCTGCTGGCTTCGCTGATGGGTATGTGCTGTATGTGCAGTTTTTTGATCTCGTCCCCGGTAAACAGCGTCAGAGGAGCAAGGATGACAAGGACGCTCTCCCTGACGGTATATAGGGATCTCCTTGGGGTCGTTATGCTCCATCGACCTGCTCACCCTTCCGTTCCTGAAGAAGTTGTACACACAGCTCGACAGCCCTGCTGATTGCGCTGCCCCACTTTGGGATGGATTCGACGAACTCCCTCTGAAAGTCTACCTCATGGCTGTGGCCACTCTTTGAGTACTGACAATCCACAGGGCAGCCCAAGCACCAAGGTCCCTGCACAAGCACATCCTTCCACTTGTCGAGAGAGCCCAGCTTCCTCTTGTATACGTCCGTGACGAAATCCAGCAGCTGAGTGGCCTGCTTGCGGGTGATGGAGAACGCCGTTCCCCTGCCCGCTAGGCATAATACGACCGCATCCACATCCATCAGGTATCTCACTATCTGGCCGATGTCGAAGGCGCTTCCTCCCTTGATCTCTATCCTTACTTTTATGTCTCTGCAGCGGACCTCGATAACCGAACTCAAGACTTCTATGTCCACGTCACCCGTTCCGAACGTTGTCCTGTTCTCCGCCTTTATGTTGACATTGAACCCCGAGTTTTCCAAAGCGACAAGAAGAGCGTCCACGAGCAACCTGCGAATGTACTCATGCCTTTCGTAGTAGAATTCGTCTACCTTATTCCCGCTGTACGCAGTCAGCTCCTCGATGCATCTTCTTGGGCAAGGATGCTGGGCGGCGATACCTAGTATCTTCGCAAAGGATGCATTCGTCGAGAGGGCCTGCTTCAACTCTTCGATCGCCTTGCGTAGCGTTTCTGTCTGGCAGGACTGCATTTGCCTACACCTTCCCCTCCGTCTGTGATCGTCGTGGTAGCTGGTGTTCCTCCTTGACGATCCTCCACCGAAGTTTAGGTATCCAGTGTCTCATCCTCAGAAGGTCCCTTACCGCGTAGTAGATTTCGTCTTCTCCTACGAGTTCCAACCGGACTCTCCTCGAGCTATACCGCGGAGGAAGCGATGACTTCATTTCAAAAGTCATCAGCGCCTTGTCTTCCGACCACGTAGGGCCTGCTTCTACTGCTTCCTCCGCATTTGCCCTCGCCATGCCGGCCTTTCCTAGGGCTGGCGATGACCCCAGTTCCCGTTGCTGGAGGCCGGCTTCCAGCCTGTATTTTCTTCTAGGCACGGATATCCAAGGGTATATCCGAATATTTAAGTATATCCCTAAGGATACCCATGCCAATGCCCGCAGAGTTCCGAGTTAAGATAGGGAAGGTCGGTAACTCGCTTCGCATCGTGATCCCGAAGCCTGCCGCGGAGGGTCTGAAGTGGAAGGAGGGGACCGTTCTGAAGCTGATCGTAACCGATTCGGAGGTTATCATACGCAAAGACGACCAGAAGTGAATAAGCGAATTCGTTACGTCACCCCCAAAAATAGCCTTGCAATGCCAGCATTCAACGGGGTTGTCGCGTAATTCCACCATGAGCATCTTGTAAGGTTCTCTTGATTCAGCTGCTATAGTCCGTTGAGAGGTATGGGGCCGCCGAAATGCATTGTCTATACACTATCGGAGAAAGGGATGTTGGAGACAGTACCACCTTGCCAACACCCTCGAGCTTGACGGTCTGGTGAGCGGTATAGTCTCCCTGGTCAAGGAGAGGGTTCTCCTTGCAAAATCAGGCGAACCAGGCGGGGCAGGAAGGCTGTCCACTCCCCCGAGAAACTCGTCACAGCCTGTGTCCTGACCGTCGCCCTGGGGTTGACCTTCAGGGACACTCGGTGCCTCCTCCCGAGTCTGGTCTCGACTTCAAGCCTGACCTTCTCCTTGCCGTTCCTGCATATCAGGCAGGGGTCTCCAACCCTTATCGTAACGTCGAATACTCCGATGTTCAGCTCAGACTTCTCCTCCGTCCTTATTGTAACACTGAACCCCTCCTTCATCCCAGTCTTGAGCTCGTGCTCGATCTTCCTCTCGCAGACCTCTGATCCGAGTAGCTTCAGGAGGCTGATGAGCCTTGGCTTCCCCCTGCTTGCTAAACCGTACTTCAGCGTCAGCTCCCTGACTCTTTCGAGCAGCTACGCCAATGTACCTTGCTGCTCTTCTGACATCTCGGTCGTGCTATTCCCTCAGACTCCTCAGTTTTGCTTGTGGAGGCGAGCAGATTTACAGCTTGTCCGGTGTACCAAGGAGGTGCAGAAGGCATAACTAAAAAAGTAAACAGTGCTAGAAGTACAACTAAGACGAGTGAATACAGATACTTAAAATAGGCCGATTTACTCACATACAAAGGAAACACCACTGAAAACACAACCAACGGCAGGTGAATTGCATACACCCATATCATGAAATCCGTAAATGAATTGGATAATAATGTAGACTGCAAGTCTCTGGATATGCGGCCCTGTAGAAATCCTATGCTCGGAAATTTATCATTAAGTAATCTTTTTGCTTCAGAAGGTCTGATATTTTTCTCACAGCTGTCTTTCGTTCTCCTCCTCTCACACTTCTAGGTCAATGTTTGTTCCAAAAACCGACAAGGATGAAGAGGAGGAAGTTAAGCGTCAGGAAAGCAGGTATATAAGGATGGTCAAAGCTATATTCAAAGTCTGCAAAAGGCAGAATATACCTCTCTATTCAAGCAGGTATTCTAGAAAGGATTTCACTCTA
>Ga0080006_1136492_pt1 | contig 12180 bp, 14 predicted proteins | sample RS3BMetagenome_FD_69209 | JGI IMG/M metagenome (GOLD analysis project Ga0080006, IMG submission 69209) | Ferric oxide microbial mat and aquatic microbial communities from Rainbow Spring, Yellowstone National Park, USA - RS3B (SPADES... ...
CTAGAATAGGTTCTCTTTGTTTTCTTTCAAATACAACAAGGGGAATAAGCAAAAGTAGTCCTGTTAATAAAAGCCCATCAACGCTTGTGGAATACCAGCCCCATGACGGTCCTTCTGAAAGGCCTAATACTATCATAGCCAGAGAAAGACCTAGCATAGCAGCTCCTCTGTAGTCAAGAACTGCTTCGGGCCTTCTAAACCTTGATTCTCTAACCTTGCTGCTTATCAAAATGGCAAAGAGTATTGCAAAGGGTAGGGCAGTATGGTATGTTGTCCTCCATCCAAAATCATTCGAAAGATAGGCTCCAAGAGGAAGGCCTATTGCAAAACCCGCACCGAACATACCGCTAAGCACAGCCTGAGCCCTTGGAATCATCTCTCTCGGGAACTCTTCCCTGACAAGGCTCATGGCAAGAGGAAACATTGTTAGACCTATCCCCTGAATTGTTCTTGTTATTACGAGTGTCTCGAAGTTAGGGGCGAAGCCTGAAAAGGTAACTGCTGTGGCATAAATTGCGAGCACATAAGTGAATACTTTCTTCTTGCCATATATATCTCCTAGCTTTCCGACTATTGGGTTCAAAGCTACTCCAGTGACCATGTAGACTGAAAGTATAAGACTTACCTGGCTTGCTGTAACACCGAATTCGTCAGCTATCACTGGCAGAGATGGCGTAAGCATTGACTCTACATACATTACGAATATAGCGAAGGTAGCAAAGAGTATCAGAGTCCTTCTTGCATAAGCTGAATTGTATATCTGTTCACTTACCTGATTTGCCATTTATCTGTCTCTCCTTTGCTTTTCTTCTACTCCTCGCTATTGCTATTATTCCAACTATTATCAGCACTAAAAGCAAGGCTATTATGCCCAAGAAGACTGGGTTAGAAAATTGCTCTCCCAGAGATTGGGTTATTGTACCATGTACCTGTAGCTGCACAGGCAGCTCTTCAAAAAATGGATACTGAGCTCCAGGCTGGGTCCAGCTGGCTACAAAAAGAAGTGTATAGCTTCCTGGAGGAATATTAGAGTTTATAGAGACAATATATGTTACGTTTGTAAGCTGGCCAGGCATAATATTCCCTACAGTAGTGTTGAGATAAGTGGTTGCAAGAAGAGGACTGATTGTTGATGGAATGCTGGGCTGGAAGATGTTAGAAGGAACTAAGGCTACAGAGGCTCCTTCAGCTGCAACAGAACCCTCATTTTTAAGAGATAAAGTGATGTAGGCTGAGCTTTGCCCAACGCTGAGCTGAGGAGTGATGACATTTGATACAGCCAAATCGGCCTTGGGGTATTCGATGAATGGTATTGTGAAGTTGATACTTTTAACACCGTTGTATTTTATGTTCAGCAGCAAAGTTGCGTTAACAGCTCCAGTGGTGTTGTAAATGCTCAGAGGAAACTGAACCAAGATCGGCTGACCAACAGGAACAAAACCTATGAATTTTATGTTGGCGCCTGGATAAAGTGGCTTAACAGGATATGCTGTGTAAAGGGTTGCATTAACGTTATATGCAGGAGCATTACCGTTATTCAAAATTGCGATCTGAAGCTGTGCTGACGGGTAGCCAGGATAGATCGATGAGGGTTGATAGCCATATGAAGAGAGCTGAATGCTCGAATATCCTGTTATGGCTATCTGCACATCTATCTGGCTAGTGAAGTATTTCGAACCATTAGAATATGTTATTGTTAGCTGTTGATTGTATATTCCAGACGTTGCATTTGGTTGAATGTCAAAATATCCTGTCATAGAAAGAGAACCTCCCTGCCTAAGTACTGGCATGAAGGCTGTTAATTCTGATTGCTGACCTTGCAGAGGCTGAAGAGGCTGCCGAGGAACAAATGATGCAGAAGCATTGAAGACTGTGTTAGGTCCATTGTTGTATATCGTTAGCTGAAGTGGCAAGCCCTTTGAACCTGGTAGTGCAATCAATGGAGATGAAACTCCACCCCAGAGAGCTAAAGCCTGAAACGTTTGAGGAACTGGGTAAGGGCCTAGAATGGCTACCGTAAAGGTAAGGTTCTGAGAATAGGATGCTGAACCGAGCATGTATTTTATCTGAAGGGTTTGATTGTAGATTCCCTGCGAAGTATTAGAGAATACACTGTAATACCCGAACATCTGTATTGCTGAACCAGGCTGTGATACTGGCAAATATAACGATAGGTTTCTTGCCTGACCTGATGCTGGTATGAGTGGGAAATTGCTCAGGAAGCTTATTGATAGTGATGTTACGATATTAGGTCCAACATTGATAACCTGTATTGTTAAAGGAAGGTTTGAGGAGCCCGGGGAAGCTAGTAGAGGTTTTGAACTCGAGCCCCAGAAAGATATAGCCTGAAAAGTCTGATTTAACGAGTACGCGTTGTATGTGTGAAGAAAAGGAGCAGCTAGCAATACAGCTAGTAAAAGGATTGTAGATAAAGTAGTTATCTTCATGGTTTACATAGCCTCCATTGCTTGTGAAATCTTTGTTATTGTCCTCTGCATATCTTCAATTACAGCTTTTGCAAGATGTCTTCTCTCTTCTGGTGGTAAGTAATCTCTTTCGTTCAGTATCTCGGTAACAGTTTCAAGACCAGACTTGAACCTTTCGATTACAAATTCAGCCCTTTCTTTTCTGTCGATCATCTCCAGCACTAATCTCCAAGTAAATGTATACTTTGACTTTGAGAGAAAGCGCATCTTCACCTCCTCGACAAATGCCTTACCTTTCTGAGTCAGATGGTATCTCTTTCTTTCGTCACTCAGGTCTATCCTCGCATAACCTTTTCTGACAAGTCTGTTCAGAGTAGGATAGATTGCCCCTGCGCCAGGCTTCCAAGTTCCTTCAGTAAGTTCCTTTATCTTGTTGGCAACGTCTGAACCATACACTGAGCCTCTTTCCATCATATGTAGTGCAAACAGACCAATTAGGCTCTCTCTAGCTGCATCCTGCTGGGCATCGCTTTGCATGCGCTCCGGGTTTATACTCTAATATATAAATCGATATATAATTATATAACTTAACATAAAAATATCCGCTTCTGCATATTTGATAAATGCAAGACGTAGTTGCTGAAGACTTTAGAAAAGCAATGAGAAATTACCCACAAGGGGTCGCTATAGTAGCATGCATGAATGAGGGAAAGCCATACGGAATGACAGTCAGTTCATTCATCAGCGTATCTATGGAACCGCCACTCTTACTTGTTTCGTTGATGAAAGGGGACTATATTCACAGACTACTCTCTCATGCAGAACATTTTTCTGTCAATATGCTTGCTTACAATCAGTCTGAGCTTTCCATAAGGTTCTCACAGATAGACAACATTGAAAGAAGGTTCGATGGGGTAAAATACAGTATAGATGTAAGAGGCGTACCTATCATAGACGATTGTATTGCTAGTATAGTTTGCAGGAGATGGAAAAATTATGATATAGCAGACCATACTTTGATTATAGGAAAGGTGGTTAAAATAAATACCTTAAGAGATGCTAACCCACTCGTCTATTTTAGAAAGAAATATACAACTGTTAAAGATTATTGATTTCCAACAAGCTATTATGCATTTTGCTCTTCCTGCCTTTTGCCATTTTCCCCTAGAGTTTTGGCCAAGACTTCCTGTACATAACTTGGTCTTACTACACCTGCATTGATAAGGTTTGTCAAAGCGTTTGCTGAAGCTATCCCTGTAACCCTCCCCTTTCTACCCGTAGTAGACCTCCATTTCAGCTTTGTATTGCCGCTTTTAGATTCATATATAACTCCAAGAACATCTTTTGCATTAACAAAAGTGATATCTCTCATTTTCTTAAGACTGGCCTTGTCTGCAGCTTCTACATAAATCGCCCCCTGCCCGCCCTCTCTTTCAGGAAAGACTTCAGGGTCCTTCAGGTAGCCTTCAGGTATGTAAGAAATGCATGTACTGTAAATCAAGAATCGCCTGAACTCTTCAAGCGTAGCTTCAACGTCTATATTTGCCAAGTCCCAAACCACCTTGATCTTGATATATTGCGGTACAATTAGGGTAATAAATAAACAGTAAGTACATTTCACTTAAAAATACGAAAGAATGATTTGCGAAGGTTAAGTTTAAAACATTATAAAAGGACAGGCAAAAGCTGCGATGAAGACTCTAGCCCATGTGACTCAGGGATGATCTGGATCTTGAGTTCTGAGCGAAGTTGTATGTATCTTCTCGGGTCCAGATTAGTGAGAAGGTGAAAGTATTTTGTCTTCTGAAGGTACAGTTGACCACCCAGCAAGGGGAGCGTATCATCTATTTGTAGGAAATTTTTCATATACCCTGCTTGTAGCTATAGCTTCCATTGTTATAGCTAGGCTCCTTGGCCCGTCTGATTATGGTCTTTACTCTCTTGCTTTAGTCGTCCCAGGATACCTTTATACAGCAGTCCAGCTTGGTTTCAACCAAGCTGCAGTATATTATACATCCAGATACAGGTCAGCTGGGTTCTCTGCCAAAGCCTATGAATTTGTTTATTCTATTACCCTGTTCCAGTTGATCGTAGCTGCCTTATCGATAGCAATTCTCATCCCTTTCTCAACATCTATATCAACTATGCTCTTGGACAGGCCTGAATTAGGCCCCATGATCCCTTTTGCGTTGATAACAGTGCTGGGGCATGTAGGTTATTACACCATCAGCGGGGGAATGCAGGGTTTGAACAGAATGAACTGGTCGGCTCTGCTACAAGTCTTGCTGGCTATAGTAAAGCTGGTAGCATCTGTAGGGCTTGTATTGCTTGGCTATGGAGTGCTTGGCGCAGTGCTTGGCAACGCAGCAGGTTTCCTGTTATCAGGTTTTGCAGGGTTTGTTTCTATAATTTTCCTCTACAGGAAAATTATACCCTTTAATTTTCTTAATCATGTAAAGACTGCCCTTACTTACTCTATACCTCTTTACGTGGCATCTTTAGTCTCTGGTCTAGTGGGGCCCATTCAGAATACTTTTCTGGCAATTTTTGTCATCAATCAGTACATAGGAGGTTACAGCAGCGCCGGTAACTTGGGGGCTCTGATCACACTCTTTGTCTATCCTATAGCTACTGTTCTGTTTCCTCTCTTCAGTTCAATAAGTGATGATAGACCCAGGCTACTTGAGCTATACAGGATATCCATAAGATATTCAACATTGATAATAACCCCTATAACATTATTTCTCATAGCTGTAAGCACTCCCATAGCTTCTGCAGTATATGGTAGGGCGTACAGCTTTTCAGGCGATTATCTGCGCGTGCTTATACTCCCCAACCTTCTGGTAGGGCTCGGATACATTGTGCAGGGCCCTCTCCTGAATTCTGTTATGAAGAACAGGGCTTGGATGGTCTGCAACGTCTCCGGCTCGATAGTAAGCGTAGCTGTATCAGCGCTGCTTGTCAGGTTTATCGGAGTTTATGGGGTGATAGCCGGAAGCGTGACTGGGGCCATTGTAAGCTTGGTACTTGCTTGGCCAGCAGTAACAGAATCGCTAGGAGGTAATGCTCAGCTCAGAGGTGTCTGGAGAATATATGTTGCATCTTTGCCTCCTGCAATTGTCGCATATTTTGCATCTTTCCTCCCGTACCATCCAATAATAGTTTCTGCAATAGCGCTTTTTTTGTTCTTTCTAGTCCTGATACCTATGCTTGTGGTTATGAGAGCAATTTTGCCAGCGGATGTGCAGAATCTTGATTCCTACTTTAGCAGAATTGCACTTATCTATCTGCTCTATAGAATCGTCAAGAAATATTACCAGATATTCATCAATCGTCGTATCTAAAAAAGGTAGAATAGATCAAGCATTTTAGATATTCAAACATATTAAATAAGAATAGCTTTGACCTACCATTTCTCCTTTTAGCAAAATGAAATGGTATCTCGACAATCTTAAGTCTCTCCCTCTGCAATCTGCATATTGATTCAAGCTGGTAGGCGAAACCCCTCGAGATCATCCGGCTTTGCATTAAAGACAGTACAGCGCCTTTCTTCATACCTCTGAATCCTGACGTTGCATCATTGACCTGAAGTCGCAGTAGTGTTCTAGCTATCATGCAGAACAGCTTTGCCATCAGTATTCTGTAGTAGTTGTCGTGGCTGTACGTAGAACCACGTACAAATCTGGATGCTATTACAACGTCAGCTCCGTTAGCAAGAATTCTGTACATCTCGATCACTTTTTCTGGAGGATGTTGCAAATCAGCATCCATAGTTACAACAAAGTTACACCTGAGGTCTAAAGCTGCATACTTGAAACCCTCATAATATGCTGACGCTAATCCTCTTTTTCCTCTTCGTCTGACCACGTGCACGAAGTTTAATCTCGACGCATAGCTAGTCAGAAGATATGATGTGTAATCCTTACCCTCATCATCAACAAATATGACATGAACCTCACAGTTCAGTAGAGCCTTTACACGAATCAACCTTTCCGTCAGAGGCAATATGTTTCCCTGCTCTTCAAGAGTTGGGACGATTACTGCTAAAGACAATCAAGAAAAAAGCAGCAAAGAATAAGAAAAGTATTACTAAAGAATTAATGCGTTGATGTACATTTTTGTCATATCAGGCGAACTACGAAAGGATTGCAGTCTTGATATTTATTCAGATAAACTGCATAATTAACTATTAAAATCATGTTTAACTCTAACATATTGGATTTTTAATTAGATAATAATCAGTTAATGTTCAATAAGTTTAATGATTATGACAACAAGGCAACCTATGTTGTTGGTGCACAGGATGCTGAGCAGTTTGATAAGACTTGACCGACCTGTGGTTATGCTCATTCCTATGTCTGCTGCAGCAGTATATGCTACAATTGCAAGCTATATGCTAAGTAGCTCTGGCAATACAACTGCAATATACATAGCAGTATTGTTCGATTTAGCAGTAAGCGTTTTGACACTCTTAACAGTTCTTAGAATAGGTATCAGGTCTTTGCTTTCAGGCTCGGTATCATATAGCGCTGATGAAGACGAGCCCACGAAGCCGGCAAGGGTGAAGTGGTCGGCTCCATGGGACAGGATGAGTATCCTGGACCAGCTTCCTCTACCTACAGGTAGGAGCCGGCTCTCCCTTTCCGGTCAAAACAATTTAGAAGATCTGCGTACAGCATTAGGGAGGGCGGAGGAAAGAATATTGGAAAGAAATCTCGACCCTGCTCTGGAGAAGATACTTATGAAACTGGCTCTGGCTTTAGAGCCCCATATAAAGGCAGGGTATAGAGTCACAAGCATAGAGGTGCGTATTTCACCGTCATCGAACAACCTGAATGAAACATCGAAAGGAAGAAGCGAAGAAGCCATTCCTGTCACTCCAAAGAGCAAATAAAACATTCAAACGATGCACTCAAGGATAGGTTTTGTATTGACAAATAGAAACTAAATGTAAGCTTGGATATTCAAACAACTAGTTTGTCAGCCAAAGTAAGGGGTACTTGATGTATCAAACCTATTTACTGTCCTGAAGAATTTGGAAAAACTTCTTTCCCTTGTAGCAAGTTCAGGGTAAATTTCGAGCCAGTTTCCTGAAGCAAACCTGACAGAAGGATGGTCTTCTCCAAAGCTATCCTGAGCTATTTTCTTTGAGATCGACCTGACTTCGGCATCGTCCAGATATCCTAGACTGTGAAGGTATTCGTGAAGTAATATTATATAGACGAATGAAGAAACCTCTCTTGGGTCTTTTGCAATCTTCCTAATATCTTCGATAAGTCCCCTGTTGATAACTATGGTGTTCGAAAATACAGGGTAGTATGCACCAACCAGGTTCGGCATATCTGTAAGGACCAAACTCAACCCAGCCCTGTGAATTGATAAAACCTTTTCAACTGTAGACTTTACTATTTCAAATATTTCATCATAATCTTCAGCTCTGTCAAGCTTTGCTCTGTTTTCTTTTATTCTCTCTTCTTCCATTTGGGACTTTCACATACTAATGAAGAAAAATATATTCCTTTCCCAAAAGTCACCCAAAAAACTGTCTAAACTGATCTTCTTGTCTATTGATAGCTTGTGAGAAGCTGTTTAAGCTTAACTCGAAGCTCCTCTTCAGTATCAAATTCTACCAGCAGCTTTCCCTTCATATGCAGCAACATTCTAGATATCCTTGTTTGTCTTTGGGCTAGCAAAACTATCTTTTTCCCGGCAGAATAGGCTGCCATTATCTCCATCCCCACCCCAGTACTTGGCATTGTAACATCAGCTATGATCATGTCGCAATTCTCAGCTCCTCTCTTATCCCTTTCAAAGACATTTACCTTGTCTGGATTTGCACTTTCTACTTCACCCAGAACCCAGGGTGATATCAACTGATGTCCTGTCTGTTCAATGACTTCAGCAATAAGCTTCGAGCGTTCAAGATTTCTGTTGTTAACCATTGGAACGGAAAGGTAGACCTTCAAGCTAAATCACTTATGAAAGGAAAAACTGTCTTGACTGGATAACTGACTGACCTGCATCTATAACCAATACCTGGCCAGTGATGCTTTTAGCAAAGTCACTGCATAGAAAAGTAACAAGCTCTGCAACCTCTTCTGGTTTTACCATTTCGCCAGTCAAAGTGTGATTTTGTGCCCATGCTCTTTCTTCTTTACCCAAATACAATAGCAAGCTATCACCCATTTTGGTTTTAACCAGTCCAGGAGCAACTGCATTAATCGTGAAACCAGGAGGAGCTTCGGCTGCAAGGCTTTTCGTCATCCCTATCAGCGCTGCCTTCGCTGATGCATACACTGACAGGAAGGGAGCGCCGTACAGCCCAGCCACGCTGCTCAAGTTGACGATCCTTCCCCAACCCTGAGTGTTGCTTATCTCGAAAAGTTTGATGCTGCACATAAAAGCTGACTTCACACTGGTATCGAACTGTTTGTTCCACATCTCCTGAGTTACAGAAACTGCGGGTGAAGCAAGGCCGAGGCCTGCACAATTAACCAGAATTGAAGGCTTACCGAGCTCAGATGCTTCGTTGAATAACCTATCAACGCCTTCAATTGTAGATACATCTGCCTTTACAACTCTGAAGAGAACCCGCTTCTCTCTTAACATCTTTGATGTCTCTACAGCTTCCTCATCGTGCTTTTTGTAGTTGACAACCACCTGGGCTCCTTCGACGGCAAGCCTGATGGCTATTGCCCTGCCGATTCCCCTTCCGCTCCCAGTTACTACAGCAACTTTACCAGCTATACCCGGATAAACAGGCATGGAATATAAGTTGAAAAAAGAAGTATATAAGATAGAAAGCATTTGGCAACCTACATGGTAAGAATACCTGATGCAGAATATTCTTCTAGGCTTGAAAGACTAGTAAGTTTTATGAACAAAAAAGGACTCGATGCAATATACCTGAACAGCAATGCTTCCTTTTCTTATTTTGTAGGATATCATTACATAGCAACCGAGAGACCAGTTGCAATGCTAGTGAGAAAAAACGGAGATGTCTACTTCTTTGGGCCCATCATGGAGAAAGAACATATAAGAACACAGACAAAGTTTGTCAAAGATGTATTTTGTTATTTTGACTATCCTGGCGAAGTACATCCGATGAAGAGGTTTGCGGAATGGATGAAGCAGCTCAACCTGAGTAAAATAGGAACTGAAAGCATGGTATTCTATTCCAGCCCGTGGGGTTACAGGGGAATTGACTTGAGAGAGCTGCTGCCGAACACAACCTTCGAGTTGGTAAAGGAAGACATCTACAACATGAGAATAATAAAATCAGAGATTGAGATTCAGATGATAAAAGAATCTGTAAAGTGGGGCGAAGTTGCGCACAGGCATCTTCAGAGGCTGATAAAGCCAGGCAAATATGACTGGGAAGTATCTGCACAGGCTTCTCTAATCGCAAGCAAGGAGATGAAAAGAGCGCTAGGACCAGATTTCAAACAGACCAGCTCAACGTTACCTGCTCATGCAGGTATGAGGGGTCAGGTTGGGGAACATTCAGCTTATCCACATTCATTAAGTATTGAAAGACCGATAACCAAAGGAGATATCGTAGGTACTGGTGCTTCGGCAGATGTATATGGGTATCACAGCGAGCTGGAAAGGAACTTATTTCTTGGTATACCTGGAGAGAAAGCAGAGAAATACCACAGCATAGCGTTGGAGATGCAGGATGCAGCGATAGAAGCTATTAAACCTGGAAAAAAGTGTTCAGATGTTGATAAGGCGTCACGAAGAATTGCAAAAGAAAGAGGAGTTGAAAATCTGCTGCTCCATCATACAGGCCATGGTATGGGGCTTGAAGGACACGAAGCTCCATTCCTTGACATTGGTGATGATACAGTGCTTCAGCCGGGAATGGTAATGAGTGTAGAGCCTGGATTGTATTTGCCAAGTCTGGGAGGTTTTAGACATTCTGATACGATTGTTGTAAAAGAGGATGGGATCGAAGTCCTAAACAGGTATCCAAGAGATATTGACGACCTGACAATTACTTAGAGCTTGCTCATAGGCTGGGGATGCAGATGTCTTGACCTGACTTGTGAAAAGTAGCCAAGAGCTGCAAGAATAAATGCGGTGATAAACGAAATATAACTTGGCAAGCCAAGAGAAGTAGCAACGGAGAAGAAGATGAAACCCCCAGCCATAGCCGTTGCCAACTCAAGGAACCTGCTTGTCAGTAACAGTCCTACCACGAAGAAGACGATTCCGAAGAAGAAGGCAACAATAAACGGTGTACCAAGTATTCTGAGTAGCTCATAGGCATAGTAACCTGAAATTATGCCCACTCCAAGGAAGAGTAATGAATATCCTATGAACCCAGCCACGAAGAAACCGACTATTGCTCCAATACCGACCCCTATGAGTCCTAAGACTATTGCACCCAGCACTGCTCCAACCAGCGCCCCTACTAAGCCAGCAGCTATGAATACTATTGCTTTAACGATAGACCTACCAGCAAACATAAGCAGCAGAGAGATTGCCAGCAATATTATGAGTAGGAGAACCTCGTTCTGAGGGGTTACAACTATACCAGGAAACCTGACAGGGTGAACCATTTCCGATTCAGACCAATCAGGTCGACTTTTTTAAACTCATTTATTTGGTCGTATGTGAGCCAAGGGAAAAATATTAAGAAGATAGACGATACCAGATGTATGCTCTTCGTCGGATTGGATATACACAAGAATTATTCAGAATTTGCAATCATGGATAATGATGGGAGGCTGATAGAGCATGGTGGGGTTGAAAATAGCTTAGAGGATATGAGCAGATTCTCCAATAGCTTACCGCCTTCTACAAATATAGCTATGGAATCTTCTTCCACGTGGTACTGGTCATACAAGCTTTTATCATCAAGGCATAAGGTATCTCTCTCCAACCCTGTCAAGAATAAAGCCATAGCTTCTGCAAAGGTAAAGACAGACAAGGTAGATTCAATCATGCTGGCAACGCTTTTGAGAGGAGGATTTCTTGCAGAGTCGTACACACTTCAAAGGAAATCATCAACAAGAGCAGTAGTAGGATAAAGAACCTTATCCATTCATACATTTTGATGAACAACATTCACATAGATGCACATCCTTTTGCAAAGGAGTTCATCGAAGAATTAAGGAAGATAGATGATGATAGGATCAAAAGCTACCTCAGGCTTATTGATGTGCTTAATGCAGAGATACATGATGCTTCAGCTTTAATAGTAAAGAAAGGAAAGGATAATAAATACGCAAAGTTGCTTATGACTATATCTAGCATCTCTTATTATTCTGCATTGCTTATCATAAGCGAAATTGGAGATATAGATAGATTCAAAGATTCGTCAAGCTTGGTGGCTTATGCAGGTTTAGCCCCTTCAACCTATTCGTCAGGAGGGAAAACATACCATGGCAGTATAACAAAGCAGGGTAGCAGATACTTAAGGTGGATACTCAATCAGTGCACAAGAGCTCATATCAAAGCTGATCCGGATGGTACTGTAGCTATATTCTACACAAGGCTAAGAAAGAAAAAGGGAAACCATAAGGCGATAGTTGCTGCATCAGCCAAGCTTCTGAAGATAGTCTACTGGGTGCTGAAGGAAAGAAGGGGATATCACGGTTAGTGAGTGGGTATGGCCGCATACTATGTTCTGAGGGCTAGCCTCGCTTATTTGAACGCGGTACACCCATCTAACGAGATGCCGGAGGTGCGATAGTGAGGTATAAAAGCCTCGAATGAAGAGATGCGTGATTTCTTATGTACCTGCTCT
>Ga0080006_1092004_pt1 | contig 12179 bp, 12 predicted proteins | sample RS3BMetagenome_FD_69209 | JGI IMG/M metagenome (GOLD analysis project Ga0080006, IMG submission 69209) | Ferric oxide microbial mat and aquatic microbial communities from Rainbow Spring, Yellowstone National Park, USA - RS3B (SPADES... ...
CTCCCACAACGACGGCTGATCACCTACAGTACGAAACACGATGGCCTCAATCCCTTCCGCAACAAGGGCATTGAGTCCATCTTCCCAGTTCAGCACCCTCAGACCACGAATCAACGCGCCGACTTTTTCAGGTCGAAGTAGTTAGCCACGGTCAACTCTAGGCGGCGGCACCCACAGATTCGATATCGTCTACAGGTTCGGGGGGGCGTGTCGGAGCACGGTGGCGGCGAGTTGCAGCCTCTGTGTGTAGCAGTTGACGCGGCGGCGGGATCGCTTGGCGTGAGCTTGCGCCCAATGCGACGCCATTTTCCGTCACGCGAGCAGGCGATATTGCGGACGCTCGTTGATATCGGCATCAGTAACGGTTTTCAGAGGCTGCATGATCATCTCGCCGGAACTTGTCCATGGACCCAGATTGACCTCAACCGCAGCTTATTTGCCCAATCCGCCGCAAGCAGGCGCTCGGCGTCGCCGATATCGGCAATCCCCGCCCGGCAGTTTTCACATCGTCTTCGCTTCGCTACTGACCTCAACCTCGTGTTTTTCGACCTCTTGCGCTTGGTGCGGGCGTCCACCGTTGCCAGCCGGCCGCCGACTAGGCTGCACCTGCCGCAACGTGGCCAGCAGTTCCCGATACGGGCCGACAAGGTAGACGGTGTCGCCGGCGCAAAGCCGCTCGTCGCGGCGCGGGTGCAGCTTGACCGGTGCGTCCTGGCGGGTGATCGCGATGACGCGGGTTTGCGTCGACAGTTCGAACATCCGCTGCCCATCGAGTTCGCTGCCGACCTCCACGTGCATTTCGCCGACCATGAAAGAGCGCTGCCCGACCGAAAACGTCCCCATCACTTGCAGACCCATCGCGGCGCCGATGAACCACGGTGCGGCCAGTTCGACAGTCGAGCGGACGTTGTCGAAACCGAACCGCTCCGCCACCGCGAAGCCGAGCGCGCGGTCGTACACGCGCAGCACAATCGGAACCTCAGACCGGTTGATTTCGGGCATCAGCCGGAGTCCCAACATCTCGTCCAACATGATTGCGGTCTCGATGTTGATCATGTCGTCGCGGGTCAGCACCGCCACCGCCCGGGCCCGGTCGATGCGGGCCGACTCTAGCGTCTGGCTCAGCGTCGCGTCCCCGAAAATCACCGGCACGTCGAGCTCGGCCGCCGACACCAGGAAGCGGTTGCTCTCGTCGCGCTCGATAATCACCACATCGTGTCCGGCGGTGGACAGTTCGGTGACGACGCGGATGCCGATCGCGCTCAATCCGACGACGATGACGTGGTTGCGCAAATGGTGCACCCGCAGGCGTCCCGCCGACTGGGTGAAGCGGCGCGACAACAGCAGGTCGGCGATGAACGCGACAAGCAGAGCGGTGGTGGTCACGCCGGCGAACATCATCATGGCAGCGAACAGTCGCAGGCCCGTGGGTTGATGGACGAAGCTGAAATCGCCGTAGCCCGTCGTCGTGATCGTCTCCGTGCTGAAGTACAACGCGTCGACCCAGTCCATTTTCGGAGGAGCCCGGTAGAAGAACCGCAACAAGACCGTTGAGCCGATCAGCAGGACCCCCACCGCGGCCGACACGGGATAAATCAACGGATTGACCTCGTCGCGCACGACGCGCACGGCGTCGAGCACTCGCCGCAGCCGAGGCCGTTCATGCCGCGGTCCGGTCGGCAGCGGGACCTTAATGCCGTGAGAGGCTACCTGTTCGGCGGTGCCGATCGTGGCGATCCAGTCACCAGCGTGCGCTAGATGATCCCGGCCCGGACAGTCCACCACTTCGTTGGGGGTGGGGCAGTTCTCGCCGTGAATCACCGCCACCGGGGCCAGGTCGCCGTAGAGCTCCCGCAGCGTCCCGTCATGCGGTGCTCCGGTTCCCCAGACAACGAATTCGATGCCGGCCGCCGCGAACGGGTGCGTGCTCTGGGCCAGACATGCCTCGACGACCGCCGGCGCCGCGAGGTCGGCGACGTCGAGGATCGCACCGGGCCCGTTGTCGGCGGCCACCGCGCCTCGCAGCACTTCGTTGGCGAGTCGCGCCACCACACGCACATCCGGGTTAGCTCGTCGTGCCAGCAGTGCGATTTCGAGATTCATCGCGTCGTCATTCCCGCCGCAGACGATGGCGGATGCGCAGGCGATCCCTGCGTCGGCGAGAGCGGTCTCGGTGTTGGCGGTCTCCGCGGTCGCGAGCCTGACAGTGCTCGCGCCGGCGAAGTTCAGCTCTTCGATAATCGTTGTCACCAGCGCGTCGTCACCGCTGACAATGATGTGGTCATGCATGCTCGTACACTTCGTTTCGGCTATCCCGCAATCGCATTATTTCATCGGGCACAACACTCACTTTGGCTGACGTTCACGCCGACTCGCTACTACGACTGTCGAACATCGTGCCAGATCGCGGCACGGAAATGCCTTATTCCGGCAAAGGCGATGATAACGAACCTATCGCAGCCCAGCCGCCGTAAGCAAATCCGGCCCGCACGCTGAGTCAATCTGGGCCGGGCCGTCTCGGATGCGCGATCGTGACCGCGTTTTGGCTCGATTTAACCGGACCGGCGCTGGACAGGACCAACGTCGCCACCTTTATCGAGCATGATCCATTCGGGGACCATAGGCGGTCGCGGCGATCGCACCCGGTGAAATCGCTACCATAGCAACGGGATTCGACAATCTCCCGTGATCCAACCGCTCGCTGATCAGCCGCCTTCTCAAAAGGGCGCGCTCGAAAGTGGAGGGCCTCTAAGCGCACGCCCGGCCTGCGAGCATGACCTCAACCAGCAGGTCCAGGGATATTCTGGAAATGATGACCGTCAGCGACCTGCGCCGCCACTGGCCTTGTTAAAGCGGTCCCTCATGATAAATGGGTAGGCGACCGTAGCGCCGCGACCGCGATCGGTACCCCCGGCCCCACTCAATCGGATGGACGGTCAGTGTTCCAGTGCTACCGCCAGCAGGCGCGACGCGGTGATCACCCCATGCAGCTTGCCGTCTTTGACCACGGCGACCAGCGGATTCTTCAGGCGCGCCATGACTTCGGCCACCTCGATGATGGTGTCGTCGGCGTTGGCCACGGGTACGGTCTGCCGGTCCTGGGGCAGCATGTCGCGGATCGTCTTGCCGCTCAGCTTCTCTGCAGCTTGGTCCGCCATCGACTCGTTCAACACGGCGGCCAGCCCGGGATCTTCCTGCACATAGCGGGGCACGATGAATCGGACGACTTGAGAAGCCGGCAGCACAGCGTACGGCTCTTCGGACGTGTCGGTGACAACCACGAGTCCGCTCAGGCGGTGCTCGGCAAGCAAGCGGACCGCGTCAAGCGCGTCGGAGTCGATGTTCACGATCGGGAACTTCTCGTCAATGTCCGCTGCCCGCACAGGGCCACAATACGTCCTCGGCGACTTCCCCTGCGCGGCATTTCGATGATCAGGTCCGGCGCGGGAGCATCCTGACGCGGCGCGCGTCTGCCGCGACCCGGTCAGCGGGTCATCGATCTGCCAGTCAGCCCCACGATTCGGCGATCGACATCGTTTGTGAGGCAGCATCTTTTGCCCACGAAGCCAACCTCCATCGGATCTCGTCCGGCTAGCAGGTGGGCTAACTCAAGACGAAGTAGCGCACCCAGAGATACCCGACGGAAATTGCCAGCGAGACCGCGGTGACCACCGCCCCCTTTCGGGTGAACTCCCAGAAGGAGACGGGGTTGCCGACACGTTCGGCGATTCCCATGACGACGATATTCGCGCTGGCCCCGACGGCGGTGAGGTTGCCGCCCAGGACGGTGCCCAGTATCAGGGCCCACCACAGCACGCCCTGGTTATTGGGCGTGTGACCCGCCCCGGCGAACTCGGCGACGATCGGGGTCATCGTGGCGGCATACGGGACGTTATTGACAAAGCCGCTGAACAGGAACGACACGCCCAGGATCAGCATCGTCGTCAGCCAGGCATTGCCGCCCGTCGCATGGCTCGCCAGATGCGCCAATTGACTGATGACGCCGGTCTTCACCAGAGCCCCGACCATGATGAACAGTCCCGCGAAGAACAAAAGCGTCTCCCACTCCACGCTGGACAGGTAGAACTCACGGCTCAGGCCGGAGATCACGACCAGGATGCCGGCGCCGACCATCGCCACCAGTGACGGCTCCATATGGATCTCCTTGTGCGCGACGAACCCGGCGAACACCAAGACCAGGACAATCCCGCACTGGATCAGCAGCCGACGATCGCGGATCGCTTCCCGTTCGTCCAGTGCCATGACATCGGCGACCCGCTCGGCATCGACGGTGAAAGCGCCCGGGAACATGCGGGGCAGGAGGGCCACCAGGGCGCCCAGCACGATGATCACCGCCGGCGCCATGTTCGCCAGGAAGGAGACGAAGCTGAGGCCGGCTCCGGTGCCGATGATGATCGTGGTCGGGTCGCCAACCAGGCTGGCCGCGCCGCCGATGTTGGCCGCGAACGCCTCGACGATGAGAAACGGCACCGGACTGACCGCCAGCCGGTCGCACACCAGCAACGTGACCGGTGCAATCAACAAGACCGTGGTGACGTTGTCCAGGAAGGCCGATCCCAACGCGGTGACCAGCACCAACAGGATCATGATCCGCAGCGGGGAACCCTTGGCGCGCTTGGCCGACCAGATCGCCACGTATTCGAAAACGCCGGTTTGGCGCACCACGCTGACCACGATCATCATCCCCAGGAGCAGAAAGATCACGTCCCAGTCGATCCCGGTGTCTTCTGAGTAGAAGACTTCATGGGAGTTGATGACCGGCACGAAGAACATGACCATCGCACCCGCGAGCGCCACCGCGGTCTTGTTGACACGCTCGGTGGCGATCAACGCGTAGGCGACCACGAACACCGTGGCCGCGAAGATCCCGTAAAAGTTCATCTGATGTCCTGCCGTTGGGAACGATCCCGCCTCAGCACCGCGTGCGGCAAAGTGGCGATCAAGATTTGAGCGCCGCGGCCAGAAGACGCGATGCGGTGATCACGCCGTGCAGATTGCCGTTCTCGGTGACTGCGATCAGCGGACTGTTCAACCGCACCATCGTCGCAGCCACGTTGATGATGGTGTCATGCGCATCGACTGGAGGAACGTCGAGCAGGCGCTCCGGCAGCACCTCGCGAACCGTCTTGCCCCGCAATCTTTCCGCAGCGTCGTCACCCATCGATTCGCTCAGGACGCCGGCCAGCGCCGGATCGTCCAGCACATAGCGCGGCACGATGAATCCCAGGACCTGGAACGCCGGGAGCACCGCGAATGACTTCCCGGACGTATCGGTGACCAGCAGTCCGGGCAGGTGGTGCTCGGCGAGCAGGCGGGCGGCATCGAGTGCGTCGGAGTCGATGCCCACGGCGGGGAAGTCCTCGGCGATCTCCTCTGCACGCATACGGCGACGATACTAAAGCGGACATGTGATCGCAGGGGAGTCGGAGGGCGGCTTCTGGCACAACCATTGGGCTGCGCCGAGGTTTCCCGGGTGTGGCAACACCGCAACGGGTTTGGCCAGGGTCCACCTGCTGTTCACCCGGACGTGTTTAGCTGCCGCCGACCAGCACCGGACGGTAACGATGCCCGTCTCGGTCGTCCGGCCGGGCAGCGAACACACGGCCCTGCCATCGGGGAGGGGGTGCTGCCATGCAGGCGCTGAGCGTCGCCGACTTCGCGCTGCGGCTCGGCGTCGGGGTGGGTTGCGGCGCCCTCATCGGCCTTGAACGGCAATGGCGGGCGCGCAGGGCCGGCCTGCGCACCAACGCGCTGGTCGCCGGTGGTGCGACGTTGTTCGTGCTGTACGCGGCCGCGACCACCGACAGCAGCCCCACCAGGGTCGCGTCCTACGTGGTGTCGGGTATCGGTTTCCTCGGCGGCGGGGTGATCCTGCGCGAGGGGGTCAACGTCCGGGGCCTCAACACCGCAGCCACCCTGTGGTGCTCGGCGGCGATCGGTGTGCTGGCCGCGTCGGGGCACTCGGTCTTCGCGCTGATCGGCACCGGCGCCGTGATCGCCATCCATGTGGTCGGGCGCCCGCTCGGCCGGCTGATCGACCGCGACAACAGCGCCGACGAAGACGAAAGCCTGCAGCCCTATCTGGTGCAAGTCATCTGCCGCCCGAAATCCGAGAAGTATGTCCGCGCCCAGGTCGTGCAACACGCCAGCAGCAACGACATCACGCTACGCGGGATCCATACCGGGCACGCCGCCGACGACGAGATCACCCTGAGCGCGCACGTGCTGATGGACGGCCACACGCCGACCCGCCTTGAGCGATTGGTGGCGGAGCTGTCCCTGCAACCGGGTGTTCGCGCGGTGCAGTGGTACGCGGGCGACAAAGCGCAGGCGGACTGAGCGCGCGCCATTCGATCAGCGGGTGCGGCGGCAGGACGATAGTCTCGCCTGGGAGGAGGCTTTCGATGATCGAAATGTTGCCCGGCATGCCGCAGGGGGTGACCGGCATCCGAGTCTCGGGCCGGCTGGGAGGTGACGAGCTTCGCGAGATGAAGCCGAGAATGCAGGCAGCGTTCAAGGCCGGCGACGTCCGGATCGTGGAGGTCATCGACTCCGACTACGAGGGCTTCGGGCCGGGCGGCCTGGTCGAGGACCTGAAACTGGGCTTCGACACCGTGCTGCCGCATCCCTCGGCCATCAAACGCATCGCGATCGTGTCCGACAAGGCGTGGGTCTCCCACACCCTGCACGCGTTGGCCTGGCTGATGCCGGGTGAGCTGGCCGTATTCGGCCTGGACCAGCTCGATCGCGCCAAGGAGTGGGCCGCGGGCTGACCGGCATCCGGCGACGTCGGATCGTCGTAATCTGATGACCGTGAGTTCTGTTTCGAGTTTCTGGTTCGGGCTGCCCCCGCAGATGCGGGACCCGGTGCTGTTCGCGATTCCGTTCTTTTTGTTGCTGCTGACGCTGGAAAGGACGGCGGCCCGCAAGCTGAAACACATCGAGAGCGGTGTGCTGCGGCCCCCGTCCGGGGCACACCTCACCCGCGACTCGCTGGCAAGCATTTCGATGGGGCTGGTTTCGATAGCCACCACCGCGGGCTGGAAGAGCCTGGCCCTGTTCGGCTATGCCGGTATCTACGCCTACCTGGCACCGTGGCATCTCTCGCCGACCCGGTGGTACACATGGGTCATCGCGATCCTCGGCGTCGACCTGCTGTACTACGGCTACCACCGCATCGCGCACCGGGTGCGCCTGCTCTGGGCGACGCACCAGGCCCATCATTCCAGCGAGTACTACAACTACGCCACCGCGTTACGCCAGAAGTGGAACAACAGCGGCGAGATCGTGATGTGGATCCCGTTGCCGCTGTTGGGAATTCCACCGTGGATGGTGTTTTTCGGTTTCTCGGTGAGCCTGATCTACCAGTTCTGGATCCACACCGAACGGATCGGGAAGCTGCCGCGGCCGTTCGAGTTCGTGTTCAATACGCCGTCACATCACCGGGTGCACCACGGCATGGACGAAATCTATCTCGACAAAAACTACGGCGGCATCCTGATCATCTGGGACAGGTTGTTCGGCAGTTTCCAACCCGAGCTGTTCCGGCCGCATTACGGCTTGACCAAGCGGGTCGACACGTTCAGCATCTGGAGGTTGCAGACCCGCGAGTACGTGGCGATCGCCCGTGACTGGCGCTCGGCGAACCGGCTGCGCGACCGGCTGGGCTACGTGTTTGGGCCACCGGGGTGGGCACCGCACCCGGCCGTCCCGGTCGAGGCGCCCGTGCCGCTGCCGACATCAGGGTAACGCCACGGTAACGCCGGGGCAGAGCGACGCGAAAAAGTCCTATATGGAGGTGGGTAACGCCGTAACGTCAACTTTTGGTCGCCCTGTTCGACTCGACGGATCGGAGTTCATGGTGCGCCGGCTGGCAATGCGCTCATTCGCCGCGTCGATCGCCGTCACGGCTTTCGCGTCCTGGCTGTCGCCCATTACGGCCAGAGCGGAATCGACCCTGGCGTTCCCCGGCATGGAGATTCTGCAAGGCAACCACCTGTGCACATTGGGCTACGTCGACCCGGCCCTGAAAGTCGCTTTCGCGGCGGGACACTGCCGGGGCGGCGAGGGAGCGGTCACCGACAAGGACCACAACGTCATCGGCCATATGGCAGCCTTCCGCGACAGCACGCCCAGCGGCACCGTGGTGGCCACCGACCAGCAGATCAGCGACTACGAGGCGATCGTGCTGGACAACAACGTGGCGGCCAACAACATCCTGCCCGACGGACGCCAGCTGATCTCGGCACCCAACGTGACACTCTCACCGGGGCAGGCGGTCTGCCATTTCGGCGTGAGCACCGGCGAAACCTGCGGCACGGTCGAAAGCGTCAACAACGGGTGGTTCACCATGTCCCACGGCGTGCTGAGCCGCAACGGCGACTCGGGCGGACCCGTGTACCTGGCTCCGCCGAACGGCCCCGGGCAACTCGTCGGGATCTTCAACAGCATGTGGGGGGACTTTCCCGCGGCAGTGTCGTGGCCGGCCGCCTCGGAGCAGGTCCGCGAAGATCTCGGCGTGCCCAAAGGCGCGCCCCCAAGGCCGCTTACGCCCCAACTCCCGTCCCAGCCAGCCTGAACACCGGGATCATCGGCGCCGCGGCCCGCAGCTGCTCGTCGCTGCTGTCCGGCGTCAGTCCGCCGACGTGGGCTTTGACCTGCCGATACCACCTGGCCAGGTAACGCCTCAGCACCTCGGGTTTGTCCGCGTCGTCCAGCTCGGTGACTCGGCTGCGGCGGCGGCGCCAGCGCGGGCCCACCTCGACGTCGCCCGCGGCCCTGACGTTGCGCACCCACTGCGTGTTGCCGCGGGGTGCGACGAGGTAGTCGGCGCCGTCGACGGTCAAAAGGTTGATCACCACCGCCCGTGGTTTTCCGGTCTTTCGGCCGCGGACACGCAGCACCCGCGCCCCGGCGATGCCGATGCCCAACTCCGCCAACGAGCGGATCATCGCGTTGGCGGCCCGCTCAACCCGGTTCGGTGCACGGTATCGAGTCAACATGTCACGTCCCTCCTCTTGAGCCCGCACCACCAATAGAGAGCATCGCTCTCATATCGCTCACGCTGCCACGTCGTCCGCCGAAAAACAAGAGCGGTGATCTCGATTGTGCGAGACTTGCGGCGTGGGCAAGCGCCAGGAGTCGCGCGAGCAGATCGAGGCGCGAATCATCGACCTCGGACGCCGCCAGCTAGTGGAGCGCGGCGCGCCCGCGCTATCTGTCCGGGCCATCGCCCGCGACCTGGGCATGGTTTCCTCGGCGGTGTACCGGTATGTGTCCAGCCGGGACGAACTGCTCACCCTGCTGCTCGTCGACGCGTACTCCGACCTGGCCGACGCCGTGGACAAGGCGCGCGAGACGGTGGGCGACCAGTGGAGTGACGATGTGATGGCCATCGCGCGGGCCGCACGACGATGGGCCCTCACACACCCGGCGCGCTGGGCCCTGCTGTACGGCACTCCGGTGCCGGGGTATCACGCACCGGCGGAGAGCACGGTCGCTGCCGGCACCCGGGTCGTCGGCGCATTCCTCGACGCCGTGGCCGCCGGGATCGCAACCGGAGACATCCGCTTGACCAACGACGTTGCCCCGCAACCGATGTCATCGGACTTCGCACGGCTGCGTCAGGAATTCGGTTTCCCCGGCGACGACCAGGTACTCACCAAGTGCTTCTTGCTGTGGGCCGGGGTGATGGGCGCGATCAGCCTCGAGGTGTTCGGTCAGTACGGCGCCGATACGCTGACCGACCCCGGGGCGCTGTTCGACGCTCAGCTTCGCTTGCTGGTCGGTGTGCTGAGTCAACACTGACCGACGATCGGCGACTGATACGTCCAGGCCGAATTAGAACGTGTTCAGCCTGCTTTTCGAAACCCCGCTCGCCCGATTCCGGCAAAGCCTTCCGCGCCCTTTCTGGTGGCCGCCCAACTCGGCTATCCTGCGAGACGATGACAGTCTTCCCGCAACCGCCGACGCAGATCGCGTGGGTCACTCTCGACATGGATGCCACCGAAACTGCCCTCACCGGCTTGTTAGGCGTGCGGAAGTGGGTGCGGATACCCGACGTACACTTTGCTCCTCAGGCGTGCAGCTACCGCGGCAAGCCTGCCGACTTCGTTGCCCACATCTCACTGAGCTACCTCGGGGATATGCAGCTGGAGTTGATCACACCGGTCCGCGGGGAGAATATCTATAGTGACTTCCTGCGGGAATCGGGGCCTGGGTTGCATCACATCTGCATCGAGGCGCAAACCCCCGCACGATTCGAAACGGCGTTGCGCGAGGCCACCGAGCAAGGCGTCGACGTCGTGCAACGGGGCCTGATGCCCGGCGGACTCCAATTCGCCTATGTGTCAGCGCCCGAGGCGGGAGTGCCGTTCGTCGAGATCGCCTACGTCCCGCCCGAGATGAAGGCGTTCTACGACTACGTCAAACAGGAGCAGCAGTGAATACCGAGATCCCGGCAACACTCAGTGCGGACGATGTGACCTCGTGGTCGGATGAGGTCGACGTGGTGGTGATCGGGTTCGGGATCGCCGGGGGCTGCGCGGCTGTCAGCGCGGCCGAGGAAATAGGGGCCGGCGCTCGGGTGCTGGTGCTGGAGCGCGCCGCCGCGGCAGGCGGCACGACTTCGCTTGCGGGGGGACACTTTTACCTCGGTGGCGGTACCGCCGTCCAGCGGGCGACCGGCCACTCCGACTCCCCCGAGGAGATGTACAAGTACCTGGTCGCCGTCTCGCGCGATCCGGACCACGCGAAGATTCGTGCCTACTGCGAAGGCAGCGTCGAGCATTTCGACTGGCTGGAGGGCCTGGGTTTTCAGTTCGAACGCAGCTACTTTCCAGGGAAGGCGGTTATCCAGCCCGACACCGAAGGGTTGATGTTCACCGGCAACGAGAAGGTGTGGCCGTTTCTGGAGATCGCGGTGCCGGCGCCGCGCGGGCACAAGGTGCCCGTACCCGGGGACACCGGCGGCGCCAGCATGGTGATCGACCTGCTGTTGAAGCGTGCCACAAGCCTGGGGGTACAGATCCGTTACGAGACCGGCGCCACCCAGCTCATCACCGAGGGTTCCGGCCCGGGGACCTGCGTGACCGGGGTGATGTGGAAGCACTTCGCCGAGACCGGCGCCGTCAAAGCAAAGTCGGTCATCATCGCCGCAGGGGGATTCGTGATGAATCCACAGATGGTTGCCGAGTACACGCCGAAGTTGGCCGAGAAACCGTTCGTGCTCGGCAACACCTACGACGACGGTCTTGGCATCCGGTTGGGTGTCTCCGCCGGCGGGCACGCCCAACACATGGATCAGATCTTCATCACGGCCCCGCCGTACCCGCCGTCGACCCTGCTGAGCGGAATCATCGTCAATAAGCTGGGACGGCGGTTTGTGGCCGAAGATTCTTATCATTCGCGGACCGCCGGGTTCATCATGGAGCAGCCGGACAATGCCGCGTACCTCATCGTCGACGAGGCGCACCTGGAGCACCCGAAGATGCCGCTGGTCCCGTTGATCGACGGCTGGGAGACCGTCGAGGAGATGGAAGCTGCGCTCGGAATTCCGAAGGGCAATCTCGCGGCGACGCTCGACCGGTACAACACCTACGCCGCGCGCGGCGAGGATCCCGACTTCCACAAACAACCGGAATTCCTCGCGCCGCAAGACAACGGCCCGTGGGGTGCGTTCGATATGTCTCTGGGCAAGGCGATGTACGCCGGATTCACCATGGGCGGCCTGGCCGTCACCGTCGACGGCGAGGTGCAGCGCCCGGACGGCACCGTCGTCCCGGGGCTCTACGCGGCGGGCGCCTGCGCCTCCAACATCGCCCAGGACGGCAAGGGCTATGCCAGCGGGACGCAGCTGGGGGAGGGCTCGTTCTTCGGGCGCCGCGCCGGAGCGCACGCGGCCCGACGGGCCGGGGGCGGGTAGGCGCGCATCGGGCACCGCGCCGGAGCGCACGCGGCCCGACGGGCCGGGGGCGGGTAGGCGCGCATCGGAGGTGCTAGCGACGCGCCATTGGCGGCCCAGCGCATCGCGTGGAGGTATCAGACTCCCGCGGGCTCCTTCTCCTTGTGGACGGGACCGAGCCGCCACGGGCCGCCGCCGAGCAGCCGGAGTTCCTGCTTGTGGTGCTGCTCGACGGGCGGTCGGTGACTGACGCTGA
>Ga0080006_1135524_pt1 | contig 12177 bp, 10 predicted proteins | sample RS3BMetagenome_FD_69209 | JGI IMG/M metagenome (GOLD analysis project Ga0080006, IMG submission 69209) | Ferric oxide microbial mat and aquatic microbial communities from Rainbow Spring, Yellowstone National Park, USA - RS3B (SPADES... ...
GGATGCCCCGGCGGCCTGATGCCCTCGCGGGCCGGTCCGGAAGGGCCGACCCAGTGGTGGGGCTGGTTGCTGGTCCCGCGTGAGTGCGCAAGCGGCTTGCCGCGAGAGGCGCGGGACGACTCCCAATGGCCCGCCGACCCCACTCATGCGTATGGGGGAGGCTCCTTACCCGCAGGGCGGGAAGGACCCGGGGGCAACCGGCACAAGCTGGATTGGGGCGGCACGAACAGTGGATGTCCGGGTTTGTCAGGCAAACCCCCATGGGCCGTGGCGGCCCGCCAATGAGAATGAAAATCCGGCGCATGCCGGCGATCCGCCTGCATGCGGAGGCAGGGCTGGGGCGAATGGGCACGGCAGCGGTAGGGCAAGGCCGATCAGTTTAGTGGTGGGAGAGACCCCGTCAGGCAAACTGGCTTCGGTGACCTTGAGCACCAATGAATGTCGCTCCCCGAGAGGGGAAGCACGTGCGGCAAAGTCGCACCCGTCGGGTCACCGTTCCCCCTGCCGCGGAAAGGGGCAGGACCGTGGAGGTACTGCACGAGATCTGTTGCGGACTCGACGTGCACAGCCTGTTCGTGGTCGCGTGCGTGCTCCGGGGATCGCTATCGGGCCGGCCGGAGAAGCTGACGCGAACGTTCATGACCACGACACGCGGGCTATGTGAATTGCGGGACTGGCTACTCGAACTCGGCTGCCGAGAGGTCGCTATGGAGAGCACGGGGGTGTACTGGCGCCCGGTCTGGCACGTGCTGGAGGGACCCGAGTTCCATCTCTGGCTGGCCAACGCGCGCCTGATCAAGCAGGTCAAGGGGCGCAAGACCGACGTCGGCGATGCGGAATGGATTGGCAAGCTCCTGCGCAGCGGCCTGATCCAGCCTAGCTTTGTCCCGCCGGAGCCCATCCGACCTGCGGGACCTGACGCGGTATCGCGTCTCGCTGGTTCACGAAGCCAGTGCAGAGCGCAACCGCATCCAGAAGGTCCTTGAAGACACCAACATCAAGGTCGCGGAGTACATCTCCGACTTGTTCGGTGTCTCTGGCCGGGAGATGCTCGCCGAACTGGTCAAGACCGAGGGGAAGGCGGACGCACCCCGCATCGCCAATCTCGCACGCGGGCGCATGCGCAAGCGGATCCCCGAGTTGATCGAGGCGCTGGATGGGGAACTCCGGGACCACCACAGACAGATCCTGCGGATGCAGCTACGGCACCTCGACCAAGTGGAGCACCTGATCCAGGAAGTCGAGCAGCAGATCGACGCCCGGTTGAAGCCCTACCAGGCGCAAGTGGAGTTGCTCGAGACGATCCCGGGGGTGCAGCACACCATCGCGGCGGTGATCATCGCCGAGACGGGCGGGGACATGGGTGTGTTCCCGACGGCGGACCACCTGGCCTCGTGGGCTGGATTGAGTCCGGGTAAGAACGAGAGTGGCGGCAAGTCGAGGGCCGCCAAGACCCGTCCCGGCAACCGTCATCTGCGCAGCGCACTGTGCGAAACGGCATGGGCCATCTCCCATACCCGCAAGACGTATCTGGGCGCCACCTTCTGGCGGCTCGCCGGGCGGATCGGCAAGAAGAAGGCAGTGCTCGCCGTCGCCCGCAAGACGGTCGTCGCCATCCACGCCATGCTCAGCGCCAATGTCAGCTACGCCGAACTGGGTGCGGACTATCGGCGCCGTGTCGATGCCGACCGTTACGAACGCAAGCTGGTCGAGCGCGTAAAGGCCCTGGGTTTCGATGTCGTCCGCCGTGCTGACGCCGCCGCCGGTCAGGCGGTCTAAAACGGTCCCTCTCCATACCCTCGCCACCCGTAACGGCGCCCTCCGCTACGGATGCTTTTTCCTGCCTTGCGATGCCCTCACACAAGCCCCGAGCCACCGGGCAAGGGACGGATTTTCGCGGCAAAACCGGCTACTACTGACACCACGACGATCCCCGCGGCTCCACCGCGATGACGCGGATGCACTCGCGATCAAGGGCCGCTTCAAGCGCGTGCCGCAGGGTGGCGAAGACCCAGGACCCGTGGACGAGGAGGTTGCCCCGGTGGCCGAAGTCCATGTCCTCCCGGATCCCGGTCAGGTCCTCGATCACCATAGAGTCCAACCGCTTCGTCACCGGGGTCACCTGGGTCGACGGGGAGCTCTGGCACGGCACCTGGGAAGGTGACGAGAGCGATTTGCGGCAAGTCGATCCTGGGACCGGAGCGGTCCTGGAGAGGCTCGAGATGCCGCCCGGAGTGGGTGTGTCGGGACTCGAGTCCGACGGTGGCGATCGGTTCTTCTGTGGGGGAGGAAGGAGCCGGACGGTGAGAGCGGTCCGCCGGCCCAGGCGAGGCTCCGCGGCGGGCAGCGACTCGGAGATCCCCGTTGACTCCGCGGACAAGTAATCGAAGCGGCCTTGCGGGCGGGTGGGTCGCCGGAATCGACCTTCGCCTGGTTCGGCCCGTGGCCGGATCCCGTGTCGGGTGTCGGTGGCGGCAGGACGGGACAGTCCGGACCGGCGAATCGTCCCGCCAGCGGCGTCCCGCCAGCGGCGCCCGCTCCCCCCACCCCTCACCCTCCAAAATTCCTTCAGCGCCGCACTCCGGCTGACAGGTGGCCCGCGCGCGGGGACGAATCTGGGCCGCGTTCGCGTATGTATACCGTAAAGGTATCTGGATGCGGCGTGCAGACAGGGCGATGGTGGGGGCGCCACCGGGGCTGTCGGGGGGAGGTGGAGACGGGGGCAGCAGCGGAAGTCTTGGCGCCATCGGGGGTGGGCGAGTTGGGAGCCGCTGACCGGGATGAAGGTGCGCCGGGTCCGCCGGTGGTTCCTGCGGCGGACGGTGCCTCCGACGCGGCACATGCCTACCTGTGCCCGTGGCCGGCGGGTCTGGGGCGGGCCGCATACGGCGAGCGGCTGTACGACCTGATCTTCCCGGATGCCGCGGCGGGCCGCAACCGGCAGACGGTGTTGGCGCACCGTTTCCTGTGGAGTGCCGTGGTGAACCGTGAGATCGTTCCCGGCGCCCGCTACTTCGAGTCCGATCTGGCGGCGATGGTGGGGAGCAGCCGTGTGCCCGTGCGAGAAGCGGTGGCCCGCCTCGTCGACGCCGGGCTGCTCGTCCGGGCCGGACGCGGCATCGCGGTCCGTCCGTTCACGCGCCAGTACGTAACGGAGTTGTACGACTTCCGCGCCTACCTGGAGTCGCACGCCGCGAGGCTGGCCGCGTCCCGCCTCCAAGAGGGCCAGATCGAGGAGGCGCTGGAGGGCCAACGGCGCCTGCGGCGCAGCGCCGCCGATCCGTCCGGCGGCTACGCCGTCCACACGCTCATCGCCGACCTGCGCCTGCACCTGCTGATCACCAAGGCCGCGGGGAACCGCTTCCTCCTTGACGCGCTCACCCGCATCCGCGGCCAGTTGAGCCTGTTCCAGGTGGATGGGACCCTGCGCGAGCGGGACAACCGGGCCACGGTCGACGAGCACCTGGTGATCATGGCGGCTCTGCGCCGCCGGGATGCCGAGGCGGCCGGCGAGGCGATCGCCGACCACATCCGGCGCACGCGCGACCGGATCCTGGCGGCGACCTCCTACCCGGACGCGCGGGCGGGCGAGACGGCGGGGGAGACCGAAGGGAAGCGGCAGGATCCGACATAGTCCCGCCCGGCGCCGGCGACCCCACCGTGTCCGAGACGGTCCGGCGACCGCGGTGGCGACACGCTCCCTGCGTGTCCCGGGGCCCGTCCCCTGGATGCGCGGCTGAAGGCCCACATAGGAGTCGGTACCGGGTGGCGGGGATGCAGTGGGGTCAGGCCCCTGTCTCCATGCCGAGGCCGGATGTCGGGGAGGGGATCCGGGGTGCGCGATGCGGCGGAGTACCGGAACGAGATCCAGCGGGTGATCGCGGCGGGCCCGTTCGATAGGTCCTGGGAATCCCTGAAGGACTACCAGGTGCCGGACTGGTACCAGGACGGCAAGTTCGGCATCTTCATCCACTGGGGCGTCTACTCCGTGCCCGGCTTCGGGAGCGAGTGGTACCCGCGGAACATGTACCTGCAGGGCAGCCGCGAGTTCCAGCACCACGTGGAGACGTACGGGCCCCAGGCGAAGTTCGGGTACAAGGACTTCATCCCCATGTTCACGGCGGAGCGGTTCGACGCCGACCAGTGGGCCGGGCTCTTCCGGCGGGCCGGCGCGAAGTTCGTCGTGCCGGTGGCGGAGCACCACGACGGGTTTGCGATGTACGACTGCGGTTTCTCCCGGTGGAACGCGGTGGAGATGGGTCCCAAGCGGGACATCATCGGCGAACTGGCCGCGGCGGTCCGCCGGCAGTGGCTGGTGTTCGGGCTCTCCAGCCACCGGGCGGAGCACTGGTGGTTTATGAACGGCGGCATGCGGTTCGACTCCGACGTGCAGGACCCCCGCTACGCCGACCTGTACGGGCCGGCGCAGCCCGAGTCGCTGCCGCCCAACGAGGAGCACCTCGAGGATTGGCTGGTTCGCACCTGCGAACTGGTGGACAAGTACCATCCGCAGATCCTGTGGTTCGACTGGTGGATCGAGCGGCCGGCGTTCCGGCCGTACCTGCAGGAGTTCGCGGCCTACTACTACAACCGCGGGGCGCAGTGGAAGCGCGGGGTGGCGGTCAACTACAAGAACGACGCCTTCCCGGCCGGGTCCGCCGTGTTCGACGTGGAGCGCGGCCAACTCTCCGACATCCGACCGCAGTTCTGGCAGACGGACACCGCCGTGTCCAAGAACTCCTGGGGGTACGTTCAGAACCAGGACTACAAGACGGTGGACGCCCTGGTGGACGACCTGGTAGACATCGTGAGCAAGAACGGCGCGCTGCTTCTGAACATCGGGCCGCGGCCGGACGGGACGGTCCCGGAGGGGGACGAGGCACTCCTGCTCGGCATCGGCCGGTGGCTGGCGGTGAACGGGGATGCGATATACGGGACGCGGCCCTGGAAGGTGTTCGGCGAGGGGCCGACGCCGGTGGTCGGCGGGGCCTTCAACGACACCAAGCGGGCCCCCTTCACGGGGCAGGACCTGCGGTTCACCAGCCGGGGCGACACGCTCTATGCGGTGGCCTTGGCTTGGCCCGAGGGTGGCAGGGTGACGATCCGCTCGCTCGGGACAGGGACCGGGCTCTACATGCGGGAGGTCTCCAAGGTCGAACTGCTGGGCCGCCACGAGCCGCTGGAGTGGACGCGCGACGAGAACGGCCTCACCGTCCACCTGCCGGCGGAAAAGCCCTGCGAGCACGCCTTCTCGCTCCGGATCACGCCGGTGCGGCGGTAGGGGAGGGCGTCGCCCGGGGGGGCACCCCCCGGGCCGCCGGCGCCGTCCGGCGAGGTCCCGCCCCCAGGATGCGCGACCGGGGCGCGCGGCCCCGCCGCCCTCCCGGTATGGCCGGCCACACGGCGCCGGACCCGGGACGTGCGTCGGGCTCGGCCGGCGCGGGCGGGCGGCGCCGGCGCCGCGCGGGGGTGGCGGCCCCCACGGCCGCCACCCGGACGGCGGCGCCACACCATCACCATCGCTCTCTCCCCGCTGTTCCGGCCCAAAGGGCAGGCCATGCGTGAAGGGGGTTCCGTCCTTTGCAGCAGCGGCACACGAGATTCGGGGACTCGTCGGCCCCGGGGAGCCCACGCTGGACGCGACGCGCCTGCATCGCGGGTGCCGGCGGCGCCGCCGCCGCCCTGGCGGGCTGCGCCCTCCACAACGCCCCGCCCGCCTCCGCCGCCTCCGCCCAGAGCAATCCGCAGCCCAATCCGGCCAACGCTCAGACGAAGGTCGTCTTCTACGCCAAGCCGCCCAACGCGAGCGTCAACCAGAAGACGATCATCGGCATCATGCAGGAGACCCTGCAGCCGTATTACGCCGCGAACAAGGGCCTTTACGTGGACATCATCCCGGAGGAACTGCCCACGACGCAGATCGTGGCCAGCATCCTGGCCGGCGAGCAAATGGACATCATCTACGACAACTACTTCGCCCCCTACGCGGAGCAGAACCTCGTGCTGCCGCTCGGCAGCTACTTCCAGCGGGACAACGTGGATTCTAGCATCTGGAACAAGGCGCAGTTCGCCCTGTACAACACGGCCAAGGGGCCGATGGCCGTCCCCGTGTACACCGGCACCTCCGCCATCGCGGTCAACCAGAACATGTTCGACCAGGCGGGCTTCAACTACCCCACCGCGGACTGGACACACCAGGAGTTCACGGCGGTGTGCCGCCAGATGGCGCATCCGGCCGGCAAGACGCCGATCTACGGCGGCACGGTCTTCTACTACTCGAACGGGCCCGGCCAGCAGGGATCGTGGCCGTTCAAGGCCTTCGGCGGCAACCAGGTCAGCCCGGTCGGGCCGCCGAGCCAGCTCTCCTCGACCCAGAACACCGCCGCGCTGAACTGGCTCTATGAGGAACTGTTCTGGCCCAAGGTGGCCGCCCCCAACAACGTGATCGGGATCACCCAGTTCGTCCACGACCAGTGCGCCATGATCGACATGGACACCTGGGAACTGCTCACGTTCGCCCAGTCGCTCTCCGGGACGCCCACCAAGTTCGACTTCCTACCCTACCCGGTGTTCCCGGCGGGGCGGGCGACGTTCTGCACGGCCGACTTCTACGCCATCGCCGCCAACTGCAAGCAGCCGGACATCGCCTGGGATCTCCTGCGCTGGGTCAGCACGGAGCCGATCTGGCAGCGGGCGACGTTCTCCTTCGCCCTGCTCAGCCCGGCCCTGAACTCCCTCTGGGGCGAGTGGGCGACGAAGATCCAGCAGGTCATCCCGTTCTTCGCAGGCAAGGACTTCACCTGGTTCGGCGACGCCGCCTCCAAAGGCTACGCCTATCCCGTCGAGTACTATCCGTACTCGGATCAGCGCGTCTGGCAGATGATCGGCCCGTACTTTCAGCAACTGTACACTCAACAACTCTCGGTGGCCGCGGCGGCGCGCACCATCGACCACGCCGTCAACGCCTTCGAGGCCTCCGCCAAGCAATCGGGGCAGGGCCAGCAGGTGCAGAGCCAGCTCTTCCCCTCGGTCGGCGGCCACACCATCGCCGTCGTGCCGCCCGGGTTGTAGGCCTGCCCCCCGGGGCGCGCCGGGCCGGCGCCCGTCGTGGAAGGGGAGCCCTCCAGGACGGGCGCCGCCGTCCTCTCGGCACCCGGGGCGGCCCCATCCGCCCCATCCGCCCCATCCGCCCCGCAGGCCCCATCCGCCCCATCCGCCCCGCAGGCCCCATCCGCCCCATCCGCCCCGCCGGCCCCACCCGCCCCATCCGGCCCCACCCGCCCCATCCGCCCCGCCGGCCCCATCCGCCCCCCCCGCCCCATCCGCCCCGCCGGTCCCATCCGCCCCATCCGCCGGCGCGGCTACCCGGAGAGCCGGTACGCCGCGACACCCCCCGGATTCGCCAGCGGGACGTAGAGGACCCCGCCGGCCAGGGTCAGGGCCGCTTCCGCGTTCCAGATCTGTCCCGGCGCCTGGGTGTGCCACTGCGTCGCGCCCGTGGCCGCGTTCACCGCGAGAACCGTGCCGTTCGCCAGGGTGGCGAGGACCGTGCCGGCGGCGGCGACGGGTGCGGCGGCGATGGTGGACGCCACGGCGTCGGACCACACCACGACGCCCGTCTCGGCGTCCAGCGCGACCAACCGGCCCGTGCCCGGCGACTGGTAGTTCCCCGGCCAGTTACCGGCGGCATCCTGCGCCGCCACGTCCATGGTGCCGACGTAGATCCCGCCGCCCCCCACGGCCGCGGTCGCGACGACCAGGGTGTCCATGGAGGGCAGGGTCAGGTTGGTGCCCCACAGGATCGTACCGTCGGTGGCGTCGAGCAGCTTGTAGGACCCGTCCTTCTCCCCGTCCCCGACCACCCAGCGTCCGTCGGGCAACTGGAACGCGTTCGGGGCGGCGATGTAGTCGTAGTCGTTGGCATCCGCGAGGTGGGCCTGGGTGGCCCAGAGCACGTTCCCGGTCGTGAGCGAGAGCGCCACCAGGCTGTCGGAGTACGGATCGGGGCCGGACGGCACGTCCCCGGGCGCCGCCGTGTCTCCGGGAAAGGGCGTCGGATTGCCCGTGCCGATGACCAGTTCATCCAGTTGCGGGATCACGGCCGGCGGGGAGAAGACGGCCGCCCCGCCGCCCGAGTAGTTCACCAGCGTCGTCTCCCAGAGGACGTGCCCGCTGGCCTCGTCGAGGGCCACCACGCCCCCCTTCTCCCCGAGCGCGTCGTCCTGCCCGCCCAGGCTCTCGTAGAGCACGCCGCCGTACACGCGGGGCGCCGCCCGCAGGGCGTCGCTCAGGCCGGGGAAGAGCGGGGGGGAGATCCAGACGATGGCCCCGGTGGCGGGATTCAAGGCGGCCACGCGCCCGCCGGAGGTGGCGACGAACAGATGGCCCCCGTCGTAGAGGGTACCGGCGTTGATGGGCGTGCCGTCGACCTTCGCCGTCCAGAGCACCCTCCCGGTGGTGCGCGCGACCGCGTAGACGGTGCCGGCCCACGTCCCGAAGAACACCTGGTTGCCGACCACCACGGGGTTACTCGTGACCTCGCCGTCCGCCGGGGCGTACCACAGGTCCGAGCTCGGGGGGGCGACCGGAGAGGGGCTGGAGAAGGGGTTGCCCAGGCCGCCGCCAAGGGTGGTCCAATCCGCACCGGGGGTGGACGCCGTGGCCGTGGTCGATACAGGGGCGCGCACGCGACTGGAGATCGTGGAGATCAGCGGGCGTGCGGCCTTGAGCGTGGACGGCAGCCCGATGCCGCCGGCTAGGACCAGTGCGGCGGCGGTAGCCGCCACGGCGCTGCTGCGCCGACGCCTCGACCGGTGCGGATCCTCGGACGCGGGAACCCCGGCTCTCTCCGGCACGCCCGTCGCCCCCTCGTGGCGAGTGGCTCGCGCGCTCGGCGCTCCCGGGTCGGGCAGTGGCCGCGATCTGGATGACTCTTGCGGCCCCCGCTCGGCGCCTGTTGGCGTGGGCCCTGCCCATGAATCAGCGCCCGCACTATACCAAGACGGGGTTAAGGCATCGTGAGCCAAAGATGGGCGGAGTGTGAAGAGGGGGAGGGCGCCCGTCCGTTCGGGCCACCGGGAGCCCGCCCGGACAGGCCGGACCCGTGCCCGAAGCGCATGCGCCATCCCCCGGCCGACGCACGGCCGGATCCGCCGCGCGGGACCGCGGCGGCCGGGGCCCGGTCCTTGCCCCGGCGGCTGCTCCGGCCGTCGATTCCCCTGGGGCGGCCGCGGTCGAAGCCCGGGCCGTGATCCCGCAGGGGTTCCCTGTCGCGAACCGGCGCAGGGCCGATTCAGGAGAAGCGACCGTCGCCGGCGGTGCCTCCACCCGGCGCCTCAGGACGGCCGAGCCCGCATCGCGCCGGGGATTCAGCTCCCACCCCACCCGCCGGTGGGGATGTCCATCAGGAGCCGCGAAGCCCACGCCCCCCCGGTACCGGCGGCTCGTCCGTCTCGCGTGCCGGCACGCTCGACCCCGGACCCACCATGGCCGCCACCTTGGCCGCCTGGGCCCGGGTGTTCAGCCCCGGGGGGGCGCGGCCCCGGGCGGGAGTGCTCCGCCGCGGCCGGCGCGCGCGGCGACCCGTTCCAGCGCCGCCCGCATCGGCGCCGTGTCCGGATCGGGCAGGCCCGGGTCCTTGCCGGCGTCGTCGGCCAGGCGCAGGCGCACGGCGTCCTGCACCCAGCGGTGCGCGGCGAACCGGGCGACCTCCACCTCGCGCATCAGCCCGCCCTGCTGCCGCATGGTCCGCTGGGAGACGGGCGAGAGCGAGGCCCAGTACTCGGGCCGCGTGGTGCAGAGATATCGCTTCGCCTCGGCGTGCGTCTCCACCAGCCAGGCGACGCGCTCGCCCAGCAGCGGGCGCACCAGTGCCGCGCCCCACGCGGCATGCGCCGCCTCCGACACCCGCCCGTCCCCCAGGTCGTGCAGGAGTCCGGCGACGACCATCTCGTCGTCGGCTCCCTGCGCCAGCAGGACGGCCGCGGTCTGCGCCTGATGACGCCAGAGGTCGACGGCCTCCCCGTCGCTCATCCCCTTCTGGCCTTCGAGCGCCGCCCAGGCCTCTGCCACCGTGCGGAACGGCATACACGGTTCCATTGCCTGCCTCCTCCACCCGCGCATTCCCGCCCCGGGTGCAGGCCTCCTCCCGGCTGGCGCACTGCCCGGCACGGCAATGGCTCTCGACCGGACCGGGCTCGGGGGGCATGGGCGCCCTGGGCTGCCTCGCCGTGGGTGAAGCTGAGGTCGTAGCTATGTTGGTGCTCAGAGCCCGGGCTTGAGTCTGACCCCGGCGACCTGCAGAGCACCACGCATTGTCGCCACCCCTCGGGGTGCGCACGCAGGGGAGACATCCCGGAATGGTGGGTCGCCGGCACCGATCGCCGGCGCACACGGGAGGGGGTAGCCACGTGGGGTTGGCGGTGATTCGAGAACGGTGTGCCGGTATCGACGTGCACAAGCGGCAGGTGACGGTGCACGTCCACATCCCGGGGCGGCAAGAGACGCGTGAGTTTCCGGCGGATACAGGATCGCTGCTGGCGACGGTGGACTGATTGCAGGAACTGAGGATCGACGACGTGGCGATGGAGGCGACGGGCCCGCACTGGAAGCCCGTATACAACCTCCTGGAGTCATGCGGTCGATCGTGGGCAACGCGAGCCACATGAAGGCGGTGTCAGGGCGGAAGACGGACACCAAGGATGCTGAATGGATCTGCGACCTACACCGGCCTGGGCTGGTCAAGGCCAGTTTCATCCCGCCCCGCGCGCAGCGTGAACTGCGGGAACTGGTCGGCTTCCGAAGCACACTGATCGCCGAACGGGCATCAGAGGCCAACCGCATCGCCAAGGTGTTGGAGGGCGGCAACATCAAGTTGGCTGGGGTGGTGACGGACATCCTGGGCAAGTCTAGCCGCAGGATGCTCGCCGCCCTGGCCGCGGGTGTGGACGACCCGAAGGTTCTCGCCGACATGGCGGAGGGGAAGCTGCGGAACAAGCACGATGATCTGCTGCTGGCGTTCCACGGACGTATGACCCTCCATCAGCGTGCGATGCTGGGCACTGTTGCCACGCCTGATCAGCGTCCGCACGCGGGGAGATTCCCCTCATTCGCGCCCCGCCCCGGCAACCCCCGCGCGCCAATACCAGTCGATCCCAGCCCGCAGCGGGGACGTTCTTTTGTTGCCTTTTGGCGGAAGCGCGCTTTTTCGAGGAAGCATCGCCCGGAACTGGTGGGCCCGCCTCTCCCTCCTCCCGCCTTGTACTCGGCGTGGAACTCGGCGTACAGGGCCCAAGTCTCCTCCGCGTCCAGGACCACGTGGCGGACGGTCTGCACCATGGAGTAGGCAGAGGTTGCACAGGCTTCAGGGAACTGCCTCCTATGACGCGAGCGGTGGGCCCCCGAACGCAGCGGGCGGCCACCAGCGGTAGACGCGTGCTATGATCTGAGTGAACTACACGAAGAGAAGAGGCGTGCCACGTTTGGATCCCTCCATCGTGTTGATCGACTTCCTGTTGGCGAAGTTTACCTCCGACAAGAATCGGACGCTTCAGGTCATCGAGCAGCTATCGGAGGAGGACATTGGGTGGTCACCCACCGCCGAGAACAATAGCGTCGGCAATCTCGTGGCACACATATGGGGGACGGTGCATCAGCGGATCGAGACGGCGTTCTTCCACGTCCCGGACACGAGAGACAGGGACAGGGAGTTCGAGCGCGGGCTGCAGTTCTCCAGGGAAAAGGCCCATGGGCTGGTGGGCCAATCGTTCGATCTCATTCTCCGTGTGCTGGAGCGCATGCGCCTGAGGCCGGAGATGCTGCTGGACCAACCCTACCTGGATCTCCCCCCGTTAACGCAGAGCGGCCTTACCAATCAATCCACAAATCTTGAGGTCATGCTGCAACTCATGCGGCACCTCTCCGGCCACACCGCCCAGATCCTTTATATCGCCAAGATGCGGAAGGGGCAGCTGCGTTGGCGGTAGTGAAGGGGTTTGTGGTTGCGGACGCGGCGGTCGTGTATGAGAACATGGTGGAGAGCAGCGGACGCGATGGAGGAAACGCTCATTCCTTCCTCAATGGGTGCGGCTCTTTTGGAGGGACATAGCAGGCAGGAAGTCTGACCCGCGAAGAGCTATGGTTCCCCGGAGGGCTTGGCTGCCCCTGAGGAATTGGGCC
>Ga0080006_1151782_pt1 | contig 12174 bp, 15 predicted proteins | sample RS3BMetagenome_FD_69209 | JGI IMG/M metagenome (GOLD analysis project Ga0080006, IMG submission 69209) | Ferric oxide microbial mat and aquatic microbial communities from Rainbow Spring, Yellowstone National Park, USA - RS3B (SPADES... ...
AGAAAGTTCAATTGTTTCTTTACATCTTCTAATGATAGATGATGTTTCTTCGCATAATCTACTCCTCTTTTAACATTCCAATCTACTCCCTTTTTATAATCATATCCAGGATGATGTTTAAACTTTATCCTCTTTGCCATAATTAGTTAATAAAAAACAAATATAAAAAGTTTTAAAGAAATTTTAGGTTATATTCTCTTTCAAAAATTTTACAAATCCATTATAAGTATAAGTTTCCGATAAGTCTTTAAATTCGTGCGATTTATAATTGTCGCTACAAAATTCGACGTAATAGTACACATTAACTTTCTTATTCGGCGCTGCATTTGCCGTCGTTAAAATGTAATATATATAGTTGAAACGTTTTCCCATACGCTTTTCTAAAAATGTTTTTAAATGCCGATGTTTTTCTAAAAACGAATGTATGTAAAGTCTTGCCTCTTTACATTCATCAACATTTTCCGGCGGTCCTCGAACTGTAGTATAAGCCGCTGACAAATCTTCGATTACAATATTTGTCGTATTCGGATTTTTGTATATATTAGGATGCTTATATCGCCTATTCAATTCTTTAAGTATTTTATTTATTTCGTTTTCTTTATTCGAAAACCTTGTCATAATTAACTAATAAATATCAAATATAAAAAGTTTTACTCAAAAATGTGGAAAGTTTTATGTAATACTTCTACAGAATAGTAGTTTATGGCAAATGCAATTAAATTATCATAGATCTTAGACCCAAGACCCTTTAAATTAAGAATGTAATAATAAAATTCATCACGTGTTTCATAAACGATCGTCCTTGTTGTCTCTTTTGTAAAGTATGGAGTAGTAGTTTTTAATAAATATGTGATAGAATCAATTGCTAGCTTTTCCTTTTCCTCTCTCGTTTTAACGCCTTCAAACAAATATGCAGGGATTGAATAAACTTCTGCAGTCCTATGAGTATCTTCAGGAAGTTTATTGTCTTTACGACCGTCTAATTCCATCTCAACTATCATTGAAATCCAAACATCTAATGAATGTTCGCCCCAACCTTTATTTTGATATATTAAATCTAAATAATCACTTCTTACAACTATCGATTCATTTTTAGCACTAATTACATTATAAACCTTATACTTACTTACAAACTCTTTTATAACTTTATCTATCAATTCACTTCTTGCTCTTTGGTTTTTCATTCCTCGATCTACTTTTTCCTTAAACTCTTCATTTTTATCGAGAAGAGATAGAATAGATAAAGGAAGTTTCATCTTTTGTTTCATAATATTATAGTATTATTACGTATTTGAACTTTTTCACTTTACAAAAAACAGTTTATTCTGGAAGTTTATTCTCTTCGCGCCAGTTTTGAAACTCTTTGAGCGTTTTTCTATCAACGCGTTTTCCAGTTTCATCATAAAACCTTTTATGAATTAAAATTTCATCTCTCAACTTTTCATAATGGCTTTTTTCATTAGCTGTTTGTCCCATTATTTTAGCTAAATACTGATAAATATGCGTAATTGAAACGTCCATAATAAAAGGCGCAGGGTCGTCCGTTTTAAATTTTAAAGAAGTATTCGGAATACCTTCAACATCAAAACTTGAATCCTGCGTCCCATCTTTCACATTGATAAATGTCGCTTTCCTTCTTAATGGTTTTGCTTTTTCTTCAGTTCCTCCATAACATTTAACCATCATTCTCACACTTCCTAAAACTGATGATGCAATTTTCCTTTCTTCATGCCATATCCTGACTTCCGAAAGTTTGAGTTTTCGCGTGAGCCTAATGACTGCATCATCTTCTTGATTTTCTATAGTAGTAGTATGCGTTCTATCAATTCCTCCTAATTGCTGCTCATCCTTTATCGCAAGCGATGGTTCATCTTTCATCGCATTACTTATCGCATTTAACAATATTTCACTCTCTCTTGTTACATAAGTATAACCCTCCAAATCATTTTCAATTTGAATATTACCCATAACTTTAATCCCTTCAGGAATTGCATCCTCGACAAATAGTTTTAATGCTTTAGAAGTCTTTCCCGACCCTTGTGTACCATAAATGACACAAACATTCCCTCCATAATCAAGTGGTCTTTTTTCATAATCTCCAGCCCATTTTAAAAAAACGCGAGGACGATAGTCTTCATAATCAAACGTTATATTACTGTAAGAATGAAGTATTGCAAGTCCTACCGCACCTAATTCTTCTGCTTTCTGTCTTCTGCCCATTTCTAATAATTGTTTCAACTTCACTGTAACTTTCCAAGAATTTAATGGATTATCTAATCTTCTTCCTTCCTTATAAGCAATCCATGCATTTAACCAATTTGTTAAAACAGCATGAGCAGGATAATTAACAACAAATCTCCCCTTTTCAGAATTAGCTTCATAATATTTAATTTCAGGAGGAATGAGCCGAAACATCTTTCTAATATCCTCTCCTGTATAGAAATCTTTATTTAACATTCTCTCGTAATCTTGACCTAAATTTACCGCACTTAGATTTAAGTTTACTGAATTGAAATTCGTACCATTATTTTTATCTTCGCGGTCGTACGTTGTTGTTATCATCTCCACCCTCTTCTATTGGCGGAGGTAAGATATCATTTATACTATCAAGAGACGATTCTGGCGTTGTTGGCATTGCAGAGTTCATCATTTGCATCTTAATATACTCGTTACTATTAAATGTCTTCCTTTCATCAAAAAACCCCAACTCTCGCCTTAAAACCCTCTTAATATCAGTTTCAAGAACCATTGCCTCTTGTAAAGCTCTACTTGCCTGCTTCTCAAACATAATCTGAACTCCTAGTTTTAGATGTTCTAAGGGTACATAAATCGATTCATTTGTTTGTAATTCGACGATATCATAATCATTCCCTTGCAATTGGGTTTTTAAATTCCCCAATTTAGGAAGATTAATATACCTATCCCTAAATTTTCTATATTCGTCTTCATAACCGCGTGCGTTACCCAAACAAACAAGAAGAGAGGAAATAATAGTTTTCACGACTTTAACTGCTATTCTATCCTCTAACAACATTGCTTTGTCATCTAAACTGTAAATTCGCATTTCCCAATCCGAATAAGATTTTTTAGACTCATTCACTTCTTTGATATTTTTAGGGTCTGAAGTATCAATTTTTTTATCATTATTATCAACAGAACTATCTAGAATTCCAAAATCAGGACTATCCTCCATAAAATAATATCAAAAACTCCTATAAAAATTTTATTGTTGCAATATTGGTGTAAAATTAAATTTAAAACAAAAATTAAAAACTAAAAAAATGAATTAAAAAAAAAATATTCGTTTACGAAGCTAGCACGATCTCATTAGGTATGCTGATTGACTGCCCACTCCCAAATGTAACGTTTATATTAAACGATTCAAATTGATACTGACTCATTGCCTGAACTGCGCTAACGCTGTAGTTGATAGTTACCCAGAATGTGACCGTTCCGCCAACCGCTATTGTGTGCACGTATATGTTATATGTCTGTGTGTTGTTTGCAAATGAAACTTCATACTGACCCGTGCTCGTCTCTACGACAAGTGGATAGGATTTTCCAGTTGTTGAGTTTGTTAGAGTTGGAATTCCGACCGCTGATACAGAAAATGATATATTTCCGACATTTGTATCAGTCCTATACAATGTTATTGAGTACTGTGCCTGCCCAATTGTTGCGTTATGATCCGTACCAACCAAAAAGTCTCCTCCGTTATACAGATTTGCAGTTGTTTCTATTCCGTTCACGCCGTTAATCGTCGCTATCTTGGATGCAAGTATTACAGTTGTTGCAGTACTTGACGCAGCGGACGCGCCCTGAACATTACCCAAATAATAGGTAAGGTCGTAGGTCGGACCTGTCTGTTGTGTCACTACTGGAGTAGATGTTTGCGTTACTGTTAGAACTCCCGTCACCATTGCAAATGCGAGGAAGATTGCTATCAGTGCGATCACCAATGTTGCTGTTTCGTGCTTTTTGATTATTGGGAACTTTGCGCCGCTTCGTGCCAGGAATAGGGCCACGAATAACCCTAATCCTATGATTATTAGCAATATCTCCCAGATATTCCACGCCATAATTTCAAAAACTCAATCTAATATAAAAACTTTTAACGAATTTTTGGACAGATTTAAACGTATTTCCTTCTACTTATTAGATTTTTTTGTTAATCTTGTTTCACAACTCTAAATTGAACGTCTTTATTATTTTTTAAATAATTGTATATCCAATTTGCAATACCTTCACTTATTTCGTTTTTCATTTCCGATGTAGCATTAAGAATGATAAATTTAAAATAAAACTCTCCTTCCCAAGTTATCAGTATCGTATCTTCCATACTTCTTCGCGTAATTTTAAATTTTTTCGGTTTGAGTGCAGGAGGAGGTTTAATTTCAAGAACTTCATCTTTTATATTTCCACTTTCTTCGTTTTCAGAAACTTTTTCTTTAACATCTTCCTTGGCTTTTTGTTTAATTGATTCAACTTCTTTTTCCTTATTATTAGAATCTTTTACTTCATTTATTGGTAGATTCAAATGTTTTTGTATTATATGTACTTTTAACCTATCTTCATATTGAAAACTAGCTCCACAAAACGGACAAGTAAACGCCATAATAATTGATAAATCTTTTCTATTTGAATTTTGTTAACTTTCATACATTGTTTAAAAGTTTAGTATTTTTTACTGACAAACTACAGACTAAACTTTTATAGCTTATATATGGAATCTTGTTTTCCAGAAATGTTATTTTTCAATGTTCGAACTTAAATTAAAATACTAAACTTTTATTTTTAAGACTAAACTTTTAATAAAACATTATTTTTTAGTATATATACTTAATACTACTCCCGGCTTGATTTACTTGATTATATGGTTCAACTTTATGATGTACCATTGATTTTTAACAAAATATCTAAACAAGTAAATTTGCTTGAGTATTACTTGAGTAGTCAATTTTTATCCAAAATAACATGTTGATTTTCCTAGTTCATTAACCAATCAAGCTGATTTTCATTAAAAGTTTAGTTTTTACGTAAAAGTTTAGCATTCGACGGCATGAGATTATTTTCAAAAATTTTTAAAAGTTTAGTTTTCGCATAAAAGTTTAGTATTTTTCGGTAAATAAAAGTTTAGTTTTTAACGTATGATTTTTCACTGAAATAATGAAAAATCGTACCCTATTATTTTTCCTAATAGATTTCTCAGTTTTCCACAACCTAAAAATTTTTAAAGAATAAAGTAAACGATAAGTCATTATCGTAACATAAACAAAAGACCTATCGCTTACGGACTTCCTTAAAATTCAAAATCTTCCCTTCAGTTATCATTTTTTCAAGTGTTGTAATTACGTCATCGACATAAATATACGGACACAATATATACCCAGTCCTTTTTTTAATATATGAAATTTCAAATCTTACTATCTTATTTTCTTCTATTGCATGAACTATTGCATTCTCTCTATGGAAATTTTCCCATTTTTGTCCTACCGCATTCATAACATCACTTTGATTAATAAAATGCGGCGGATTTTCGCATTTCTTTGTAACATAATTATATACTTTCTTTGAACGTTCAGCGACATCCCTATCTTCGACAGTAGAAATCGCCTTAACATAGTTTTCAACTATCCTCTCCATATAATTTTTCGCTTCAATTAAATTCTCTTTTGTTAAAACTAAATTTGAATATTTCTCTTTTCTCATCATATCCCACAACATTATATTTATCGCAATTCGTGTAACTAATTCTACAGATTCGTTAGGATAGAGTTGTCTCTTTTCTCGTTTAGCATTTTCCATTGAAGTAGTATATAATTCCTTAAGAAATTCTATTGCTTCGTCACTATATTCAAAATTAATTGGAATATGTTTATTCTGTTGAATATAATCATATTCATTATTATCATCCATTTTCAGTTCATATGTTGGTTGATAACTCCATTTAACGAGATTTGCTCTTGCTTCAAACACAATTTTTATAATAGCTTCTTCAATAGCGTTCGCTAATTCATTCGACTCTCTATCGTACACTATCGGATCTGTTACTACACTTTCGTAAGACAAATAGACTATAATACTTCTTCTAATCAAACCTACTCTATACATTTCATTTGTCATTTCATTTTCGTGTATTGCACCAAAAAACGTAATATACTTCCCATCTGGAACTATTAAATCTCTACTCTTACTACTCTCCTTTTTTTCGCCATTTGTACCCATTGATTTTATCTCTCTCCTCAAACTTGCAGTCCCTTTCTTATAATAAGCGTTATTTAATATCTCCAATAACCCTGTTTCGTATGTTCCTCTCGCAGACGCAGATAATACACGACCAAACTCATCATTATATAAATCAATTTTATCGCCTTTTGTTAATCGTTCCATAAACCCTTCCATACTACCTGCTAATTGTATATTGGTAATACTTTTGACATAATCTTCATTCTGAACCAATTCCGTAATTTTTTGAGTTATATATTTTGTACGATTTATTATTGTACTTTTATGATGTACTCCTGGAGGCGCAATAAGGATAATAAAAAGATTGGGGTAGGCAGTAATTCTAGGGTAGGTAGGAATGTCAATGTAAATACCAAGATTCTGACTAGTTATCATTAACATTTGCGCAAATAAGAATTCCCATGCATCACCAGTTAAAGATGAATAATATTGTACAAATGATGTAAGAGAGGAGGAGCGAATAGTATTGATCATACTTAAAACATAAGGTCTCTCTCGAGTCTCATCTAACATTAAATCGATAAAATAAAAAGCTATTTAAAAGTTTACTTAATTTCTGCCAAATAAATAAATAAAATAAAAAGAATCAATCGTACGTATAGATACTTGCAATACTATTTATCAATACTTTGGATACGTATTTTTTTGAGTCGGATCCTTCGGCTTCTAGTTTTACGAAAACAATCGCACCAAAATCCGCAATTCTATAGCGCGTTGCTACTAAACGTTCCCCAGTTTTTAATTCTACTATAACTCTAGGGAAATCACTTCCGCTTTCCTGTATTGCGTTATCGAATTCCCTTTTAAACTCTTCTTTATCCGCTTTCACTCACTCTCCTTATCATATCCATAAGTTACTGCAAGAACTTTACTCAATTGTATTTCAGCAACTCGTTTATGATTTCTAAAAAGAATTATAGTTTTAATACCGTTTAATGTTTTCATAACATAGGATTCAGCAAATATCCTACCCGAATCAGTAATCACTATAGAATACTCTCTATTCTTTCCGCGAATCGAACCCATCCATTCCCTTTCAAACTGTTTTGTTATCACTTTTATCACCAATCCCCTTTCTTTCTATCATATTTATATCTACAATCAAGACTATAAAAATCAAGATCGCCTAATACATAAACTTCCTTTTCCATTTCCTTTCCACAATTTGCACATCTCATTTTTCCATCTCCATATAGTATATTTCAAACTAGTATATAAACGTATTGTCGTATAATTTATGGGATAATATAAAATTAAAAATATGGTTTAGAATAGATTTGACGAACTTTTAGACGTATTATATTTGGATTCCTATCATCCCAATTTGCTAATTTCGATATTCGTAAAATAAATTGAAATGCACTTTCTTCGTCTAACCCAAAAGATTTTATTGCTACTACTGATCTAAACCTAATAATATCAGGTGGACTATTTTTCATCAGCCCCTCAAAAAGATTGGTCGAAGAATTTAAAATTAAACGCGCAAGAATCAAAAAATCATCATCTGAAAGCAAATCTAAATTGATTGTAGAGAATAGGTGATTTACACTTAAAACCTTATCTTTTTCAACCAAATTCGAAACGTCTAACAACTTCCCATATTGCATATTAATATGCGTAAAATTGCCCTGTAAACTCATTTCTTTAACATCTTCCAAATCATATAAGTCCTCTTCCATAACAGGAATGGTATGTCTCAAAGATTTTATATACACGCCTCCAATTTTTCTCACATATCTTGCTAACAATAATCTAGTTAATTTTTTAGGTTCGACTGTCGATACATCAAGAGTTTTCAAACTTAATTTTTGTTTTAATTCAACTTGAAATCTTTTGACCTTCAAGTCGGAAGATAGAACAAAAATAGGATTAACCCTTATAAATACATGTATTCCATTACCAGTATAATTTATCAATTTCTTATACTCCTTAAAATAATCAATAAAATTCAATACATCGTCCCTTACCTCCTCCTCTTCGCCATCAAAATCAAACATCATCATCCTGTAAAAAACCATGTTTTTATGATGCTGATTATGACTTATATATAGAGGAAGTTTTCCTGAGTATTTCTCCCTTAATTTATCGATTGAATTTAAATTAAAAATTTCCCATTGAGATGGGGTCCCCAAAGTACGTGGTAAAAAATTATAATCGTAATTGGAATAGAGAGCGTTAAACATTCTAACTACACATCCCAATCATAGATTGTATCCTCTTTTTTAGGTTCTTCAACAGTTTTAACAACTTCTTCTTTCACTTCAACGTTTGCAGTTTGATTTTGTGGAACGTTTATCGTGTTCGGTAAGAACATAGTAGGAGTGAAAAGAATTGGATAATCGGTCACATCAAACAACTTCCCATATGGTAATATGTTATCATACTTAGTTGTAGAGACTCTCGCGAAAAATCGCTCTTTACCTGTTTTAGGGTCGTGCGCAGTAAAGATTTGAAACGCAAAATCAGTCTCATACATCACAAGGTCTGCCCATTTAGGTTTTTCGATTCTTTTCGTTTCACCGTATCTATCCACTTCTTCAATCTGATAAGTAGTGTTATAAATAACTCCTACCTTTGCATTTCTTTGCGCTAAACGGTGAAGTTGTCTTATATATGCATTTCTTTCTTTCCATAAATTCAGATTTTTGAAACCTTCAAAAGGCATCATCCCTTGCCTTTTTCTCATATACATCTCACAATGTTGAACCAACAAATCCTCGCCGTCGAATAGAAACCAATCAGGTTTATAATTAGCCAATATATACCTCGTTTGTTCTACAACAAGTTCTCCTGTATCCAAAATAAACTCTGGCGCAACAGAAATACTATCATCTTTATAGTCAGGAATTGTCAAATCTTCAACTATTATCCTATCTTTATTTTTAGGATCAAGGTCAACAAATTTCTTTTTAATTATTCTCGATTTCCCATCGTACGATAGGGCAACTATCGTTCCTGCAAATGCACTATAAGCAAACGAAGTCTTTCCTACACCTTTATCGCCCCAATTTGTGAAAGTAGGTTTAAAATAATAGTCATCACTTGTTCCTTGCAACTTAAAACCGTACTTTTTTGCTAACTCTTCAAGCGCCATCTATACCACCAAACAAACTTTTTACTTCAGCTTCAGTCATATTAGACGTTTCATTAATCACGATAGGATTAATATTTGCCCTAGCATTTAATGGGAAATTCAAATCAATCGCTATTTTAGCCAACATTACATAATCTAATTGTACTTGTTGATTCTGCCCACCACCGGGAGGATTTGCTTTTATTATACTTCCTACAACAATTATAGGATCACCGTCATGTAGAATATCAGCTGGGTTTGGAATACCTATTGTATATTCAATATTACTTTCATCCATGAATTTTATCAGCCCAAATTTAGGATTCAACTTGTTTATCAAACCCATTACGACATAATCTCTTTTTGTTGATACAGCCAAGTCAAATGGAGGCTTAAGCTTGGGATAGGATACAAGTAATGTTTCGGCAACTTCATTCCAATTTATTTCTTCATTCAATTCATTGATTATTGGATTATCTACAGCATAATAAGACCCGCCATTACTTTGTGCCAAACTCATTTCATAAACCTTCCCTACTTTAACATTATACTTCTCTATTTGAATCCCTGATATTATTATGACATGCACCTTCTTATCAATTATAGCTGTAAAATTCCTAATCTTCCTCTTCATTCCATTATCCTCTATCTGTTTAGTTTCGTTTATTGGTCCCAAATAAATTACACCAACTTTCTTTAACATGCCTTCTTTTTTCAGGAAGGATTCGACAGCACCATTGACCCACATCAATTTCATCGTCTCAGATGCTATAGTAGGCTTTAACTCAAGTGGTCGTTGTATAGATTCGAGGAAACTATTTCCGTACTTCAAATACACGTAAAGCATTTTTGTCATTAATTCTGGCTGTTTTAAAAAAGGGTATTGCTTTACCAATTCTTCGACTACCTTCTTTCCTTCCTCTACTTTATTAGGCATAGTCTGTTTCATATTTTCTATTCGTTCTCTTATATTAAAGCTCATAAAAATGAAAAACAAAAAAAGTATTTAATAATTGTTTACCGTTTCAAACATAAACATGGTATTCACTAAAACTATCCGGTGTCTCTTGTACCGTTATTTTTACTTCAAACGACTGTAAACGTACTTTTAACGCTTCATTAAATTTTTCGCCAAAATATTCAGAAAGATATTCAGATGTCGAAAATGGTTTATTAATTACATAACAAACATCTTTAGGTAAAACGTAATCTCTCCCTCCTGCTTTCACTATATATGAAATTCCTTCTTCTCTAATAATTTGTTTCTGAGTTAAAATAAATTTATGGTCCAATTCATCGATAATCTTCTTTGCTTCCAAAAAATCTAAAACCATTCCATCTTCTCCTATATCTCCGGTTATTTTTACATAAACAAACCAATTATGTCCGTGCAAACGTGAGCATTTTGTATTTCCATCGACAATATGACCGCTTGATATCATTCTTTTTGTTTTAATCATCATTTATATCACTTCCCCATTAGTCTCAGCGCTTCATCCTTCAAATGTCCCAAAGCGACTGAATCAAATCTTTCTTTATTCCATCTAACATCACTCGTTACCATTACACTATTTGATTGCTTTACTCCTCTCATAATCATACATAAATGCTGCGCTTCGAACACTACCATAACAAAATCTGTGTCTAGCTCTTTCTTCAAATATTCCACTACTTCAGTTGATAATTTTTCTTGTTCTGTCGGTTTTGATGCAAACTTGTTAACCGCACGTACTAACTTTGAAACTCCCGCAATTTTCTTCCCCTCTTTATCATCTTTAGGCTCCTTTGGAAGGTAAGCGATATGCGCTTTCCCAAAAAATGGAAGGAAGTGATGTGCGCACATTGAATAAAAACTTATATCCTTCAAAATTACCATATTTTTAGTCCCATCAAGCGAAAATATTTTAAAATCAAATTCATGATTTTTTGTCCATTCTTTGTAAAAATTCAATATTCTTTTAGGTGTATTTGCGACTTCTTCGTCATTAAACCACCCTAATTCACTATGCAAAGTTGAGATGTATTCATTTAACGCACTTTCTACTTTTTTCCAATTTTTATTTCTCACACTACTCATAAAAATAGAACATTAAAAAGTATTTAATAATTCTTTAAAACATACCTACAATTTTTCTCCTTAATAATACTAATACACCCGCGGCAATAATTCCGATTCCAATGTACATTCCTATATAATAATGTTGAGAGGGCAGAACGTTAAATAATGTTGTTTCGTATATTTGTGGAGAGGAATTGGTTGATTGAAGATATAGTGTTACATTAGATGTCGCAGTTATATCTAATATAACATAATATTTAAGCCCTGAAAATTGTTTAAATTTGTAAAGATGACCATTTATTTTAATATAAGCGTTTTTAAAATTAACGTTACTCGTCATATTGTAAATAATAACATACTCTCCGGAATACATAAAAAGAGGAGTAGTCGTAATTTTGGTCCAGCCTATAGTACTACTCCAATTTTTAACGTAAGAATGTATTAAAAACTCTCCAACATTCAAAACGCTTACACTTACAAACTTCCCATAAAATGTTATATTTTTTAAATATGCATAATAAACTACTCCACTTACATTATATGTTAAATTAACATTCCATAAAAAAGCATATTCGGTCTTATCAAATCCCTGAAATTGCGTAAAAGCTTTTAACATTATATTATATACATTATCATTATCAATGATAGAGATCAAAATATTAGGAAAACGAATTAATGTTTGAGAATTATTCAAATCTTTAATTTTCAATAATATCGTTTCATTTTTTAAAATTGGTTTAGTCGTACCAGTTTTGTATTCCAACTCAACACTTATATTTGTTGAGTTTGTGTAGGG
>Ga0080006_1134731_pt1 | contig 12173 bp, 12 predicted proteins | sample RS3BMetagenome_FD_69209 | JGI IMG/M metagenome (GOLD analysis project Ga0080006, IMG submission 69209) | Ferric oxide microbial mat and aquatic microbial communities from Rainbow Spring, Yellowstone National Park, USA - RS3B (SPADES... ...
CGCTGCGCATCATCGCTACCGCCGTACCCGTTGTAGCGTCGAGCCATGCTCGACGGCTCCCCAAAGGCGGCGCCAGCCAGGACCGGCGCCGCCACCCGGTTACTCGGTACGATCGTACGAGAACTGGATGCCCGCCGTACCGCCGGTTTCAATGAAGAGGTTCATGAAGGCCGGCACCGTTTCCGAACGGGCCCAGTCGCGCTGCAGCTCGCAGAACAGCTGCGGCACGCTGATCAGCTGGCCGCCGGCCTGTTCGATGCGGCGCAGCGCGGCATCGTGCGCGGCCAGCGAGGTGCCGCCGACGGCGTCGACCACCAGGGGCACGAGCGGCATCGTGGCGACCTGGCCGGTGTGACCGCCGGCCTCGGTCCCTTGGGCAACCACCAGGTCGCAGCCGGCCTCGACCGCCCGGACAGCGTGATCGACCTTGCCGCACATGTTGACCACGAGCACCCCGTGCCGGTGGCAGAGGTCGATGACGGTCCCGGGGACGCCGAGCCCGGCGACGAAGGCGGCGGCACCGCCCTCGGCGACCAGCGCCACCTGCTCGGCCAGGTCACCCGGCATCGCCGTCAGCAGGTCGACCCCGAACGGCTTGTCGGTGGCCGACCGCACTGCCGCCATCTCGGCGACCATCGCCTCGTTGCCCATCGTCGACGCCCCCAGGCAGCCGAAGCCGCCGGCCGCCGAGACGGCGGCCACCAGCGGGGCGTACGAGACGCCGCCCATGCCGGCGAGCATCACCGGGTGCTCGATGCCCAGCAACTCGGTCAGACGGGTCCGCATTCGGCCGACCGTAGCGCGGGGCAGTGACGGTGTTTCGTTTTATAACAAATCAGTTCTACAATAGACCTATGAGTGCCGCCGCCAGCGCCAGTGCCAGTGCCAGTGCCACGGCCGCCGCCCCTGGTGCCCTCGACCGTCGTCGCGGGGCCGGCGCAGCCGGCAAGGACGACGAGGGGGCGGGGCGGCTCCTCCTGGCGTTCGCCCGGCTGTCGCGGGGGAACCGGCAGGTGACGGCGCTGCCGAAGCGGCTGGCGTCGCTGGTCGGCAGCGGGCAGCTGGCGCCGCGCCACCTCTCGGCGTTCACGGTGATCGCCCTCGAGGGGCCGATGGCGGTCTCCGAGCTGGCGGCCCACGAAGGGCTGGCGGTGAGCACTGCCAGCCTGCTCGCCACCCAGCTGGCCGACGCCGGGCTGGTCGAGCGGCGTGAGGACGAGCACGACCGGCGCCGGACGGTGGTGTCGGTGGCGCCGGCACACCGCCGGGAGAGCGAGGAGCTGCTCGAGTCGAAGCTGGCGCCGATGCGCCGGGCGCTGGCGCGCCTCGGGGAGACGCGCGCCCGGGCCCTCTTCGAGGGTCTCGAGGTCGTCGCCGAGGAGATGGCCGCCGCGCCGGGCGCAGCCCGCCGGCCGGTGGAGAGGACGGGCTCATGACCACCGCCGCGGCACCGGCACCGGCCGGTCAGCTCACCCATCGCCGGGTGATGTTGGTGCTGTTGGCGCTGATGCTCGGGATGTTCCTGGCATCGCTCGACCAGACGGTCGTCTCCACCGCCCTGCCGACGATCGTCGGCGACCTCCACGGGGCTTCGCACCTCACCTGGGTCGTCACCGCCTATCTGCTGTCGTCGACGGTGTCGACGCCGCTGTGGGGGAAGCTGGGCGACCAGTACGGGCGGAAGGTGTTCTTCCAGGCCTCGATCGTGATCTTCCTGATCGGGTCGGCACTGTCGGGGCTCAGCCAGTCGATGTTCGAGCTGATCGTCTTCCGGTCCCTCCAGGGCCTCGGCGGCGGGGGGTTGATGATCGGGGCGCAGACGATCATCGGCGACGTCGTCTCGCCGCGCGAGCGCGGTCGCTACATGGGGATGTTCTACGCGATGTTCGGCGTGACGACGGTGATCGGCCCGCTGATCGGGGGCCTCTTCGTCGACTACCTGAGCTGGCGGTGGATCTTCTATGTCAACGTCCCGATCGGGGCGGTCGCTCTGTTCGTCACCGCCACCTCGCTGCCCGGTGCCCTCGGCGGGGTCCGCCGGGTCATCGACTACCTCGGGACCGCCCTCCTGGCGCTGGCGGCGACGGCGCTGGTGCTCTTCACCAGCCTCGGCGGCACCTCCTACCCCTGGGGGTCGCCGGTCATCGTCGTCATGGCGGTCGGCGGTGTCGTCCTCACCGCCCTCTTCGTGCTGGCCGAGCGACGGGCGGCCGAGCCGGTGGTGCCGCTCGCCCTCTTCCGCAACCGGGTCTTCTCGGCGGCCAGCGCCATCGGGTTCGTCCTCGGGTTCGCGATGTTCGGCGCCTTGACGTTCCTGCCACTCTTCCTCCAGGTCGTCAAGGGCGTGAGCCCGACCGTGTCGGGGGTGTGGCTCCTCCCGATGATGGGTGGGCTGCTGGTGGCCTCGCTCGGCTCGGGCCAGCTGGTGGCGCGCCGTGGTCGCTACAAGGTCTTCCCGGTGGTCGGCGGCGCCCTCATGACCGTCGGGCTCTACCTCATGTCGCTGGTCGGTCCGGCCACCAGCCAGCTGGCGATGGGCGGGGCGATGCTGGTCTTCGGCCTCGGGCTCGGCTTCGTCATGCAGGTGCTCGTGGTGGCCGTGCAGAACGCCGTGCCGTACGAGCAGCTGGGCGTGGCGACGTCGGGGGCGACCTTTTTCAGGATGATCGGCGGCTCGTTCGGGGCAGCGGTCTTCGGGGCGTTCTTCTCGAACCTGCTCGGCGGGAACCTCGCCCGGTACCTCCACGGGATCCGGGTGCCGCCCTCGATGATCGCCCAGGCTGACAACCCGGCCCTCCTGGCCAAGCTGCCGGCACCGGCCCGCCACGGGGTCGTGCTCGCCATCTCGCACACGGTGCAGACCCTGTTCGTCATCGGCGTCCCGATCGCCTTCGTGGCCTTCTTGCTCAGCTGGCTCCTGCCCGAGATCGAGCTCCGTCGGTCGGTGCGGACCACCGAGCCGGGGGAGTCGCTCGCCATGCCAGAGGGCAGGACGTCCCTCCAGGAGCTCCGGCGCCAGCTGGACCGGATCGCCGTCCGCGAGAACCGCGAGGAGCTCTACCGGACGCTGGCCGCTCGTGCCGGGCTGGCGTTGGCCCCGTCGGCCTGCTGGCTGTTGTACCGCCTGGCCGAGCGACGGGTCCTGTCGCTGGCCGGACTGGCGAGCGAGCTGAAGGTGGATCCTGCCCGGCTCGCGCCGGCGCTGGCCGAGCTCGAGGCGGCGGGTCTGGTGGCGACCGCCGATGGCGACCGGGTCGGTCTCAGCGCAGCCGGGGAAGCGGCCGCCGGAGCGCTGGCCGAGGCACGCCGTGCCAGCCTCACCGAGGTGCTCGAGGGATGGGACCCCGAGCAGCATCCGGAGGTGATCGAGATGGTCCGCCAGCTGGCCCACCAGCTGCTGGCCGACGACGCCCGGCTGCTGGCCGACGCCAGGGGAGGGGTGGCTGCCGCCCGCTGACGGTCAGTCGGGCGGAGCGAGCGCCAGGTCGGCTCGCAGCGCCTGCTCCGCCTCCGGCCCGGCGGCCAGGGCGTCGAGGCCGAGCAGCGCCGCCCCGAGCACCGGGGGTGCCTCGAGCGGGCGCAGCGCGGCGGAGGGGACGTGGCGGTGGACGCCCTCGACCACCCGGTGGACGAAGCCGTGGCGGCTCTCGAAGAGACCACCGCCGACCACCACCTCGACGGGGGCAGTGCCGACGTCGAGGCGAAAGACCGTGGCGGTCACCATCAGCACCACCTCGTCGACCAGCTGGGTCACCGCCTGCTCGGCGCCGGCGTCGCCGGCGTGGGCGGCCTCGAGCACGACCTCTGCCAGCTCGGCCAGTCGCCCGAAGGCGAGGTCGCCACGGTAGACGGCCTCGAGCACCGCCTCGGGGCTTGGCAGGTCGAAGTGGGCCGGCACGGCGGTCGCCAACAGCGTGGCCGGGCCACGGCCGTCGCCCTGGCGGAGGGCGAGCCCGAGGCCGCGGGTGCCGAGCCACAGGCCGCCGGGGGCGAAGTCGCCGGAGAGCTCGCCGAGCGCCGGGAAGCGGACGCTCGAGCCGTCAGGCCCGAGGCCGACGCAGTTGAGCCCGGTGCCGCAGACCACCCCGACGCCCCAGCCGGAGCTGACGCCGGCCCGGAGGACGGCGAAGGTGTCGTTGCGGACGTCGGCCGTCTCGGTCCAACGGCGGGCGACCACCGCCGGGACGACCCGCTCCTCGTCCACCGACAGGTCGATGCCGGCCAGGCAGTAGACGCCGGTGGCGCACACCGGGAGGTCCTCGGCCACGCCGGCGGCCCTGCACGCCTCGGCGATGGTCCCGCCGAGGTGGTCGAGGGCAGTGGGCAGGCCGACGAGCTGGTGGTTGGTGGCGGGACCGCGCGCCCGGCCGAGGACGACGCCACCGGCGCCGACGAGCACCACGTCGGTCTTGGTCGCCCCGCCGTCCACCGCCAACACGACCGGCGGGACGCCGGTGGCGGCGGTGCTACCCCCGGCGGTGGCCACGGGGCGCCATGTTAGGTTCGCGGCGGTGGGCGTGAAGATCGCCGTGGTCGGGGGTGGCAGCACCTACACGCCCGAGCTGGTCGAAGGGTTGAGCGAGCACCACGACCGGTTGCCGATCGACGAGCTGGTGCTCCTCGACCCCGACGGCGACCGCCTGGCTGCCGTCGGCGGTCTGGCGGCCAGGATGCTGTCGGCCTCGGGTTGGTCGGGCTCGCTGCGCACCACCGACCGCCGGTCGGAGGCGCTCGACGGGGCGGACTTCGTCGTCGTCCAGCTCCGGGTCGGTGGCCAGGCGGCCCGTCTCTCGGACGAGACGCTCCCGGTGCCCTTCGGGTGCATCGGGCAGGAGACGACCGGTGCCGGTGGCCTGGCCAAGGCGCTGCGCACCGTGCCGCTGGTGCTGGAGCTGGCCGAGGAGACGGCCGCCCGGGCGGCCCCGGGTGCCTGGCTCGTCGACTTCACCAACCCGGTCGGGATCGTCACCCAAGCGCTGGCCGACGAGGGTCACCGTGCGGTCGGCCTGTGCAACGTCGCCCGGTGGGTCCAGCGGAGGCTCGGGCACTACCTGGCGGTCGAGCCCGACAGGGTGGTCCTCGAGCACGTCGGGCTCAACCACCTCACGTGGGCCAGATCGGCCACGGTCGACGGCGTCGACCGCCTGCCAGAGCTCCTCGAGCGCCGCAGCGCCGAGCTCGAGCTCGAGAGCGGGGCGCCGGCCGACCTGCTGCGGCTGCTCGGAGCGCTCCCGTCCTCGTACCTCTACTACTACTACCGGCACGACGCCGAGCTGGCCGTCCAGCGCAGCGCCGGCTACCGGCCGAGGGCGTCGGTGGTGGCCGAGCTCGAGGCCGAGCTGCTCGACCAGTACCGCGACCCGGCGGTCACCGCCAAGCCGGCGGCGCTGGCCCGGCGCGGCGGCGCGTACTACTCGGAGTCGGCGGTCCGCCTGATGGCCTCGCTACGGGCCGGCACCGGCGACGTCCAGGTGGTCGACGTCCGCAACGGCGGCGCACTCCCGGGGCTGCCCGACGACGCCGTCGTCGAGGTCCCGTCGGTGGTCGACACCGATGGTGCCCACCCGCTCCCGCAACGGCCGTTGCCGCCGGAGATGCTCGGGCTCGTCGAGCACGCCAAGGCTTACGAGCGGCTCGCAGTGGAGGCCGCCACCACCGGGAGCCGCCGGGCCGTCGTGCGGGCGCTCGTCGCCAACCCGCTGGTCGGGCGCTACCCGTTGGCCGAGGAGCTGGCGGGCGCGCTGGTGGAGGCGAACCGGCGGTTCCTGCCGAGGTTCTTCCCCTCCGGCGGGTGACCTCAGGCTGGCGGACCGCCCCGCCCTGGGCGCCGAGCGGCGGTCCCGGCCCGAGCCCCGTAGCCGCCGCCGAACAGGGCGGCGTGGACGAGCAGCGGATGGAGCTGGTGGAGGCCCACCCGCTCCTGCCATCCGTCGGCCAGGGCGAAGCACTCGTCGTAGGCGGCGAGGATCCGTCCGAGGTGCGGGGCGCCGAAGAGGGCCAGCATCGCCAGGTCGGTCTCGCGGTGGCCGCCGTGGGCGGCCGGGTCGATCAGCCACGCCGACCCGCCACGGTCCCAGACGAGGTTTCCCGACCACAGGTCGCCGTGGATCCGGCGGGGCGGCTCGTCGGCCGAGCCGCCGGCGAGCGCGGGCAGGCGATCGAGGGCCCGCTCGACGGCGTGGCGGTCGAGCGCCGCCAAGGCGCCGCGGTCGGTCGCCAGACGGACGAACGGCAGCACCCGGCGCTCGGCGTAGAAGGCCGGCCACCCCGGCCCGGAGGCCGGCCGGTTGTCCATCGGCAGCGGGCCGATGTAGCCCGGCCACGGTGCGCCGAAGGCGGCGGCACCGGCGGCGTGGAGACCGGCGAGCGAACGCCCGAGGTCCTCGGCGCCGGCCGGTGTCGGGTCGCCGGCAGCGATCCGGCGCAGCGTGATCGAGGTGTCGGTGACCGACAGCACCTCGGGGACGGCCACGGCGCCGGACGCCGCCAGCCAGCGCAGCCCGGCGGCCTCGGCGGCGTAGAAGCCGGCCGGCGCCGCCGGCCAGCGTTTGACGAAGACCTCGGTGGGACCGCCCAACGCCCCGGTGCTCACCGGCCGCCGAGGTGGCCGGCCAGGGCGACCGCCAGCCCGCGGCAGGCCGGCTCGACGACGGCCAGGCAGTCGGCGAAGGCCTCGACGTCGCCGTAGTACGGGTCGTCGACGTCGCTCGGTCCGCCGGCCGGGTCGAAGGCCCGCAGCAGCACCACGCGCTCGGACGGCACTCGACCGTGCCCGATGCTGCGAAGCGTCTGCATGTGCCGGCGGTCGAGGGCCACGAGGAGGTCGGTGCCGGCCGCCTGTTCGACTGAAAGGTGGCTGGCCACGTGGCCGTGGTCGGCGTAGCCGGCCCGCTCGAGGGCGTGGCGTGCCCGCCGGTCCATCGGCTCGCCCTCGTGCCACGGCCCGGTCCCGACGCTCGAGATGGCCAGGTGGTCGGCGAGGGGGCGGCCGTCGGCGGCCAAGAGGGTGGTCGCCAGGTGGCGCAGCACCACCTCGGCCATCGGCGAGCGGCAGATGTTGCCGGTGCAGACGAAGCAGACCCGGTAGGGGCGGCTGGGGTCGGCCGGGCCCGGCAGGGCGGGAGTCACTGCTTCGACCGGGCGCCGTACTCCTCCTGGAGGGCCCGCTTGACGATCTTGCCGGTCCCCGCCCGCGGCCAGTCGGTCCGCAGCTCGAGCTGCTCGGGGATCTTCTGGGTCATGAGCCCGGCCTGGCGGCAGAACGCCGCCAGATCGGCCAGCGAGAGTCCGCCCGCCCCCGCCCGGAGCTCGACGACGGCGCAGACCCGTTCGCCGCGCTCGTGGTCGGGCAACCCGATCACCGCCACCTCGGCGACCGCCGGGTGGGAGTAGAGCACGTCCTCGACCTCCTTGGCGCTCACGTTCTCACCCTTGCGGACGATGACGTCCTTGAGCCGGCCGGTGAGCACGAGGTGGCCGTCGGGCCGGAGGCGGCCGAGGTCGCCGGTGCGGAAGTACCCCTCCTCGTCGAAGGCGTCGGCGTCGAGCGACGGGTCGGTGTAGCCACGGAAGACCATCGGCCCGCGCACCTGGACTTCGCCCTCCTCGTCGGCGGCGGCCACCCGACCGCCGACGGTGACGATCCGCACCTCGGCTCCCTCGACCGGCGCCCCGTCGGTGTTGGCGAGCTGCTCGTCGGTGTCGTCGGGGGAGCCGTTGGCGATCATCGGGACCTCGGTCATCCCGTAGCCGTGGACGACCCCGCGGCCGCCGATCTCGTCGCGGACCTCGGCGTGGATCGACGGCGGCTTGGCGGCCCCGCCCCCCGACATCAGCCGCAGCGTCGGCAGGATCGGCGTCGTCGGGTCCTTGCGCTGCTCGGCCAGGAATGCGACGTAGAAGGCGGTGCTCCCGCCGACCATCGTCACCTTGTGGCGGCGGAAGAGCGGCAGCACCTCGGGGGCCGAGAAGCTCTCGACGAGCACCGCCGGGAACCCGAGGGTCAGCATCGTCACCAGGTAGTCAGGCCCGGCGATGTGGGCGAACGGGAAGGCGATCGAGCCGACGTCGTCGGCCGACATGTCGAGCGCCCTCGCCAGCCCCCACCCGCCGGCGATCAGGGTCTGGTCGGTGTGACAGACGCCCTTGGGGTCGGCGGTGCTCCCGGAGGTGTAGTAGATCCAGCGGATCGGCGCCGCCTGCGGCCCGGTGGCCGCCGGGGGGGAGGGGAGGGTGGCCGGGTCACCCTCGGGCAGGCCGTCGTCCACCACGAGCAGCTCCGGCCGGCTCGCCGTACCCTCGAGCGACCGCTCGGCGAGCGCCCGGTAGTCGGTGCCCCGCCAGTTCCCCGGCACGCAGAACAGCGCCGAGCCGGTCTGGCGCAGGGCGAAGCCGACCTCGCGCTCGCGGTAGAGGTGGATGATCGGGTTCTGCACCGCCCCGAGACGGCTCAGCGCCACCGACAGCACGACCGTGTCGATGCGGGTCGGCAGCTGCCACGAGACGGTGCTCCCGGGTCCGATGCCCATGGCGGCCAGCCCGGCCGCCACCCGCTCTGCCGCCTCGGCGAGCCCGGCGAAGGTCACCACCCGATCGGCGGCGTCGATCAGCATCGGCCGCTCCCCGGAGCGGTCGGCCCGAGCGGCGACCAGCTCCCAGATCGTGCGGCAACCGGTGATGGCGCCGGTCTCGCTCATGTCCCCTCGTTCACCACCCCTCGTCGGCCGCCGCCCACCGGCGCCCCCGCCACTCTCTACCAGCTGGCAGAGTAGAGGGGTCGATGAGTGAGGCCACAGATCCGTTGGAGCCCGAAGAGCTCACCGTGGAGGGAGGGTCGTCCCGTCCCGCCCGCAGCCGCGGGCGCGACGCCCGGCTGGTGCTGACCGGGATCTGCGCCGTCCTCCTCGTGTGGTTCGCCCTGGCCAATCTTCACGAGGTCACGATTCGCTTCTGGCTCGTCACCGCCCGCTCGTCGCTCATCGTGGTGATCGCCATCTCGGTCCTGCTCGGCGCCAGCGCCGCCGCCCTCCTCGGCCGGGCCACCCGTCGCCGCCGCCGGCCCGAGGGGTAGCGGGTCAGCCGTCGGTCGACGGCGGCCGCCGGTCGGACCAGGGCAGGGCCTGCTCGAGCTGGGCGGCCAGGCGGAGCAGGAGCGCCTCCTGCCATGGGCCACCGACCAGTTGCACGCCGATCGGCAGGCCGGTCGAGTCGACGTGGAGCGGAAGGCTGATCGCCGGCTGGCCGCTCACGTTGAACGGCGCCGTGAAGACGGCCATCGAGAAGACGTCGGCCGGCATCGCCTCGGGATCGGCCTGGAGCTGGCCGAGGATCGAACCGGCCGCCGGCGGGCGCACCGCCATGGTCGGCGTGACGAGCACGTCGAAACCGTCGCCCCAGCGGGCCACGCTGTCCCGGCTGACCCGCTGGAGCTCGGCCAGCGACCGGACGAAGGTGATGCTGTCGACCGCCCGTCCGGCGGCATACCCGACGGCGTTGTGCGGCTCGACCTTCGAGAAGTCGACGTCGTCGTAGTCGGCGTAGCCGGCGTTGACGACGTTGAAAAAGGCGCCCATCGCCTCGGGCGGGAAGAGGTCGACGGTCACCTCGTCGAGCCGGTGGCCGAGGGACTCGAGCACCTCGGCGGCTCGCCGCACCGCCTCGCGCGGCGCGTCGTCGACCTCCAGCCCGAGCGGCGCCTCGGTCAGCAGGCCGACCCGGAGGCGTCCGGGGTCGACCCCGACTTCCTGGGCGAACGGGCGGTCGGGCGCCGGCGCGTTGTACCAGGCCAGCGGGTCCGGGCCGCTGATCTGGTCGAGCACCGCCGCGGCGTCGGCCACGGTGCGGGTCAGGACGCCCTCCACCGAGGCACCGAGCCAGCCGGGCACGACGGCCGGCACCCGAGCGCGACTCGCCTTCAGGCCAACGAGCCCGCAGCACGACGACGGGATGCGGATCGAGCCGCCCCCGTCGTTGCCGTGGGCGAGCGGGAACATGCCCGAGGCGACCGCCGCCGCCGCCCCGCCGCTCGACCCACCCGATGTCCGGGAGGTGTCCCAGGGATTGCGGGTCACGCCGTAGCGAACGTTCTCGGTCACGGTGATCGGGCCGAGCTCGGGGGTGTTGGTCCGCCCGGCGAGGACGAACCCGGCCCGACGGAAGGCGGCGACCACCAGCTCGTCCTCGCCCTTGGGCTCGTCGGAGGCGCCGTTCGAGCCGTAGGTGGCCGGCCACCCCGCCACCCTCGTCAGGTCCTTGATCGGCAGCGGCACACCGGCGAACGGCGGGAGCTCCTCGCCCCTGGCCAACCGGTCGGCCACCTGACGGGCCTCCGACCGGGCGGCGTCGTCGTCCCGCCAGACCACCGCCCGAAGCGTCGGGTTCTGCCGGTCGACGGCGACCAGGCAGGCGTCGAGCAGCTCCACCGGGCTCAGCTCCCGCCGCCGGATGGCGGCGGCCAGTTCGGTGGCCGGGGTGAAGGCGTCCATGGGGCCGACGATAACCGCCGCCCCGGCGCGCCACCGGGGTGCCGGGGCGGCCGTAGACTCGGTGTCGGGACCTTCGGCCCCGTTGTCCACCGCAGCGGGGTGCGCGAACATGGGATCAGGGTCCAACAGGAGGTGCCTTGCCGTGGCGGCACGGGAGGTAGGACGTCGTCGAGAGGGGGGGATCGGTGCCGCTGTCTGAGCACGAGCAGCGCATCCTCGCCGAGCTCGAGGAGTCCCTGGTCCGCCACGACCCGGACTTCGCCGAGCGAGTCCGCTCCGAGACCGTGTACCGCCATGCCGGTCGGTATTGCAAGTGGGCGGCCCTCACCTTCGTAGCCGGCGTGGCGATCCTGGTCGCCTTCTACTCCCGTTCGGTCGTGGCCGGCCTTTTCGGCGTGGCGATCATGTTCGGCTCGGTGGTGGTGTTCGAGCGGAACCTGCGGCGGATGGGCAAGGCGGGCTGGTACGACCTCACGCGCTCGTTGCACGACGAGGAGTCGCCGGGCGCAGCCGGCAGCATCGAGCACGCCGTGCAGGGCGCCCGGGAGTGGTTCCGGACCCATCTGCTCCGCCGGGACCGCTGACCGCCCGGTCCGGGGGCGTGGAAGGGCTCTGCCTGGCCGTCGACATCGGCGGCACCAAGATGGCGGCCGGCCTGGTCGACCGGCAGGGGTCTGTCGGCGTGCACCAGAGGGTCCCGACGCCGGCGACCAACGACGCCGAGGAGCTCTTCGGGGTCCTTGCCGCCCTCGTCGCCGCCGTGCAGTCGTCGGCGCCGGCCCCCCTCGAGGTCTGCGGCGTCGGGTGTGGTGGCCCGATGACCGGGCACGGCGACGCCGTCTCGCCGCTCAACATCGCCGCCTGGCGCGACTTCCCGCTGCGCCGGCGGCTCGCCGAACGCACCGGATTGCCGACGGCGGTGGACAACGACGCCAAGGCCCTCGCCCTCGCCGAAGGCTGGACCGGGGCCGCCAGGGGGGTCCGCGACTACCTGGCGATGGTCGTCTCGACCGGTGTCGGTGGCGGGATCGTGCTCGACGGCCGGCTCCTCGACGGCCGGGACGGCAACGCTGGCCACATCGGCCACGTGGTCGTCGAGCCTGACGGCCGGCGCTGTGCCTGCGGCGGCCGCGGCTGCCTCGAGGCAGAGGCGTCCGGCACGGCCATCCGGGAGATCACCGGGGGAGACCCGGCGATGGCCCCTGCCTCGGTGGTCGCCCGCACCGGGACTCTGGTGGGCCGCGCCGTGGCGTCGGTGGCCAACCTGCTCGACCTCCGCCTCGCCCTGGTGGCCGGCTCGGTGGCCCTCGGATTCGGCCGTCCGTTCTTCGACGCCGCCCAGGCCGAGGTGGCAGAGCGGGCCCGGCTGGCGTTCTCCGTCGGCACCGAGATCCGTCCGGCCGGGCTCGGACCGGACGGCCCGTTGGTCGGCGCGGCGGCCGTCGGCTGGCAGTCGCTGGCGCGCCCCCGGCAGGGCTCCGGGTGACGGCGGGACCACCGCGCTGGGGCCGGCTGGTGCTGGTGGTCGTGGCGGCGGTGCTCCCGAGACCGTGGCTCTGGCCGGTCGCCGCGGTGACGCTGCTGCGGCTCGCCCGCCGGGGGGGGGGGCGGCGCTGGCCGCCGATGCCGCTCCCCCGCGCCCGCCATTGGCGGGTTCGTTTGGGGCACGCCTCCCGCGCCGGTGGGGCG
>Ga0080006_1187696_pt1 | contig 12167 bp, 8 predicted proteins | sample RS3BMetagenome_FD_69209 | JGI IMG/M metagenome (GOLD analysis project Ga0080006, IMG submission 69209) | Ferric oxide microbial mat and aquatic microbial communities from Rainbow Spring, Yellowstone National Park, USA - RS3B (SPADES... ...
GCTTACCTCCTGTCTCCTGCTCGATAGCGGTATTGGCCAAATGACAGTCCCCGCAAAGAACGTGATCCTTGCCCTCCTGCTTGGCTTGAGCGATTGAGGTCTCCACTGCCTTCTTGAGCGGCTGAGCAACTTGACGAGAGAGTTCGTAGTTCTCAGATCGATATCCCCAGGTGCCATCGATCCCAGAGCACTCTTGGATCAACTGAATCTTGGCACCTGTAAGTTTCAACAAGTCCCGTCCCTTGATTCCTACGCCCTGTGCCTTGAGATGGCAGGCAACATGGTAAGAGATGGTTTCAGGAATGTCGCCTTTGAAGTCGGTATCTAGTTCTTTGCCTTCGCTAGAACGGAGTTTCATCAGATACTCAGAGGAATCATAGGTGTGCTCGGCAACCAACTGCGCATCCTGATTACCTAGATAAATAGGATAATCCTTTCGGAGCACATATGCACAAGTAGGCTGAGCCACGATAACATCAGCTCCACCCCTGACCAATGGAGCCAGTACCGCTACATTACGCTTTGCCGCGTGGATAAACCTGTCGATATCCCCACCATGCAAGAAAGGGGCTCCACAGCACCGCGTCCCGGTAGGCAAAGAGCACGATATTCGATTGCGCTCATATACCGCTATCAAAGCCTTGCCAATAGCTGGTTGCATATATTCGATAAAGCAAGTCGGAAAGATAGTGGCTACCCCTTGCGGTTCATGGATTCGAGCAGGCATACGACGGCGATACCAGGTAGTAAACCGCTGTTTGGCATAGGGGGGCAACAAGCGATGTTCGGCAATGCCACTTGCTTTCTGCATGATTCGTCGTGACAAGGACCCTGGACGACCTATCAACGCATTGGATAGGGGTTCGAGTGCAACTGCTACCTTTCCTACCAGGTCCGTCTGACCAAGGGCTTGGTCGGTTAGCCTTTCCTTCAAAGGAAGAATTCCATGAATCGGTTTCGCATATCTCTGTGCATGATGGCGCATCATCAATCTGGGAAAGTCGAGTTGCCATTCGTGTGGAGGTACGTAAGGACACTTCAGATAGCACAACTTGCATTGATAGCACTCATCGACTACACGTTGCCTCACAGTTTCGCCAATAGCAGCTACATCTCCATCATGGTCATCTATCGAGTTGAATAGGGTCTTGAACGACGGACAGAGATTGAAGCACAATCGGCAACCATGACATATCTCAAATATTCGTTGAGTTTCTAGGGCGAGATCAGAGCTATCTAGATACCCTGGATCTGCTGGATCATAGATTGCCGTCATTTGGAGTAACTCCTTGGTCTGTCGTAATCCACAAACTTCTACATTCTCCTAGCGTAGACAGATGAAACGGTGGGCTTCTAACCCACCGTTTCATAGCCTTCCACTAAAGCAATGATGATCTCAGGCTAGGCCAAGCTAGGATATGTTAGCCAGTCCTTGGTTGAACCTGCCAGCATGACTCTTCTCGGCTTTGGCCAAGGTCTCGAACCACTCAGCTATGGCATCGAACCCCTCTTCGCGAGCCGTTCGAGCAAACCCTGGATACATCTCCGTATATTCATAGGTTTCACCCTCTATGGCCGAGCGAAGATTGTCCTCCGTGGATCCAACTGGTGCTCCCGTTACTGGATCACCGACTTCGGCAAGAAAGTCGAAGTGGCCAAAGGCATGTCCAGTTTCACCTTCTCCCACTGAGCGAAACAATGCGGCAATATCTGGATATCCTTCAACATCTGCTTTTTGAGCAAAATATAGATACCGCCTGTTAGCCTGGCTCTCGCCGGCAAAAGCAGCCTTCAAGTTCTCCTCTGTCTTGGTACCCTTAAGTGCTGGCATCTTCTTTCTCCTCCATTTTCTTGTTCTTGGTTCTATCTCTCTACTGAACTATTCCCTTTATTGCTTATTTCCTGAGGCCATAGTGGTATCCCTAGGAATGAATCCTCCTTTGCTCTTTCAAATGTCCGAATACTTTCATCTTTACTGAAGTCCCTGATGCTTTCGAGCTCCAAGAGTAGGCAGGAGGCTACCTCCCTGCGCCAACCGCTCGTTCACTTGCTCTCACTTGGCGACCCTCTTACCGTCTAGGCCTGTCACCTGTGTATCGTCTTGACTGCTATGTTCAGCAGTATCAACTGAGCCATGTTCAGCAGTATCAACTGAGCGACCGTGGACCAGCAGTTCAGACCTGGACGTGCTGGCAACTCTGCGCCTATGTACTGTGCGATCGAGTAGTTCAGTACGACTGGTGGCGCACGATGAACACAGACCACGAAATACCACTTGAGCTGTCTCGATCAGAAATCCCTGTTCAGCCCCGTCTGGAACTTCTGGCAGCCCAATATCCACGTTCAAATCACGAACCAGACCGCATGACCTGCATACGAGGTGATGGTGAACGGTTTCCACATTGGGGTCGAATCTTGCCGTACCCGTACCGAGATCCAGCAAAGATATCTCCCCCATCTCCGCTAGTTCGTTAAGGGTCTGGTACACGGTCTTCAACGATATAGTACTCATCGTTGACCTTGCCGCTTGATAAACATCTTCGGCAGAGGGATGGTTAGTATTACCTTCTAGGATCCGAAATATGCACTGGCGTTGAGCTGTAACTCTATGGCCATGCTCCCTCAACAATGTGGTCAGCTGCTCAGGCGTATGCATTACATTTATAACTATAGCGGTTGTTGCACCTATCGTCAAGCGATGTTATTTAACAATCTATTACGATTTCCTTCCACGACTCCAACTGGTGAAGGTTTTCTCCGTACGCATGGTTTTCACTCAAGAATGCTCGAACACTCCTTGATCCCACTGCCCGAGGAGTAGCCAGAGCCGGAGTATACACCGAGGCCCCGAGGATTCCCTGAGCTCACAGGAGGATGGATGGTGCCCGAGGAGTAGCCCAGAGCCGGAGCATGCACCGAGGCCCCGAGGATGGAAGAGGAAGGAACGACAGTGAAACATAGCTATGCTACTTATATATAAATTTTAGTTATATTGGCTAAGCAAATGCTAATTATGGCAAGCTTGTTGTACGCACAGCACCATGAGTACAGGAAAATGACCCCAAAAGAAATTGCAAGCGGCTTCGATCGTCGAACATCACTAGAGAGAATGGCAAATGAGCACTTCGACGTCCTAGTGATCGGTGGAGGGATCACCGGTGCTGGAGTAGCCTTGGAGGCAGCCACCAGAGGGTTGAAAGTAGCCTTGGTAGAGGCGGCAGACTTCGCCTCGGGCACCTCTTCCAAGTCTTCCAAGCTCGTCCACGGGGGACTCAGGTACCTGCAGCAGGGTGACGTATCGTTAGTACGGGAAAGTCTTACCGAACGACAGCATCTCTTGAAGAATGCTCCCCATCTGGTTCATCCCCTCGCCTTCATCGTCCCTGTCTACGCTAACGGCAAACTGCCTGTGATAGCTACCGAACTGGTCATCAGTGCAGCTTTATGGAGTTATGACCTCATAGGGGGAGTAAGAGAAAAGGAGCTTCACCGTCGGCTCACCTCAGCAGAGATTGCCGGTCACTTTCCAGCCTTGCGTGCAGACCACCTCAAGGGAGGTTATCTTTACCACGATGCTCAGGCAGATGATGCCAGACTAACCCTAGAGATCTTACGCACTGCAGCTCAACGTTTCGAGGTCAGTATTGCCAACTATGCGCCTGTACGCTCACTGCTCAAGACAACCTCTGAGACAACGAAAGGTGTCACAGTGGAAGTGCTTGACCCTCATAGACCAGAGATGCCATCCACTGGAACAACCATCGAAATAAACGCCAACTGCGTGGTCAATGCTACAGGGGTATGGGTGGACACGGTGCAAACGATGGACTCGGAACTTGAAGCACCTTCCATTCGTCCAGCCAAAGGGGTCCACATATGTGTTCCACGACAGTCAATCCCCTGTGATGCCGCCTGCGTACTGCAAGTACCTGGTGACAGACGCAGCATCTTCGTCATCCCTTGGGGCATGCACGTGTACATCGGCACTACCGATACCAGCTACACAGGACCTCTCGATGATCCTTCCTGTGACCCTTCCGATATAGACTACCTACTCAAAGCTGTCAACCACTATATGGAATCCAATCTGAGCACTGACCAGATAACTGGTTGCTGGTCAGGGATCAGACCCTTGGTAGCTGGGTCATACAAAGGTGCTTTGTCGGACAAGCGGACCTCTGACCTCTCGAGACGGCATAGGATAACTGTTTCACGATCGGGACTAATAACAGTCACCGGAGGCAAGCTGACTACCTATCGCAAGATGGCAGAGGACACCGTAGCTGCTGTAGTCAACTACCTTGGAACAGGTGGGACAAAAAGCATCACCTCCAAACTACCTTTGCTGGGGGCAAAGGTGAATGGCGATATTTTCATCTCAACCGATACAGCCATATCGCCGCAGCTAAGAACTCATCTGGTCGATCGATACGGATCTGAAGCAGCTAAAGTATGGGGTCTCGCTCGATCATCCCTTGAGCTCATGGTTCCATTGATAAACGGATTACCAGAAATAGCAGCAGAAGCAGTGTACGCCGTACGACATGAGATGGCTCAAACCATCGAAGATGTACTGATCAGGCGAACACGTATAGCCCTTTTGGACACACGCAAGGCAGTAGAGGCTGCGGAAGGTATCGCTCTCCTCCTGTCGAAGGAGTGGGGGATTACCGAGGGACAAGCTCGCTCAGAAGCCGCTCGCTTCAAGGATCTTCAGGTGCGGAGCTGGACTGCTAGCGGCCTTGCCTGGTAGCAAGGAGATCTCCAGCACCATTGGCGGGCATGGACAACTATCGGCGAAGCTTGCATGATGAGCAACGATGAACATCTGATATCCCAACTAAGCGACATATGCGAGTTCGTGGAAACAGACACCTCTATAGTAAAAGCAAACGCCTTGGATTTCTGGCCGTTCGCCATGCTAAGGCCCACTGCATTCCAGCGCTATCCTCTACCGATTGCTGTAGTGAAGCCGGTCAGTGTCAGCGAGGTAGCTGCTGTGCTATCACTGCTCAACTCCGTTAAGGTGCCGGTAGTAGTCCAAGGAGGCAGAAGCGGGGTATGCGGAGGAAGCATTCCTGCATTCGGAGGCGTCTGCATGGATCTCACTGCCATGAAAGGCATAACTTCCTTGGATGAAAGCTCTTGCGTAGTAGAGGTAGCAGCAGGGACATTCGGCAAGGACCTGGAGAAACAACTTAGACAAGAAGCCGGAATGACCTTGGGACATTGGCCTCAGTCCATAGATATCTCTACGGTAGGAGGATGGTTGGCCTGTCGTTCCAGTGGCCAGTACTCTACACGCTACGGGAAGATCGAAGATATGGTAAGAGGGCTAGAGGTTGTGCTCGCCGACGGAACTATCCTACACACAGGCAACAAGGCACCTCGATCTGCTATGGGTGGAGATCTAACCCAACTGTTCGTAGGGAGCGAAGGCACTCTCGGGGTCATCACCAAGGCAGAGTTGCGTACCTGGCACTTACCTGAAAAAGAGCGGAGGGCCGCATACCTATGGCCTAGCTTCGAAGAAGGGTTGGATGCCTGTCGCAGGATACTGCAACGCCACGCTACGCCAGCCTTGCTCCGTCTGTACGACAAGACAGAGTCGTCCTACCACTTCTCGCTGTCCGATAGATGCATCCTTCTGGTTCTTGACGAAGGAGATCCCGCCATTGTCGACTCGACCATGAAGGTGATAGAGGAGGAGTGCTCATCAGCAGAGGTAGCAGAGGAGTCCTTTGTAGCCCGCTGGTTGGAGAGTCGTAACGATGTCTCAGCCATGGCTGGGTGGCTAGAGGCAGGAATGATGGTAGATACCATAGAGATAGCTGCTCGTTGGTCAGCTCTTCCCCGGATACATCGAAGGGTCGTCTCGAGACTGACATCGATGGACGGAGTGATCAGCGTATCAGCTCATCAATCCCATGCATACTCCGACGGTGCTTGCATCTACTATACGATAATCGGGGAACGAGACAAGGGGGAACGAGACAAGGGGGAACGAGATCCAGAACAACGAGACAACCAACGGGGCACAACAACAGATGAACCTACCAAGCTCCTACCCAATCAGGTACTCTATATCGAGGTATGGGATACGGTGATGCATATAGTGATGGAAGAACAGGGAGCTATCAGCCATCATCATGGCATTGGCTTGAATCGTGCTCGTTTCATGCGCTCTGCGCTCGGCGAAGGATTGGACGTGCTCGCTCGCTTGAAGAACTCTCTCGATCCTCAGGGAATCCTAAACCCCGGTAAACTAGGACTTCCTACCTCATTCGGTGAACTTGAATGGCCATTCTAGTCATAGACGTAGGCACCTCTGGGGTACGTGTCTCTGCAGTCAATGCTGATGGAACCATCACTGCCCATAGGTACCGCCAACTTCTCCCTACTTCGCCTGCTCCTGGATTTACCGAGTTCGACGCTGCTCTAATGGCAAACTTAGTAGTAGAACTAAGTGATGAGATAATCGCTCAAGTGGGTGAGGTCGAGGGAGTAGGGATAGCCAATCAACGTGCATCTACTGTGGTTTGGGAACGTTCGACTAGAGAGCCAGTAGGTCCAGGAATAGGCTGGCAAGATCTGAGAGGAGTGCTCACTTGCCTGCAGCTCAGAGAGGAAGGAATACGTCTGAGTCCGAATGAATCTGCTACCAAGATTGCAGCTCTCCTGGAAATAGCCGATCCCAAACGCGAAAGGGATCTATGCTTTGGAACCATAGACTCATGGTTGTGCTCAGTACTATCTATGGGCAAGTTGCATGTAACCGATGCATCCAATGCCGGGGTCACTGGTCTACTCGATCCTACCGGTACCAGCTGGGATGATCGAATTCTGAGTGCGCTTCACATTCCTTCCTCCATGCTTCCTCGGATAGTTGATTCTGCATCGCTGATTGGAGAGGCCACAGTGCTTCGAGGGTCTCCTCCCATATGTGGTATAGCAGGAGATCAACAGGCCTCCCTGATTGGTCAGAGCTGCACGAAACCTGGGCTGGCCAAAGCAACATTCGGCACGGGAGCAATGCTTGATCTATACACAGGAACTACTCGACCATTCGCTCCATCCACTACAGTACTCCCCTTATCCAAAGATAAACCCCAGTTCGATCAATCTGGACAAGAAGTCCCTAGTAGGGAGGGCGATACGCTCACCAGTACGGCTATCCTAGAACAAGGACCCTCATCCGAGGAGAGCTGGCCTAGACGAGGACCCCATGGCACTATCCCTATAATCGCTTGGCGGCGAGGATCCCAGCTGCACTGGGGAACAGAGGCATTGATGCTTTCCGCTGGAGCATCCATAGATTGGCTCAAAAACGAGATGGGGCTGATAGACCACATCACCGACTCCGATGCAATAGCTGGATCGGTGAACAATAGCGGAGGGGTGTGGTTCGTTCCTGCTCTGGCAGGAATAGGGACTCCCGTGTGGGACTTTGGTGCCCGAGGAGGCTTCATCGGCATATCCTCGGGAACAAGTCGGGCTCAACTAGTACGAGCGGTGCTCGAAGGGGTGGCCAATAGAGCAGCCGATCTAGTTGAAGCCTCCGAGAACGATTCGGGGTGGACCTTGGACGTGCTACGAGTCGATGGAGGAATGACCAACAACGAGACGTTCCTCGAGTTGCTTGCCAATGCCATCAACAGGCCTGTAGAGGTAGCACCGATACTGGAGGCAACTACGCTAGGAGCTGGTTACCTAGCTGGGCTTGCATTAGGGGTATGGGGGAGCGAAGAAGAGATAGCCGAACTCTGGTCGCCCAAGAAGATCGTAGAACCGACGACACGTACCCAATCTGCTTGGGAGGCATCGAGGAGTAACTGGCTAGAGATCAGGAAACGTGTCCTCAGGGTGATTCCTGAGCTATCGGAGCTAGACTTCTTCTAACATCGTTCCGATTGCCTCTGCGAACGTTTAGCCCGAAGTTCACCCGAAATCCTCGTTTGAGGCGTTCTAGCTGGACTCATTCAAAGAGTATCTGCCTACAGTAGGCATATAAAATGCTTCTCACCTGGGGTGGAGTACCTTTGCCGGGGCAATTGCGGACTAGAGGTTCTTGAACGGTTGTCTCACGAGCATTTCGAGAGCCTCTCTTGAAGGCACGGCTGGAGAATAAAGAAACCCTTGACCTAGGTCACACCCTAACTCGACCAAGAACTCCAGTTGAGCGTGGGTTTCGATCCCTTCGGCTACGACCACGGATTCCAGGGAATGCCCTAGCGAAATCATAGCCTTTACCAGATAACTTGCAGATTCTTTCTGGTTCATAGATCTTACAAAATAACGATCCATTTTAATGATATGAGGATGAAGTTGATCGAGGTATGAAAGGGAAGAATACCCAGTCCCAAAGTCATCCAAAGCGATGCGGACACCTAGATCGTTCAATTCCTTGATAATGCCTGTGGCTATATCTACATCGACCAGCGCTACGCTTTCAGTTATCTCTACTACTAGTTGCCTTGGTTGGATTCCGCTGACATCCAACGCCTCTACGATCCTGTCTACAAGAGCAGGGTCATGAAATTGCCGTACGGAAAGGTTTACCGATACATAAGGGCAGGCCTTCTCGGAGAGGCGATTATCCCAAGAGGCGAACTCCTCGGTTGCCTGCCGCAAGGCTAGAGCGCCAAGCTCGATGATGAGCTCGCTCTGCTCTGCCATAGGAATGAAGACATCAGGTCCTACCCATCCACGTTGTGGATGCATCCAACGCATCAACGCTTCGAATCCAACTACCTCGGCATTGGTCAAGTCGATGATTGGTTGATAGTGCATGGTCAACTCATTGGCTTCAACGGCGTGACGCAGCTCTTGGGCGAGTTCAAAACGCTTAGAGGCCTCGTATCGAAGTTCAGGACGGAAGAGCGCATAGCGCCCTTTACCCTGTCGCTTGGCCTCATGAAGAGCAGTATCTCCATCCTTAATAAGCAATCCAGGATCCTTCCCGCATCTGTACTCAACTCTGTCATCAGCGGTGCAGCAAACTACGCCGATGCTTCCTCTCAAGTCGAGCTGTACGCCAGAGATGAAAAAAGGTTGCTCAAATGCTCTCAAGAACTGTTCCGTCAGCCAAATAGCCTCCTCTGGGGCGGTAAGATCCTCGGCTAGGTACAGAAACTCATCTCCTCCGAACCGGGAGAGAGTGTCCCCAGGACGACACAGGCCTCTGAGTCGATCAGCTACCCCAATTAAGACTTGATCTCCAACATGGTGACCTAACGTGTCGTTCACGCCTTTGAAATCATCTAGGTCTATGAACAGCAAAGCCAAGCAGTTGCATCCATCAGAAGGACGATCGAGAGCTTTCTTCAGACGTTCTTCAAAAAGTAGACGATTGGCCAGTCTAGTTAGCGAATCATGGGTGGCTTGATATGTGAGCTGCTGAGAGAGCAAATGCTCCTCGGTTACATCACGCACGGAAGCAACTAGATAAGCTATTCCCCCCCTCCCCCAACATGAGCGGAGGACTTGGAAACATTGGCGAAGATCACTTGACCATCTCGATGAATGTACCGTTTGGTATAACTTACCTGCTCCACCTCTCCAGCCAGGAGCTGCCTATGGGCTTCAGCCGTAAGATGATAGTCATCTGGATGGCTGATAATCGAAGAGTTCTTGCCAATCAGTTCATCCCTTGAATAACCCACCATCTTGCAGAAAGCATCGTTAACAGCCAGAAAGTTGTCCTTCGTATCCAACAGCAGCATCCCATCCATATTGTGCTCGAAGGCAAGACGAAACTTCTGCTCACTTTCTCGCCTAGCCAGCTCTGCTTCTCGTCGAGCAGTTTCATCGCGAATCATGGCTAACACCCACGAACGACCTTCCAAGTTCACTGGTGCTAACGAAATGTCAACGGGAAGTTCACTCCCGTTCTTCGTCCATAGCCGCAGGTCGAGATTCTCTCCCATGTTCCGGGCGCGCAAGTCACTCATGAACTGCATGCGTTCAGGCAGATGGGCTTGACGCAAGTGAGGAGGGACCAACACCTCAACAGGCTCTCCCAATAGCTCCTCTCTGGAGAAACCGCTAAGTTGCACCAGGCGCTCGTTCGCATAGCGAATACTCCCGTCCTCGCTGACAAAAGCTATGCCGTCAGGGAACATCTCGATCAAGCGCTTCCAGGATAGCGGATGACCCTCGAAGTAATTGACAAGGCGTTCCTGTTCCTCAGAGATCAAACGCTCTCTTAGATAGCGTTCTTTTTCGTAACGCTCACCCAGCAGCACAGCCACGACCACCTCCATGCTCAGGATGCTCCACGCCCCCCACAGCTCTATGCCGCTATGCCTTACCAACAGCTCAGATGGAGACAGGAACAGTGCTCCTTCAATGGTTACAGCCAGTGACCCTATAAGACCAAAAGAGGTGCCCGCGTAGACAATGGGTATGAATAAAAGAAGAATCCATACGAAACCAGGAACAGGGATCAAACCACGATCCTGGGCTATATCTAAAGCTAAGTGGATGGAGAAGATTAATGCTACCATAGCCTGCAGGAACCAAAAACGACGACTTTCAAGAGGTGGATGAAGCAGGTTGAGAAGCAAGCCCTTATAATGACTCTCCCAGCTACTGCCACTTCCCATCCAATTGGTCATGGAAACACACTCCCTGTAATCAAGGGGTTAACTGCGCCACCGTCCTTGGTGTCATGCCCTTTCGCATTCGAGTCACTTGTAAAAATTTTACTTATTTTATTACTTTTTACTTAGTCAAAGTAAACCACTCTAACCATGCCCATAGCGACTCTTCGTTACTGTATCGGCTGTGTTTAGCTAGCGCTTGAAAAGAGCAGCTGAGGACCTGGCCGTCTTGTCAAGATGGCCTGCCAGGACTACAGGCATGGAGTCCGAGGGGGGATCGCCAAGCGGCAGCGGCTTCTCGAGGAGTAAGCGCCCCTACCGCAACCAAGCGATGGAGGACGTACTTTTCCGCCTGACGAGCCAGTGCTAGGTGAACGAAAGGATCATACGCTCCCGGAGCTTGAATCACTCCAGCTAACAAGCTTGCCTGGCCCCAAGTGAGCCGAGAGGGGATCTCACAGAAATATCCTTCGGCAGCTGCCTCATAGCCGTATAGATGGTTGCCATAGTATGCAGCATTCATGTACATCTCCAGGATCTGAACCTTGGAGTAGCTGAGATCCAGCTTGATGCCTAGGCCGATATCTGCCAAGGTAGCTTCCCATCCTTGTTGTGCGGGATGATACAGGAGCTTGGCCACTTGTTGGTCTATGGTGCTCCCTCCTGGATCCTCCCCAGGGTAGCGTAAAAGGTGATACATGGCCTGGCCGATCCCCCACCCGACATTTACGGCGTAGTTGGACCAAAAGTGTGAATCCTCCGCAGCTACCATGGCCCGAGCCAAACGGGAGGGCAGAGGAGGATGCCCCACCGGATCATGATGATCGCTCAACAGATCAACTACACGGGAGCGTGCTCCACTCACAGAAGGGAGGCTAGCTACGTATACAGAACCAGCCGCCCCTACTGCTACTACCAAGACGACCACTGCTACCAGAACTCGCCGGAGGAGCAGTCGGCCAGCTCTCCTAGGGTTATGGCTATTGGGTAGGTCATGGTTGTGGTCATCGCCATCGTCTTCGACCATGGGCAGCTTGGCAGCAGGAGACAGATCTTGCCCCGTCACCCATTCATCCCGGGAGAAGCTGGGTGCTGATGACTCAGCGCTCAAATGCCGAGAGCCACCTTTGGAGATTGCCGAAGTGAAAGACATAGTTACGCTCTCTGGTTACACCTAATAGCTCCGACTCCTGGGATGAGTATCTATGACCTGGATATACCGTAGTAGAGTTAGAGACTCTAGCAAGGCGCCCCGTGATGCTCTCATATAGCGCCTCCGGATCGCCTCCTGGCAGATCTACTCGGCCACAACCTTCGAGGAACAAGGTATCCCCAGTGACTAGTTTGTCGTCCACCAAGATGCACTGGCTCCCAGGAGTATGCCCAGGGGTATGGATCAGCTCCAACCGCACATCCCCCACATCAACTATGTCTCCACTGCTATGCGCTACTAGACAGTCACGGCTTAGCTCCGTATAACCAATAATCCATTCTACTTCGTCATTCGCCACATGGACCGGGAGATCCTGAAGCGATAGCAGTTCCCTTACTCCTTCTACCCTATGC
>Ga0080006_1134716_pt1 | contig 12151 bp, 11 predicted proteins | sample RS3BMetagenome_FD_69209 | JGI IMG/M metagenome (GOLD analysis project Ga0080006, IMG submission 69209) | Ferric oxide microbial mat and aquatic microbial communities from Rainbow Spring, Yellowstone National Park, USA - RS3B (SPADES... ...
CCCGCCGGCCCGCCCCCGCCCTCGCCCGCCCGCGCCCGCGCCCCCGCCGGCCCTCACCGCGCCCGCCGCACCCACTCGGTGCCGGTGGACCCTGCCGCGATCGCCCCGTCCGTGCGCCGGTGCCCGACATGGTCCACGGCGTCCTCCTCCAAAGCGGCCACCCAGAGGCCGCGGGCCTGCACGCGCAGGGCGAAGTCGCTGTCCTCCACCCCGTAGGAGTGCACGGCGGAGTGCACCATGCCGCCCAGATCCGTCCACAACGCGCGGCGCAGCACCCAGGCGACACCCGGCATCAGGTCGCGGACCACCACCGTCCGCCCTTGCCGTCGTTCCACCGCCAGCGTGCGGTGGTACGGGTGCTGCCAGAGGCCGAGGACGCCGAGTTCCGGAAAGGTGGCGAAGGCGCCCTCGGCAGCCGCGACCCAGCCCGGCCGGAAGACGGCGTCGTTGTCCGCCAGACAGAGCAGGGTGGCCGGCGGGAGCAGATCCGCCACCTGGTTCTTGGCCCGCCCGGTGCCGAGGTTGCCCCCGTTGCGCCGGACCCGGACCCCCAGCCGGGCCAGGCCCGTCAGGTACGCATGGGCCAGGGGATCGGTCGACCCGTTGTCGACGACCGCCAGCGCGGTCCCGGGCGCCGTCCGGAAGATGGAATTGACCGTCCGGGTGAGCAGGTCGACCCGATCCAGAGTGACCACCCCCACCGGAATCACGCTCGTCCCCCCCCACGGTGGCCCGCATCCGCCTGCGCCGCGCGGGCCGCTCCCACCTCTATGGACACTCGGAACACTCCGTGCGTACCGGTGTGGTGCCGGCGGCAACGCAGGGCGCACCCCGGGGCCGCCGGCGGGCACCCGCCGGAACCGACACCGCCGCACCTGCGTATACTGCTGGGCCCCGAGGACAACCCCGACCCGCATGCCATGCCGGGGACGTGATGGAAGTGCAGGCGCTCCGAGGAGGCCCGGAGGCCCCGGCAACGGCGCGCCGCGCCTCGGGCGGCGCGCGGGATCGGCCAGAGGACGACGCCATGAGACCGAGACGCCCAGGCGCCTCGGCGACCCGGGGAGATCCGCCGTCCCCCGCGGCGGGAGGGCGCCAGGCGTCGGCGGTGCAGGACCCGCCGGACCGGCTCGCCGATGCGACATTGCCGGCCGGCGGCGACGCCTCGGCCCCCTCGGGCGACGCCGCTGTGGACGTCGACGGTGTCACCGCGCAGGGTCGGACAGGGGTCGACCGAGGGTTCTGGGCGGACAAACGGGTGCTCGTCACCGGGGCCTCCGGCATCGTCGGCTCGTGGCTGGCCATCGCCCTGGCCGAGGCGGGCGCCGCCGTCCACTGCCTGATCCGGGACGTCACCCCCCTGTCCTACCTCCACCAGAGCGGTTGGGCAGGGCGTGTCGTGCAGATCCACGGCGCCCTGGAGGACTACCGCGTCCTGGAACGCACCATGAGCGAGCACGAGATCGACTCGGTGTTCCACCTCGGCGCCCAGACCATCGTCGGCACCGCCCTGCGCTCCCCGCTGGCCACGCTCCGCAGCAACGTGGCGGGCACCTGGAACCTGCTGGAGGCCGTCCGCGTCCACGCCCCGCAGATCCGCCGGGTGGTGGTGGCCTCCAGCGACAAGGCGTACGGCGACCACGGCGGCGTCCCCTACACCGAGGGGATGGCCCTGGTGGGGCGCCACCCATACGACGTGTCCAAGAGTTGCGCCGACCTGGTCGCCCAGGCCTACGCCCACACCTACGGGCTCCCGGTGGCCATCGCCCGCTGCGCCAACGTCTTCGGGGGGGGAGACCTCAACTTCAACCGCCTGGTGCCCGGCACCATCCGCGCCGCCCTCCGGGGATCGCCCCCGGTCCTGCGCAGCGACGGGACCTATGTGCGCGAGTACCTGTACGTCGAGGATGTCGTGCGCGCCTACTGCGCGCTGGCCGAGGCGGCGGACGCCCCGGGGGCGTGCGGATCGGCGTTCAACTTCGGTTCGGGCCGGCCGCTGACGGTCCTCGCCCTGGTGGCCGCCATCCTCCAAGCCGTCGGCCGCACCGATCTGCGCCCGACGCTCACCCGCACCGCGACCGCGGAGATCCCGGCGCAGACGCTGAACTGGGAGCGCGCGCGCCGGGTCCTGGGCTGGGAGCCGCGCTACTCCCTGGAGCAGGGCCTCGCCCAAACCGTGCGCTGGTATGCAGCCTACTTCGGGAGGCGGCCATGATCGAAGGGGTGCTCATCGTGCCGCTGCGCCAGATCCCCGACGAGCGCGGCAAGATCATGCACATGCTCCGGGCGGATGCGGAGCACTACCGGGGCTTCGGAGAGATCTACTTCTCGACCGTCTATCCGGGAGTGGTCAAAGGCTGGCACCTGCACCGCGCCATGACCCTGAACTATGCCGTCGTGCGTGGCGCCGTCAAACTTGCTCTCTATGACGAACGGCCGGACTCCCCCTCGCGCGGGGAGGTGGCGGAGGTATACCTGGGCGACGGCAACTATGCGCTGGCACAGATCCCCCCGGGCGTGTGGAACGGATTCCAGGGGCTCGGGCCGGAGCCGGCGATCGTCGCCAACTGCGCCACACTCCCCCACGACCCGCAGGAGATCACGCGCCTCGACCCCGTGCGCAACCACATTCCCTACGATTGGGGGCTGCGGCACCGATGAGCGACGGCACCACGCTCATCATCGGCGCCTCCGGCCTGGTGGGTCGCCGGTTACTGCGCCGCTACCGCGCCCGGGGCGACCGCGCCGTCGGCACCGGCCTCCGTCACGCCGAGGGCGGCATGCCGCCCCTGGACATCACCCGAGGCCGGGACGTACGGGACATGGTGGAGGGCCTTCGGCCCCGCACCATCATCCTGAGCGCTGCGGCCACCGATGTCGACGGCGGCGAACGCCAACCCCTTCCGGCGTACGACGTCAACGTCGTCGGGGCCTGCCACGTCGCGGCGGCGGCGGCGGCGGTGGGTGCACGGCTCATCTACCTCTCGACCGATTACGTATTCGACGGTGGCGCCGGCCCCTACGCCGAGGCGGCCGGCCCCAATCCCGTCAACGCGTACGGGCGCCAGAAGCTCGCCGCCGAGGGGATCGTCCGGGCCCTGCCGGGCGGGGAAGGGCTGGTGGTCCGCACCACGTGGGTCTTCGGCACCGAGGCGCCCCCCCGCAACTTCGCCGCCCGCCTCATCGCCCGCAACCGGCAAGGCGAGGCCGTGCGCGTCCCGACCGACCAATTCGGCAATCCGACGCATGCGGCGGACCTGGCCGACGCGATCCAGGCGCTCGATGCCGGTGGCGCGACGGGCACGTTTCATGTAGCGGGGAGCGCCACCTTGGACCGCCATAGCTTCGCCCTGCTGGTGGCCGAGGTCTTCGGGCTCCGTACCGACCTGATCCTTCCCGCCGCCACCGCCGAGTTGGGGCAGTCCGCCCCGCGCCCGCTCCGGGGCGGGCTTTTGGTGCACAAGGCGGAGGCCTTCCTCGGGCGGCCGCTGGCGACGCCGCTGCAGGGGCTCCTGGCCATGCGCCGGGAAGGGGTGGAGTGAGCGGTGGACGGCCGAGGCGGGGCCCTGCGCGCGGAGATCCTCCGGCTGGTCGGCGAATACTGGGCCGAGGCCTTTCCCCAGAAGCCCTTCCACCCCGGCGGCGACGACGTGCCGGTGTCCGGCAAGGTGTTCGGGCCGGAAGAGCTGATGGGGGCGGTGGAGGCCGCCCTCGACGGCTGGTGGACGGCCGGTCCCGTCTCGGCGCGCTTCGAGCGCCGCCTGGCCGAGGTGCTGGGGATCCGGCACGTCTCCCTCACCAACTCGGGCTCGTCGGCCAATCTGCTGGCCGTATCCGCCCTCACGGCCCCCGAACTCGGCGACCGGCGTCTCCTGCCGGGCCAGGAGGTGCTGACCTCCGCCACGTCCTTCCCCACGACCGTCAATCCCATCCTCCAGAACGGCCTGGTCCCGGTCTTCATCGACGTCGAACCGGACACGTACAACGTCGACCCGGCGCTCCTGGCCGCGGCGGTGGGGCCCGCCACGCGGGCCGTCGTGCTGGCCCATACGCTCGGCAACCCCTTCGACCTGGACGCCGTGCTCTCGGTCGCCAAGGCGAACGGCCTCTGGGTGGTGGAGGACGCCTGCGACGCCCTGGGGGCCCGGTATCGCGGCCGGCCCGTGGGCACCTTCGGCGACCTGGCGACCTTCAGCTTCTACCCGGCGCACCACATCACCACCGGAGAGGGGGGGGCGGTGGCGACGCGGCGCGGCCTCTTGAAGGTGCTGGTGGAGTCCTTTCGGGACTGGGGGCGGGCCTGCTGGTGCGACCCCGGACGGGACAACACCTGCGGCCAGCGCTTCGGCTGGCGACTCGGCGCCCTACCGGCCGGTTACGACCACAAGTACACCTATTCCCACATCGGGTACAACCTGAAGACCACCGACTTCCAGTCGGCCGTCGGCCTCGCGCAGATCGAACGCCTGGGCGACTTCGCGGGCGCCCGCAGGGCCAACTTCGCGCGGCTCGCGGCCGGCCTGGCCGAGCACGGGGACCTGTTCCTCCTCCCGCGGTCGCTGCCGCTGGCGGAACCGAGCTGGTTCGGCTTCCCGCTCACCGTGCGCGCGGACGCGCCGTTCCAGCGGAGGGAGCTCATCGCGTTTCTGGAGGGCCGGCGCATCCGCACGCGCCTGGTCTTCGCGGGTAACGCGCTGCGCCAGCCCGCCTATGCGGGTATCCCGCACCGCCGTGTGGGGAGCCTGGAAAACGCCGACGGCGTGCTGGAACGCGCCCTGTGGATCGGCCTCTATCCGGGCGTGTCCGAGGACATGGTGGACTACGTGCTGGAGAGCGTGCGGCAGTTCCGCCGCGGGCTCTGAGGGTCGGAGGTGAAAAGCCGGCCCGCGCACTGGATGCGGAGCGGGAGCCCCTGGGGGACAGGGGGCATCGGAGAGGGGCCTCCCACAGGGGGACATCGGAAGCGGCAACGGACGGCGGGACCGGGGGGCGGCGCGCCGGATCCGGCGATGCCGGTGGGGAGACCGGGCGGTCTCCCCACGCAGGCCCGCCTCCGGCGCGCGGGCCCCTGGCCGGGTGCGGCCCGATCACTCCTCCAGAAACATCAGGTCGAGCATGACCATCCCGTTGGCCATGGGCGCCACACCGATGCCGACCGTGTTGTACGGGGCGAACAGCAGGTTGGCTTTGTGCCAGGGGCTGGCCATCAACGCCTCGAACGCCGTGTACACCGTCGCGCCGGCGGCGATGTCCTCGCCGCTATAGAGCCGCGCCTGGATCCCGGCGGCCATCTCCATGGCGGCCGGCAACCCGTAGCCGGGCACGTCGTGGGTGATGATGTCCAGCGAGGCCAGCACCTGCGCGCGCTCCAGGGCCAGGGTCGACACCTGGGGGTCCAGGGCCAGGGGGCCGACGCCGGCCTGCGCCCGCTGGGCGTTGATCAGCGAGAGCGCCTGCGCCACGTCGCCCGGCGTCCCGGGCGGCACCGGGACGGAACCGCCCCCCGACTGCCCGGGGGTCCCGCCGGACGGGGCCGGAGATGTGGACACCCCGCCGGGGGGGATGCCGGTGGGTAAACCCTGGACGAGCAGCAGGGAACTGCCCCCCGTCGATGGGTACAACCGGCCCGAGGTCACCCATTGGCTGCCGATCTGCGTGGTCGTGGTCGAGCCGGGGCTGGACGAGGTCCCCCCCGTCGCGCCCGTCGCGCCCGTCGCGCCCGTCGCGCCCGTCGTGGCCCCGCCCTGCGGTATCGGGGCCGGGGTCTGCCCGAGCATCCCCGCCTGACCCGCCGGGGTGACCACATACTGACCGTTCTGGATGGAGCCGACCCACCCGCCGAGGAGCGATTGGGCCAGGAGCGCGACCGAAGGGGCTCCCGCAGCCATGGCCGTCGCCGGCCAGGCGGTCACGGCGCAGAGGCTCAGGCCGAGGATTCCCGCGGACGCCGTCCGGACGACGGTTGACCTATGCCGCAAGCGTTACCCTCCCAATGCCCGTCCACATTCCATCCCCACCGTACATGGATGGAAGGACAAGGATCAAACAGGAGGACATGGACTGGCCACCGGTATCTCCCTCCTCGCCGCCGGTTAGGGAGCCGATCCGCACCCTGAGGGGGATCCTTGGGGGGCACCCACCATTTGGCACGGGGCAGAGGCCCCCGCGGCAATCCGCCATCCCCCGGCGCCACGGGCGCACCGCGCTCATAGGATGCGGCGCGGACAACCGCGATGGGCGGAGGTGGCGCCGTGCGGGCGCTGGTCACGGGGATCACGGGTTTTGCGGGCAGTCACCTGAGTGAGTTCCTCCTGGGGCAGCCGGACGTAGAGGTCTGGGGCACGGTCCGCTGGCGCAGCCGGATGGAGAACGTGGAGCACCTCCGCGGGCGCATCGCGCTGGTGGAGTGCGACCTGCGGGACGCCAACTCGACACGGCACATGCTGGAGACCGTGCGGCCGGACGTGGTGTTCCACCTGGCGGCGCAGAGCTTTGTGCCCACGTCGTGGGACGCCCCGGCGGAAACCATCACCAACAACGTGGTGGGCCAACTCAACCTGTTCGAGGGGATACGGGCCCTGGGGCTGGACCCCGTCGTCCAGGTGGCCTGTTCGTCGGAGGAATACGGACTGGTGCTCGAAGACGAGGTGCCGATCCTCGAGACGAACCCGCTCCGGCCGCTCAGCCCGTACGGGGTGAGCAAGATCGCCCAGGACATGCTCGGCTACCAGTACTTCCGGAGCTACGGCCTGCGCGTCGTCCGTACCCGCACCTTCAACCACACGGGGCCGCGGCGCGGCCACGTCTTCGTGACGTCGAACTTCGCACGCCAGATCGCCGAAATCGAGCGGGGCCTCCAGGAGCCGGTCCTGCACGTGGGCAACCTGGATGCCCGCCGAGACTTCACGGACGTCCGCGACGTCGTGCGCGCCTACTGGCTGGCGACACAGCAGGGCGAGCCCGGCGAGGTCTACAACGTGGCCAGCGGGCGGGCCTGGGCCATCCGGGACGTGGTCCAGACGCTGCTTCACCTGTCGAGCGCAGCGGTTACGGTCCGACCGGACCCGGCCCGCCAGCGTCCGTCGGACGTCCCCCTGCTCCTGGGTGACTACGGCAAGTTCCACCGCCGGACCGGCTGGGAACCGACGATCCCCATCGAGCGCAGCCTCGCCGATCTCCTCGACTACTGGCGCCGGCGGGTGCAGGCGTAATCCCCTCCACCGCCCGGGCCGCACACCGGCGCGCGCGGACCGGGCCGCGCCGCGAGAGGGGGGCTGCCGCGTGTGGGCCATCATCGTGACGGGTGGAAGGGGATCGCGCCTGAGGCCCCTGACCGATCGCATGCCCGAACCCCGTGGCCCCCGGGGTGTGGCTGGCGCACGGGGCACGTATCTCCCGACGGGCGCGCGTCCAGGGCCCGGGTCTCCGTGGGCCCGGGTGTGTGGATCCTAAGGGACTGTCAGGGATCAAGGCAGTAGGGCTTGACAGTGTGAAACCGGGCTTGTACCGTAGCGTCGGGGTGGTCCGCAACGGCGTCGCGGTGGGACCCGGGGTTCTCTACCCGGGCGCTGCGCCGAGTCAGGCTGAAGCGCAACCGTAGATCGCGAGCTTTGATCCTTCGGCCCGGCCGCACGCCGCCGTCCGAGCCGCAAGAATGGCAGGATCAGGCTGCGATGCTTCCTAACTTATTCCCTGACAGTCCCTAAGGAGGGGGCGGAGGTCGGTCCCTTCGCGGTCCTGGGGGCGCGGACGCGCGTCGCCCAAGGCACCGCGGCCCCCTGCACCGCGCTCGACGACGGATGCCGCCCACCGGTGCACCCTGGGCGGCGGCACCCGCATCGGCGCCACGGGCGGAGATCCATGGCCTGGTGCCGGCCGCAGGCTCGAGCCTGGGCCCGGGCTCCGACGGCCGGTCCCCGGAGTGGGAGCGGACCGGCCGTCACCGGTAGGCGCCGCCAGCCTCGCCCTGTTCGTGAACATACCGGTCCATCCGCTCTGCATACCACGCCACCGTCGCCGCGAGTCCGCCATCCAGCGTCCACCGGGGCGTCCAATGCAATTCCCGGCGCAGTTTCGTGCTGTCCAGGGCGTAGCGGAAGTCGTGGCCGGGGCGGTCGGGGACGAAGACGATCAGCGAGCGCGGCGCCCCCACCGCGTCCAGGAGGGCGCCGACCAGTTCGAGGTTGGAGCGCTCCTGCGCCCCCCCGACGTTGTACACCTCACCCGGCCGGCCGTGGAGCAGCACCTGCAGCAACGCCCGGCAGTGGTCTTCCACATGGATCCAATCCCGGACGTGCCGCCCGTCGCCGAACACCGGGACGGGCCGGCGGCGCAGGGCGCGCAGGATCACCCGCGGCACAAGCTTCTCGGGGAATTGCCGCGGGCCGAAGTTGTTGGTGCAGCGCGTGACGACCACCGGCAGCCCGTGGGTATGGTGGTAGGCCAGCGCCAGATGATCCGCCGCCGCCTTGCTCGCGGCATAGGGATTGTTCGGTCGGAGGCAGCAGCCCTCCTCGAAGACACCGTCCCGGTCGAGGGACCCGTAGACCTCGTCGGTGGACACCAGCAGGAATCGCGAGACCCCTGCGGCGCGCGCCGCATCCAGCATCACCTGGGTACCCAGCACATTCGTGCGGACGAAGGCACTCGCGTCGGCAATGCTGCGGTCGACGTGTGTCTCGGCGGCCAGATGCACCACGAGATCGGCGCCCCCCATCGCCAACCCCACCTGGCGGGGCCGGCGGACGTCGCCCCGGAGGATCCGGACCGGCCGCGGCAGATCCTCCAGATTCCGCATGCTGCCGGCGTAGGTGAACGCGTCGAAGACGACGACCTCCCAGTCGGTGTCGCGGGCCAGAAGATGGACGAAGCCGCTGCCGATGAAGCCGGCGCCGCCGGTGACCACCACCCTCACGGGGTCACCGCCTCCTCTGAGGGCACCGGCACGGGCAGGGCGTCCGCCGGGAGCCGGGCGGCCAAGTCGGCGGCTCGGGCCAGGGAGGCGAACGTCCCCGCGTCGACCCACCACCCCGCCAGGACGTCATGGGCGATGCGGCCGCGCCGGGCATAGTCGTTGTTGACGTCCGTGATCTCCAGTTCCCCCCGGGCGGACGGCCGCAGTTGGCGGAGGATCTGGAACACCTCCGGGTCGTAGAAGTAGACGCCGGTTACGCAGAGCCGGCTCGCGGGCGCCCGGGGCTTCTCCTCGATGTGGACGATGCGGTCGCGGTCGAGCACGGCCACGCCGTAGCGCTCGGGATCCGGCACCTCCTTGATCAGGACGCGGGCGCCGCCCCCCTGGGCGAGGAAGCGATCCGCCGTCGGGCGGAGGGAGTCCTCGAAGATGTTATCGCCCAGCAGCACGGCCACCCCCGCCGGGCCGGCACAGTCCCGGGCGGACGCCAGGGCGTCGGCGACACCGCCGGGCTCGTCCTGCACCCGGTAGGTGAAGCGCACCCCCCAGCCGCGGCCGCTGCCCAGTTGCGCCGCCAACGCGCCGACGTCGTCCGGGCCGGTGACCACCACGATGTCGCGGATACCGGCCTGCACAAGCTTGCCGACGGGGTGGTAGATCATCGGGTGGCGGCCCACCGGCAGCAGGTGCTTATTGGTCACCTTGGTCAGGGGGAACAGCCGGGACCCCGTCCCCCCCGCCAGGATGATACCGGTGAGCGGATGCGACACGCCCTTGCACTCCCTCGTCTCCCCCTGGCTTCGGCCGGGCGTCGTCGGGCCCGCTCCCGCGGGCCGCGGCGCCGACGTGTACCGGGGAGCAGACCGGCCATCTGCCCCCAGGTACACGTCAGAGTGCGCGGGGCGATTACATCTGAGGCGGGTAGAAGGGCGTGGGCGGGCAGACGAGCGTGGGCCCCTGCTTGGCGGGGCACGGGGTCTGGACGCAGTAGCCGTTCGTCCACACCTGGAGCTTCACCGGGTACTTGGACTGGATCTCCAGGCACAGTTCGACTTCGCAGCAGACGTTGTAGTCCGGGGTCGCCGCCGTACCGAAGTTGGCGACGACGCAGGGACCACAGGTGAAGGCGGTCACGGCGCACTGGTAGAGCATGGTGAATCCGGGCGGGGCGGTGAGGCTGACCGTCTCGGTCACGGTCGAGGACACCGGGAAGGTGCAGTGGACAATGGGCACGGGCCCACTGGTGTCCAAGAGCGTGATCTGGAGGGTGAAGTCGATGCGGAAGGTCACGTTGGCCAGCCCGTCGGGCGGAACGTGCGGGATGACCGCGACGGGTCCCGTGCACGTGGCGCTGGTCACATCGCACGACACGCTGAACGACGTCGGTAGGGGTAGGCACTCGGCCGGCAGAGGGTCGCACAGGCCGGAGATATCGACGACGTCGGCGCAGTTGTCGAAGACAGTGAGTGCATCGGTTCCACGCATGCGGAACTGGACCGGGTCAAGCGGGAAGGGACGCACGTGGGGCGCCCAGTGACAGCACGGCCGGGGTGCGCGGAGAAGTGGGCGGCGGTGCGCACGGACCTTGAGCCCGGGCGCATCAGCGGATCCGCGGCGGCGCAACGCCTGGCTGAAACGCTGACCTGCCAACGCCTGGGACTGCCGCGGGAACCGATCCGGGCGCTGGGGACCACGAACGCGTTCGCCAGGATGCTGCCACCGGGTGTGCCGCTGGCACAAGCCGCACTCAGGCCCTGCGCTGCGCTACGATGGCGCTCAGGCAGGCGGAGCGGGGCTTTGGCCAGGCGAGGAGCCCGAGGCGATGGCCGTCCTGTCCCCAAGCACATCGCGTCCGTGGAAGCACATCCTGGATCGCCGGACGTCTCTCTCCGGTAACCGGCCTTGGCGGGCGCAGCGCCGCGGAGCGGACGTACCGTTACCCGCCTCCTTTGCAACGGCGTTGCTGTCAGCCGAAAAGGACCAGGGGAGTCTCACGAACGAAGTTGCTCCGCCAGACACAAAGTCGCCTGAACGCCCTTGCGGCACAGTTTGCTACAGAAGAGCAGCATGCGGCCCTGGACCAACGCAACCAGACGGGCATGAGCAGCAGCTCGTTGCCGCTCCATTCAGGGGCAAGCCAATCTGCGGGCACGATGACGGGCGGCGGGGCGGCTCGATGAGCCGCCCAGGCATGACCAGCCTGGCGTACCCGCCACTCGGCGGCAAGGGTCCGGCTTCGCCCACATCCGCCAGAAGCTGGTGCCGGCACGGGCGCCTCATTCGGGATGTGACACGACAAATAGGTTGGCACACGACATCACCGCATAACGCGGACGGGTAGTGCCTCCGCCGCGCGACGCAGCGCGTACACCGCCAGAGCCAAGAGCAGAGTCCCCTCCCCGTACGTCGCGGCGGCGGCCTGCAATCCGCCGAGCATGGTCCACCCAACAGGGCCAAGCACCAGAGGGCCTTGGCCCAAAAAGACGCCGGGGAACATATGGAAAACCATGCTCACGACAGGGTAAGCGGACACGTAGAACCCTAGTATGGACATGGTGGCTACGGCGGCTTCGACAGGCCGTGCACCGGCACGGCGCCCCGTCCATAGACTCGCCATGGCCATTGGAGCGAACAGACACGCGAGGGACAGCGCATGCACGCCGAGCCTCTCTCCCCGCATCATGGGCCGGAGCATCATCGGGTGAAGCACCACCGCAGCGAAGCCGTTGGCGAGGGCAGCAGCCAACCCCGACGCTGCCCCCATCCACGAGGCGTGCCGCCAGAGGACGCGGCCATGCTGTGCCCCCAACGCTGCCGCCGACGTTCGCACGTCTCCCATTGCCGCCATTGCGCGGCGTGCCGCAGTCTCCGGACTCGTGCCTTGCGCAAGGGCCCGTAGCCGCTCGGTCTCCAGGTGGCCCCGTAGCTCCTCTCTCACCGCACGGGCGACCGTATTGCCGCCGATCCCGGCCGTGGCCTCTTCGAGGTACGTCTGCCAGTCCAATGCCACGTCCCACAGGTCATCCGCATTAGCCATGGTTCGTTGCCCCCTCTGCAATGCGCCAGCTAGACGCGGCCGTGTGGCGCCGTCTGGTAGAGGACGGGTCGCCGTCGAATATAGTGGACCCACAAAACTGGACAGGCAGAGCGGGGGTCCGTAAGCAATTCCGACCGGTATGAGGAAGCACTATCCAGCAGAGTTCAAAGCGGAGGTTGTACTGGATGTGTTGCGCGGGG
>Ga0080006_1188663_pt1 | contig 12146 bp, 14 predicted proteins | sample RS3BMetagenome_FD_69209 | JGI IMG/M metagenome (GOLD analysis project Ga0080006, IMG submission 69209) | Ferric oxide microbial mat and aquatic microbial communities from Rainbow Spring, Yellowstone National Park, USA - RS3B (SPADES... ...
CGCAGTGGTCCAAGCTCACGGCCTTCGTGGAGGACGGCAACCTCGAGATCGACAACAACGCCGCGGAACGGGCCATCAAACCGTTCGTGATCGGGAGAAAGAACTGGCTGTTCGCCAACACACCGCGCGGCGCACGGGCAAGCGCGGTGGTCTACAGCCTGGTGGAAACGGCCAAGGAGAACGGGATCGATCCGCAGCGGTACCTGGAGCACGTGCTCACCCGGATGCCGAATCTGGAGCCGGAGGACAAGGCCGGGCTTGAGGAGCTGCTCCCTTGGTCCGACGCGCTCCGCCAGGAGGTCCGAGCAAGGGCGTAGGCCGCCTACCGGTACCGCGTACCCCGTGACGATGCTTCCCACGCCGGTGATCCCTCCCACGAGGAAACCCCTCTTGGGAGGATCATCCCATGCCCGGGGGCTTCAGGCCCACGTGTGCTGGGTTTGACGCTTACGTACTTTGGGGCGGCACCAACGACGCTGCCGCGACCGGGGACTGGCCACTCGGCTATACACAGGCCGCCGCCGTCGCGGCGGCAGCGGTCCGTCCCGCGACTGGGATCGCCGGGTACGCGGTCTTCTACGATGGTCAGGCGGTGGACGCCAGCCACCCCCTCGTCGTCACCAGCCAGATCGCGAGGCAGCCGATCGCCCTCACGGTGTCCGCGGTCAACGCGCAGGGCGTGGCGGTGGCATCCGCCCAGAACGTGTCCGTGCTCGTCTCGGACGGCGGCGCCGGCGGCACCATCGGCGGTCCGATCGGTCCGGGCTATGCGTTGACACTCGACCAGGGCGGCAAGGGTACCACGTTCACCTATACCAACCCCAAACCGGGTTCGTACGTGCTTGTGGCGATACCCGACGTGTATCAGGAGCCTGGGTTTGCGCCGAGCGTGCCTGCGTTCCTGCCCGCCCACGGCACCGCTACCGCGACGGTCGAGCTGGTGGATCCCAACGGCGTGGTCGATCCGCTGCCGCCCGGAGCCACCATGACGGTGACGATGGCCGTCGCCGGCTCCGCCTTGGGAGACGGTGTGAGGGGACGCACGGTTGCCCCGACGCTCGTGGCGCCCGGCGTTTACGCCGCTACCTTCAGCTTGCCGGACGGTCCGGCCGAGGCGGCATTCAGCATGCAGCTGATGTACGACGGTCAGACGCTGGGCAATCCCTCCAGTTCGGCGCATGCGGTTGTCACGCAGGGAGCGGCGCCAGCTTTGACGGCAAGCCCGAGCGCGCGCGGAATCGCGCTCCACGTCACACCGTCCGGTGGGGAGAAGCCGATCGCCTACGCCCTGTTCCGCGTCCAGGGACAGAAGGCAAGCGTGGCGGCGGGCGCCGTGCCGGTGGCGGTCGTGGATGCGGCGAGCGCGGCGAACCCAACGGCGTCCTATATCGACCCCGTGCCATCAGGGACCTATACGTACTTCGCCATCGGCCTGTGTGCCGAGGGATCGTACGGGGCTCCCTCTGCTCCCGTAAGCGTCGCCGGGTGACGCGAACGCACGTCCTTGCAGTGCCGCAGAGTGTGCGGAGGCGTGGACAACGGTCGCTGCCTGGCGCTGGCCCTCACGCGCCGTTTAGACGGACAGTGGCGCTGCCGGTCAGCCTGAGGTGGTGTCGCGCAGGACCGTGGGCATAACGGGGCGCGCCGCGCCGGCCGAAGGCGGTCTCGGCCTGGACCGAGAGGTGGTCGACTCGTTCTGCACCCGCCTGATCGTCGGTGTCCCCGACGTGGGAAACCCCATGCTCTCCCACTTCACCGAGAGCTTGGCCCAGGCGGTGAGAGCATCGGCCGGTGCGGACCGGACGCGAAGCGAGCCCGAGGCGGCGACGTAGGGCGCGGGTCCAGCCGGGGGCCGTCCCCCGGGAGTTTTGCCGGCCATGGGCCGGCTCTTTTTGTGTGTGGCGTAGGATGGGTTGCAACGGGGCGCTCTTCGGGGGTGGATGTTGGGTGGCGCGCGACGAGGTGCGCTGGTGGAACGAGGTGTTTGCGGCCGGCTACCCGGACTGGATGATCAAGAGCAAGGTTCCGGCACCGCCGGACGGTCATCGCTGGGTGTGGACGGGGCGCGTGCTTGAGCCGCTACCCGCGGAGCTGTACGAGCCGTGGCTCAAGGCGCACTCTGAGCCCCTGGCGCTCGAGCATCTCGTCGAGCTCTTCGAGCCCTACCGGGAGGGCGCCCAGGACAGCGACATCACGCGGTACTGCGTCCTGTCCGGCCTGTTCGTGATCTGGCCGTGGGGAATGATGGACACCTGGGACATGCCCGAGGCGTATGGTGTGCAACCCTGGCCGACGGCGGAAAACCCCTTCCCCAGGGCGATTCCGCCTCAGGCGTGGAAGGACGTCCTGCGGTGCGACCGGCTTGAGGCGATGTGGCGGCGCGCGCGCGAGGCGGGCGGGGAGACGGGCGCGGTGTGGAGCGACGTCGAGTGGATGGTGAAGGAGAAGAAGGCGTTCTTCGTCGCCCAGCCGCTGCCGAAGGTGTCCTGATGGGTGTTCTGAACTGGCTTCAGCGAGTGGTCCGGAATCTTCGCGAGGACGCCCCCGAAGTGCTTGGCGGTGCCGTGCAGGTCGGCGTCGAGGCGATGCTCGAAGCACATGGTCAAGACAGGCTCGGCGCCAAGGAGATCGCGTACTTTGCGGGATCGCTGGCGCGCGAGTCGGCAGCGTCGGTCGGGCGCGGTCCGGCTGGGCCGCCCGCGATTGTTCGCGTAGCGCGCTGTCCTGAGGAGTCCGTTACCCCGGCGTGGTTCGTCTACACGCTTCCGGTGGAGCGCGGGCACGTTCGCAATCAGGTTCTGTCGGTGTCGCCGAGGATCTGGCTATCGGCCCAAGTGGCATGGGTGTATGCGGAGCACGCGGCGCAGGACGATCTTGGTCTGTCACACACGCCGGAGCTCATCTCGGCGGAAGAGCCCGTGTCGAGGGCGATGCCCGATGCCCTCACCCTGGACGCCTGGGACGCTTGGACCGAGCAGCGACAGCGCACACCGACGAAGATCGGCAAGGACCTACCCTTCGGCCCGTACGTCCTTGGAGAAGTAGAGGGCGCCGGCGTTGTCGCGTGGCGCCCGGTGCTTTCGTCGCGCGGGATGCGGGCAGGTACGCTGACACCGGACTACGGGTGCAGCCTGACGCGGGCTCCGCTGGCGTTCCCCGACGAGGCGCAGGCGAGACGTGTGCTCGCGGCTGAGGGCCTGTCGGTGGCATCGGTGGTCTACCTGCCAGGGTCGCTCGGGGCGGACCTCGAACTCACGCCGCTCGGCCTCGTCAGGGCGCGAGGATCGCCACGCATCTCGATGGGCGATCCCGTGGAGGTCTCGTTCGCAAAGCAAGCGGCGCCCGCAGGGGCGCCGCACTTGTACCCTGAGCTTTACGTCAGCGAGTCCGAGCGCGGCGTCGTGGCGTGGCGCCCGGTGGATGCGGGCCGCGCGTCGTTCGCACGCCTGCAGCGCGCGGACGGGACGTGGGGCACGGCGGTGTGGCCGTCGACGCACAGGTGCCTGGAGGACCTGGGCCGGCTCGGCATCTGGGGGAAGGAACAGGCAGCGCTCACGATCACGCCGAAGGGGCCGGCGAAGGGCTCACCGTCCGGGGTTCGTCTGTAGTAAGCATGGGTGCCGCCGTCGATCCGGTGCGTCAAGGGGGCGTGAACGCCCATTCCCTTGACGCCCTGGTCGCCGGCGGCTCCTTTGTTGTCCGGCCTTCCGGGCGAGTGCGAGAGGTGGGAGCGAGATGGCCTTGCCTGACTTCAAGGACCTTCGTCGCCGCTTTCCGATCGAGGAGATCGTGAGCGAGCGGATCCGTCTTCAGCGTCAGGGCCGAGCGCTCGTGGGGCGGTGCCCGTTTCACCAGGACAAGGGCCGCCCGAACCTGACCGTCTACCCGGAGACGCAGACCTACTACTGCTTCGTGTGCCAGGCGCGCGGGGACGTGGTGGACTTCGTGGCGCGCCTGGAGGGGCTTACCCAGGGCGAGGCGGCGAAGCGGCTCGGCGATCGGGCGCCGGAGTCGGAGCACCGGGTGACGTTCACGAGGCCGGGGCGGGAGATCGACCTGCCGCGGCGCACCCCAGAACACCTCGACATGGTGTACCGCGTCTTCCTTGGGACGCTCGAGCTCGGTGAGGCGCACCGGACGGACCTCGTGCGGCGGGGTCTCACGCCCGAAGCCATCCACGAGCGCGCCTACCGAACGCTTCCCGATCGTGTCGCCCGGGATGCGGCTACCTCCCGCCTCGTGCGCCAGCTCGGCGCCGATGCGCTGCGCAGTGTGCCGGGGTTCGGGATCGAGCACGGCCACTGGACGACGGCGAACGTGGAAGGGCTTCTCATCCCGGTGCTCGACGTGTCGGGCAGAATCGCAGGGATGCAGGTTCGGACAGCGTACCAGCGCGGCAAGTACCGGTGGCTGTCGACGCCGAGCCTCGAAGGCGGCGCCTCTTCCGGGGGGCCGGCGCACGTGCGGCTACCCGAGCGCGGCCGCGGCCGGATCGTGTGGCTCACCGAGGGGCCGCTCAAGGCGGACGTCGTGGCGCTCACGCTGCGCCAGTGCGTCGTGGCGGTGCCTGGCGTCGGCGCGTGGGGCAGGGCGCTCGAGGTGGTTGGCGAGCTGCGGCCCCGCACGGTGATCGTGGCCTTCGACCAGGACAGCGAGGTGGGCACCGCGTTCGTCGTGGGTAAGCACAGCCGCGACCTGGCGAGGGTGCTTCGCCGCAAGTACGGGGTGCGCGTGTGCGTCGCGTCGTGGACCTCGGGCAAGGGGATCGACGACGCGCTCGTGCTCGGGGAGAAACCCACCGTGGAGGTGCTCGTGTGAAGGGGTGGGCGGGCGAGGTGGGCGTCGCCTGTCGGGGCGTGTCCGTGGCCTGGGCCGCGCGCCTCGTCACCCCGAAGGGGCAGGTGGTGTGGAGTAGCGCCGACCGCCTCCCGGTGGGGCGAAACGCGGACGATGCGCTCGCGGCGGGCGTCGAAGCGATTCGCAGCGCGGCAAGGCGCCACCGAAAGCACCCGGAGGCGATCGTCACGAACCTGCGCGGCGCGGACCTTCCCGGCGTCGAGGTGGGATCGGTACCGGTCGTGCTTGAGCAGGCCCAGTCGATGCTCCCGCCGTTTAGCGAGTTCACCGTCGACCGTCTGTCCCGGGTCGGCGAGCACAGGCTGACGGCGGCCGGCATGTCCGGGAACTACGACATCGACCTCGTGGCCGAGACGTGCACATGCCCGGCGTTTCGGTACCGGCGGATGCTGTGTAAGCACCTGCGCACCGCGCTGGGGCTTGGTGGACAAGTGGGGGCAGGCGGGCACGGTCGCTGAGTTTGGGGGTGGAGGAGTGGCGGACCGAGGACGGCTTCGGGTGATGCGGCCAGACGGGAGCCAGTCGGAGGTGGACACCGCGGACTTCGACCTGGCGAGGCAGATGTGGCAGAGCCTCATGCGCGCGGCGGCGAAGGCTGCGGACGAGGGAGACGCCGCCTCGACATTGAGGTTCGCCCGGGCGCTTCAACTCCTGTCAGGAGTTACGGACGTGCCGTAGGAACCGGCCGGTCACGGGAATGTGGCCAAGGCGCGCTCCCCGACAGAACCGGGTCGCCGCCGATGAGCAGCCGCAGACACCTCCCGCGGTGTGGGCCGGTGATACTATAGGCCCACGAAAGGTTCCCGCGTTGGAGGTGGCGCCGGTGGGGACCGCTGTCCACGATGGCGGGCTACCGATTTCGGTCGACCGGCGCGCACTGAGCAATATCTGTGCGCGGCACGCCGTACGGGAGTTGGCACTGTTCGGGTCCGTGCTGCGCTCCGATTTCACACCCGGCAGCGACGTGGACGTTCTGGTCACCTACCGCGACGGGACGCATCCCTCCCTCCTGGAGCAAGGCGGGCTTGCCGCCGATCTCGAGGGACTCTTCGGGCGCCGTGTGGACCTCGTCTCGGCGAACTCCATCCGGCCGTTCCTGCGCGACGAAATCCTCTCCACCAGGAAAGCGGTCTATGTCGAGACGCCTGCCGCGAAGTGACCAGGAGTACTTGGGCGACATTCTCGACGCATGCGACAAACTCATGGCACTGTGTGCCGACATGGACTTCGACGCGTTCGCTGAGAGCTGGATCGCGCATCACGCCGCGTTCTCTTTGCTTGAGATTGTGGGCGAGGCAAGCGCTCGGCTGAGCGCGGGCCTACGGGACGGGCATCCGGAGGTACCGTGGAGCGCCATGCGCGGCATGCGAAACGTGCTCATCCACGGGTACGCCACCGTGGACCTGGTGTCCGTGTGGAAGACGTTGGAGCATGATGTCCCGAATCTGCACAGGCAGGTCACCGCCTTGCGGCGCGAGGATTAGGCGGCCTGGAAGCGTCCGACCCACACAGGAGTGCGCTTGAGGTGGTGACGGGGCAGGACCGTGGCAAAGGGCGAGGCGACGGGCTCGCCCTCGCGCGGACGACCGTACAGCCGCTTCGCGATGTGGCGACAGCGCCAGCGTCCGTGGGGGTAGACCCCCTCCAGATCGCTCCTATTGCCCGGTGGGCATGCCGCGGGTGAACGCGGGATCGAGGGGTAAAGGGCGCGCTGCGGGGAGCTGCGTCCGGTAGTAATGACGACGAGGTCCGGCCGAGCGCGGCCGGGCTTACCTTATGGAAGGGACGGTGGGGCGTAGGTGATCGACACGAGCAATGGCAGGGTGAACAAGGTCGTGACGGTGTTCGGGATGGCGGGCGGGGTCGGCACGACGACGGTCGCCGCGCTCCTGGGTCGGGTTCTGGCGCGATGGAATCTGCCGACAGTGCTGGTCGATGGGAACAGCACCGCGCCGAACCTTGCGAACGCGGTACAGGTGGACCCGGGCCGCGTGTCGCTGGAGCAGTTCCTGGCCGGGACAGCCATCAAGCCTGTGTTTGTGGACACGACGCTGGGACTTGTTCCCGGCCTGCGCGACCTGCGAAACATGCACCTGGTCCGGACTGCGGCTGTCCTGACGCTGCTCGATGCCCTGGCTGGGACCACGCGGGTCGTGGACACGGCTGGCTTCTTCGGCGACGAGATGGTCTACGCGAGCCTGCGCTGCGCGACCGATGTCGTGCTGGTGGCCAGGGACGACGTCGCGTCGGTCCAGCAACTGAGACGCTACCGGCTGCTGTTCGAGCGTGTCCGCATGCCGTGGGAGCGGGTGCTGCTCGTCGTGAACCGCAGCCGCCCGGGCCCCGAGAGGCACCTTGAGTGGGAAGCCGAGACGGGCCTGACGCCTGCGTGCGTCCTGCCCTGGCAGAGCGTCGGGGGGTACGTCGTGACCGACAGCTTCCTCCGGGCGGGCGAGGCGCTGGCGAGCGCAGCGCTCGGTGGCGTGTCCATGGCAAAGCCGGGCGGTGTCGCATGGGCGCCGGCGTGATCCCGACGCCACAGCTTCTCGTGCTCGACGCCCTGAGAGCGAAGGCGCCCATGAGGTTGGGAGACCTGGGGCCGCTGTCGCACAAGGCGCTGAGTGAGTGTGAGGACCACGGCTAGCACCGCCGCGGCTGGGGCGGTGGTCAACGCTCAGCGACCCTCGCGGCCGTCGTCTGCCGGAGGCGCGCGCGCCCGTCGGCGCTCAGGAACCCGCCGAAGTCCAACCCAACGAGCCGCCGCCGGCAACGCACGGACGTGGGAGAGAGCCGTCCCGAAGCAAGAGCGCCGGGCGCGGCGGGGGCCTGTCAGCCAAGCGCCGCCCTGACCGGCGGGATGAGGCGCAGGCCGCGCGCCACGGTGTACGTTGTCAGGATCGTCAGCGAGGCGACCAGGGCGAACTTGTCCAAGACCGGCCACGAGGTGCCCTGAAAGAGAACGGCGACGGGCACGAGCACGAGCGGCTGGATGATGTACGCGACGTACGACGCGCCCGACCAGCCCTGCCAAAGGCGCGAGGGCTGGTTCAGCCGCCGCTGGCCCCAGCATACGAGAACGATTGACATGCCCACGAGCACCCACGGTTCCCAAAGCGCGTACGCGAGCGCCTGCCAGTGCAGGCCGCCGTAGAAGGCCGTGACGCCGCTCGAGGCGCTCGCGCCCGTGAGCAGGATGACCGGCAGGAGCACGATGCCGCCCACGACCGCCCAGCGCGCCCAGCGAGACGCCGCATCGGGGATCGCGTCGAGCCAGCGCTGGCGCCAGGCAAGAAGACCGAGGACGAACATCGCCACGTAGCTCGGAAAATAGGCGAGCTGCAGGGAGAAGAACGTGGCGCCAACCGGCATCCCCTGGCGGACGAGGAACGAAGCGGCACCGAGAAGGAGCGCGAACACGGCCAGGAGACGCCCGCGGGGAAACGAGCCCCCAGGGCGCAGGGTCAGATCCACGCGGGCGAACCAGCGCGCCCAGGCGACGAACAGGAGATCCATGAGGAGCAGGGCTTCGACGAACCACAAGGGCCCGGCGTCGAACGTGCGCAGCGACAGGTACTCGGTGCGCCAATAGGCGAGGAGCGGCGGGTGCGCGCCGGGATGGGCGGCGATCGCGATCCAGCTGACGATGGGCGAGATCGCGAACAGGTAGACCACGAGCGGAATGCCGAAGCGCCGCACCCGGTCCGCCGCGTACCGGGCGGCGCCCTTTCGCGTATAGGACGGGATCGACAGGTAGCCGGACAGGAAGAAGAGGAAGGCCATGAAGTAGGCCTGGTTGAAAGCCGTGAACATGGTGAGGAGGATCTTGGGCAAGAGCGACGTGCCATTGTCCGAGTAGTACCAGCTACCTGCGGCTCCATAGGTGATTGCGGTGTGGTGCGCCATCACGAGGGCGACGACGCCTGCACGCAGGTAGTCCAGGTAGTGGAGCCGGGCGGACGCGGGCTCGGCGCGGGGGCCGGCCTGGACCAGGGGCGAAGGCAGGACCTGCCGGCCGGGCACGGCGGTTTCCGTAGCGTCACCCCCGATTTTGCGGCCTAGTTCGCCGACAGCGGCGCGGCACCTGCACGGTGCGGCCGCTCGCGCCCCAGTGCGCCCCACCCGGCGCCTCCGGCCCCGCTCCTGGGCGTGAGGACGGTGCGAGTGCGCCGTGCGCAAGGACTGGTGACTCACGCCAGGTGGTGAAGCCGCGCCGGCACGTGCGGTGCATAGCGGACCCGCGAGCGAGAGGTGACTACTGGCGCGAGCCGGGATCGGTCGGCGCCTGCCGTTTGTGCCAAGATGTGGTCAGACGCGCGCCGGCATACCCGACGAAGAGCGGGGTGGCGTGATGCGGACTCTAAGCCGATTCCCGACGGGCGAAGAGGTTGCACGGGACTGCGGACGCGGAATTGGGGCCAGCGGCCACAAATACGACACGAGCGCGCTCGCGACGCTCGCCGCCCTCGCGCCCGATGACCTGGATCGCTCCCTGCGTGCGGCGAGGGTCACAGCGCCGCTCAGGGCGGAGATCGAGGAGGCCGCGACCAAGTGGCGTGGGGGAGAGCAGGCGCACGTGTCGGAGACAGCGGGTAGGGCCTGCACGCGCGTCGCAGAGGTGATCTCGCTGCGCTCGCGGACCCTGGAGGTGAGTTGCACGACGAGCGAGGACGGGTACCCAGACTGTACGGACAGACGATGCACGGTGGAGGACGGCGTGGCCGTGTCTGCGTGCCCCTCCTGCGGCGGTGGGGGCACGGTCGAGACGTCAGCCAGCCGGGTCGAGATCACCTGCCCCAACTGCTTCGGTCTGGGTCGGCATCGCTGTCGGTGTACGAGGTGTCATGCGTGACAAGAATCTGGAGGCGTCGGTCGGAAGCGGCCGGCGCTCGTCTTATGTCCGGGGGTGTGCGTGATGGGTGAGGCGGCGCGTGACGGCACGGCGATCGCAAGCGCCGTCGCCGCGCTCGAGCACAACTTCCCCATGGCGCGCGTGAAGCTGGACCGGGTCATACCGGCATCGCCGCCCACGGTGGTGCCCATCTCCAGCCTGCCGCCTGACGCGCAGCAGTTGGTACGGCGTCGCGGGTTCACCGGGCTGTATCCGCACCAGCTGGAAGCCTTCGAGCGTGCGGCTCGAGGTGAGAGCTTCGTATTGTCGGCACCGACCGCAAACGGCAAGAGCCTAGCCTACATGCTGCCGGCAGCGGCCGCGCTCCTTGCGGACCCCGGCGCGACGGCGCTCTACCTGAGCCCCGCCAAGGCCCTGGCCCAGCAGCAGCTCGCCCGGTTCAAGGAGTTCGCGCGTGAGATCGAGTGCGCCATGTACGACGGCGACACGCCCAAGGACGCGCGCGCCGGGGTGCGGTCTACGGCCAGGGCAGTGTTCTCGAACCCGGACATGCTGCACACAAGCCTCGTCGCCTACCACCGGAGCTGGTCGCGGTTCTGGTCGAACCTGCGCTTTGTCGTGCTGGACGAGTCGCACCTCTACAGCGGGACGTTCGGGTCCCACGTGGCCCTCGTGATGCGGCGGATGCGCCGCGTGGCGGCCGAGTACGGGTCAAAGCCCACCTTCATCCTGCTGTCGGCCACGATCGCGAATCCCGCGGCGCACGCACAGGCCCTTCTGGGCAAGCGCGTCTCGCTGGTCAAGGCGCCCTCGGGGTGGCGCGGTGACCGGCGAGTCGTGCTCTGGGAGCCCGGCGGGCCCAGGGGCTCGAGCGTCGACGTCTTCACGAGCCTTCTCGACTCGGGGTTGAAGGTGCTCATGTTCGGGCAAAGCCGCCAGGGCGTGGAGCGCATGCACCGCGGTGCGGTCGATGCGCTCGGGCAACTCGGGCGACGAGACCTCGCCAGCCGAGTGGTCGCCTACCGGGCCGGATACCCGGCCGAGGAGCGGCGCCGCATCGAGCAGGACCTGTTCTCCGGGACGCTGCGCGGGGTGATCGCGACGAACGCGCTTGAAATCGGTATCGACATCGGTGAGCTCGACGCGGTCGTGCTGAGCTTTCCGGGGTCCGTGTCGTCGTTCTGGCAGCAGGCGGGGCGGGCCGGGCGGGGCGAGGCCGCGTCTCTTGTGGTCACGGTCCTGCGCGACGATCCCGTCGATGCCTACTACGGGCAGGTGCCAGACCGGCTCCTCGGGGCGTCGGTCGAGCACGCGGTCGTGAACCCGACCAACCCCGTCGCCCTGACCGGACACCTCGCGGCCGCGGCGTTCGAGGTGCCGCTACGCCGATCCGTGGTGAAGAACTGGGGCAAGCAGGCGGAGAGCGTGGCGCAGGAACTTGTCACGGCCGGCAAGCTCGTCACGGCCGGTGATGCCTACCTGTCCCCGGAGCGGTCGTCACCGGCCTACAACGTGAGCATCCGAGGCATCGGGACGCGCTGGAACCTCATGGTGGACCATCGCGTCGTCGAGGAGATCGACGAGCCGCATGCGCTCCTTGAGTGCTTTCCCGGCGCCGTGTACGTCTCGCAGGGCACGCCATACACCGTGGCGAGCCTGGAGCCGCACTTCGCGGTTGTGAACCTCAAGCGGATGATGTCGGCGCGCACGGTCTACACCCAGGCGCAGCGCGAGACGCAGGTGTTCAAGAACGGTGAGCCGGAGGCGGATGCCGGGCTCAACTGGCTTGGGCCTGTGAGCGTCACGCAGCAGGTCATGCAGTTCCGGTACGTGGACCGGGACGGCAACCCGCAGTCCGATTGGAGCAAGGTCGACCAGCCTCCCTTTCGGCTGGACACGGAGGGCCTACTCGTCGAGGTGCCAAAGGCCGTGCGCGGCAAGCCGATTACGCCGGCAGCAGTGCACGCCGCGGAGCACCTCTTGGTGAACGCCCTACCGGTCGTCGTGACGGCGGACCGGCGCGACGTCGGGAGCGCGTCTCACACGTTCGACAGCGCGCACCGCATGGCGTTCTTCGATCTGACGCCTGGGGGCCTCGGCATCGTCCGGGGCGCGCTCACGGGGTTCAAGGACTGGGTGGAGGCCGCCCTTCAGCTCGCTCGGTGCGACTGCGAGCGAGGGTGCCCCAAGTGCCTCTACGTGCGGTCGTGCTCGAACACGGACCTCAACAAGGCCGACGCCGTGCGCGTTCTACGAGTGTGCCAGCTGAGTTGAGGGGCTGTGCGCGCGGCGATAGCCGGGCGGCGAGCACTGGAGGGCTGACGGTCGTATGTCACGACGTACCGTTATACCAGATCCAAAACTCCGCCTCGGTGATACCGGCCTGCTTCAGAAACTTTGCCACCTTGGCCCGGAACATCGCCTCGCTGTCGTGCGCGTG
>Ga0080006_1178707_pt1 | contig 12140 bp, 9 predicted proteins | sample RS3BMetagenome_FD_69209 | JGI IMG/M metagenome (GOLD analysis project Ga0080006, IMG submission 69209) | Ferric oxide microbial mat and aquatic microbial communities from Rainbow Spring, Yellowstone National Park, USA - RS3B (SPADES... ...
CCGTTGGGCCGGGGGGGGGGGGGGGGGGGGCGAAATGGAAACAATGGGTGGGGACAGGGGGGCGGCAGGCGTCCGGGGGGCACCCCCCCGGCCGCCTGCCTCGGACAACGCGGAAGCCGGGACTTTACTCGAACTTCTGGAACAGCCGGGCGACCAACGTCGCGGCCTCCGCGCGGGTGGTCATCCCCAGAGGAACGAGCGTCGTCGGCGTGCGGCCCTTGACCAGGCCGTCAGCCAGCGCGATCTGCATGTCCGGCAGCGCCCAGGCGTCCACCTGCCCGCTGTCGGTGAAGGCGGTCAGCGGCGTCGGCCCGGACGCGGGCGGGGACGAGCCGACCCAACCCTCCAACTGCATGGCTCGGACGATCATCGTCACGACCTGCTCGCGGGTGATCAGGTTGTCGGGTCCGAAACTGCTGCTGCTGTATCCTTGGACGATGCCCTTCTCGGCGGCGGTGGCCACGATCCCGTAGTACCAGGCACCCGGGGCGACATCCTGGAATGTCGCCACAGCACTCGCATCGACCGGGACGCCGATCAGCCGGAGCAGCATGGCCGTGAACTCGGCGCGGGTGACGGGGGTCTGCGGCGCGAAGTCGCCGTCGGGATACCCCAGGACGACGAACTTGTCCGCCATCAACTCGATGTCACTCTGGGCCCAATGGCCCTGGATGTCCGGGAAGGTGCGCCCCACGTCGACGAGCGTGTAGGGCGTGAACCCACCCATCGAGACCTTCAGTTGCGAACCCGTCCACTTGCCGCCCGCAAAGGAGAGGGTGCCGTCGGAGTGCAGCCGCATCAGGCCGACGTGTGCGGGATCCTGCACCGGGGACGGCACGGAACCGAGGCTGTAGAGCGCGGTGATCGGGGCCGCGAAGGTATGGACGGCCGTACCGTTCACCGTGGCGGTGAAGTCGAAGGAGAGTCCGAGCGGGTGCTCAAACGGGGGCACCTGAGCAGACTGCAGGAGCGTTGCCGTCGCGCCGGCGCCGATCTCCACGACCTGAAGCGTCACGGTGCCGCTGCCCGCAATCGCCCCGGCCGGGATATCCAGGGTGACGGCCCCGTCGCTGGAGGTCAGGGTCTGGGCCGTACCGGCGTCGAAGCTCGCCGACAGGATCACGGTTCCGGACACCCCGTCGACGGTCACGGTGCCGCCGCCTGACGACGTGCCGCCGCCGCAGGTGGTGCATCCACCGCCGCCGCTACCGGACGTCACGGACACCGGGATCGTCCCGCCGGAAAGGGGGGAACCCGAGGGCGAGTCCACCTGCAGGTCGTAGGTGCCGGCTGCGGAGGCAGCCAGCGTGGCGTACACGGTGCCGGAGACCGTGGAGGCATAGACGGACTGCCCCACCTGGGCCTCGTTCGCACCCGGGATGAGCGTCAATCCCGCGGACGGCGTCAGGGTCACCAGGGCCCCGTCGCTGACCGGGCCGTATGTGGCGTTGTACACCGAGACGGCCACCGTCTGCCGCATCCCCGGGACGAGCGCGATGCCGCTTGGCGCGGTGACTTCCGTCGGCATGACGGCGGGAAGGCGGAGCGCGAGGTTATCGCTGTACGTGCTGGAATCGACCGTCTCGCCGAAGTACACCGCCGTGGCCGTCGTGCCGGCCGGGGTCATGCCGGCACCGACGATGGTGAAGGGTCCCGGCCCGGTCTCGACGATGCGCACCCCGCCCCCGGAAGGTGTGCCCGCCACGGCGCCACCCGCCGCGTCGACGGCGGAGGCGGAGGTGAGCGCCCCTCCCGTCGCGGTCACGTCGATGGTGTACGCCTGGGCCGCGGCAGCGGCCGCGGGCGCCGCCACCAGTACCGCCGCCGCGACCGCCGCCAGGGCGGCACGGCGCCAGGAGCCCAGTGCGCGCAACAGAGACATCAGAATGCCTACCCCCCTTCTCTCGTGGCTCCGAGTCGCACCCGTGGGCGCCCGCGCCCGGGCACAGGCCGACGGCACGGCCGATCACCCGCCCGGATGACGCGGACACCATACATACCAACGTGGGATTACCCAATCGTTACACCGGCGTTACCATGACCCGCCGGGTGCGCCATCCGGCTCCCCATACGTCAGCAGCCCCGTACTCGGGGCTGCTGAGGAGTTCCTTCTCCGGTCCATCCGCGCAGCCGTCGGCACACACCGGACTTCCCAGCCGGATCGGCCTCGTGGGTGACCGCTCAGCAGCCCCGCCCTGGGGGTGCAGAGCAGTCACTTCTCCGGTCCGTCCGCGGCAAACGTCGGCACTCACCTGCCCAGACGTTCGGCCACCGGTCGGTGCGGGGCGCCGATGGGCGCGGAGACCCGCGGCCGCATCGTTACGCGCACTGACGGGGGCTTTTCCGGCCTGATCGCCGTCGTGGGTGCAGTACATGCCGGCATCCGGCCCGCCGGAGGCGTTCCCGGCCAACCCTGCATCGAGCCGTCGAGCCCACGACTGCTCCGGGGTGCTGCGTAGTGACGACAAAGCAACCCGTTTGGCGGCTGCTCCCACCCACCCCTGGGGGCGTGAGGCAGTTGGGGTAAAGCTGCCGTCCGGCTGCGGGAGGTTCCCGCCACAGCAAGGCCGGATGGCGCACATGGGGGCCCGGTAAATGGGCCGAAACCCCGCAAGGGGGGGCCGGATGCCGGGAGCCGGAAGCGCACCCCAGGGGGCCGGATGCCGGGAGCCGGAGGCGCTGCCCGTAAGCGCGGTATGCCGATCGGTGGCGCAACGGCGGTAAGGGGTGAACGGCAGGCAGCCTCAGGTGACCGGAACGATACCCCCTCAGCACCCCCGAGGCGGGGCTGAGGAGGTCCACGGACACCGGGGTGCGACGGAATGACCTGACGCCTTGGTGCTCACCTCGTTCCGTCGCGGGCCCTCTACTCCTGCAGGTACAGCACGAGCATCTCGCGGCGGAACAGCCGGAAGCCCAGGGCCACCACGGCGGCGGAGATCGCGGCCAACACGCCGAGGGCCTTCCACATCCACGCCAGCGCGAAGTGCAGTTGCACGAGATGAAGCAGGAAGGGCACCGCCAGAAGGCCCACACTGAGCATGGTCACGAGATAGGCGGTCCGCTGCTCCCCCGCCCGCAGGGCGACGAAGGTGCCGACGGTGGCGAGATAGGCGGCGATCACCAGGGTGAACAGCAGCGCGATCAGACGGCCCTGCGGCAGGGCGAGGTAGGCCCAGGTCCACGCGCCGTGCGCTCCGAGGACATTGAGCGCCACCAGTTGCACCGCGATCGTCACCAGGCTGCTCAGGTACCCCACGCCGGCCGCGAGAATGATCTTGCCGCCGAAGATCGCCGAGTCCGGGAGGCGGGTCGAGAGCAGATACTCCAGCGTCTTGCCGCTGCGCTCGCGCAGGACGAGGTCCGGCGCGGTCTGGGCCACCACGATCACCGAGGACAACACGGCATAGATCAGGTCCATGAAGACCAGGACCTGAGCCGCGCTGGCCGCGGTGACCCCGGGGCCGTGCACGCTCCGGCGTCCGACCATCGGCAGCAGCCCCATGACCAGCACGGCGATGAAGAACATGCGCAGGAAACGCCGGTTGCCGATGAACTCGGCGATTTCCTTCCAGAGCATCGTCCCCAGGTCACGCATGCGTCTCTGCCCCCACGACCGAGAGGTAGACGTCCTCGAGCGAACGCTGCTCGGGCACCACCGCGCGGACCCCGGCGCCGGCGGCGACCAGGGCGGCGACGACCGACTCCGTATCCTCCGCGCGCTCCAGTTCAACCCGCCACTCGCCCTCGTTCCCGGACGGGCCGATGCTGGCGCCCTCGGGCAGCGACAGTGCGGCGGCGCCGCTTGCGTCGAGGCGGCTGCAACGGATCCGTACGGCCGGGCGGGCCCCGGCGCCGAGTTCCCCCGGCGACCCGACCGCGGCGAGGCGTCCCGCCTGGATGATGCCCACCAGGTCGCAGATGCGCTGGGCCTCATCCAGGTGGTGGGTGCACATGAAGATCGTGCGCCCGCCCTCCTGCGCCAGCGACAGCAGCAGGTCGCGCAGCATGACGATATTGACGGGATCAAGGCCCGACGTCGGTTCGTCGAGCACCAGCAGTCGCGGCTCGCCGAGCAGGGCGCGCGCGATGCCCAATTTCTGGCGCATGCCCTTGCTGAAGCCCGAGACGCGGTCGGCGCGCCGGTCCCAGAGGTCGACGCGCCGCAGGGCGGCCTCGACCGCCGCCGCCCGCCGCGTGCCGGCCAAACCGGCGATGCGCGCACCGAATTCGAGGTTCTGCCGTGCGGTCAGTCGGTCGTACAGGCCGACGGCATCCGGCAGCACGCCGGTGGCGGCCCGCACCCGCTCACCCTCGCGCACCGGGTCCAGGCCGAAGACGCGCACCGAGCCGGCCGAGGGCGGCAACAACCCCAACATCATGCGCACGGTCGTCGTCTTACCCGCGCCGTTGGGGCCAAGGAACCCGAAGACGCTGCCGGCGGGCAACTCCAGATCGAGCCCCGAGACCGCGGACCGGCCGCCAAAACTGCGGGACAGGGCGCGAAAGTGCAGGGCGGGTCCGTCCAAATGGACCCCTCTCCTCCCTCAGGTTCTGCGGTGACACGATAGCACGCCACCCGTTGAGGCTTCGTAACGACAGCGTACCCGCAGAGGGGGCCCGACGCATCCCCGGAGGTGCGGGACGTGTGGAGACGGCGGACGTCGTGCATCCCGCCGGGGAGACCGGCGGGGGTTCGGCGGGGGACGGGACCGCGGGGAGGCCGCGGCCGGTCCTGCGCGGCGGGGCGGTAAACACGGCGTCGGCGATCCCGGCGGGGCGGGGGCTGGCGCATCCCCGCAGGGCGGCCGGCGCCCCGTTCCCCGCCAACGCCCCCGCAGTGGGGCCGTCGGCGTTACTCCATCCCCCTTCGCGCGCCGGCGCCCCCGCCGCCCTGGGTGTCGGCTCGGGCCCGCATCCCCGGTCGGGGGTAGGGTCGCGGGCATGCGACCCGGCGGTGGGCACCGCCCGCACCGGACCGGGGGAACCGAGGCGGGTCAGCGGAGATCACCGCTGAAAAACCGTTTCACGTCTGCGCGGTTCCACCGGGGGCCCGCCACTCCTGCCGCGCGGATGCAGACCTTTGGCCTTCCCCTCCGGCCCGGTGTCCGCCGCCGCATTCATCCCCAGCCAGGCGCAACCTCGGTATAATCAGGGGGGACCGGTGCGGCGCCGACGGGGATGAATCGATATATCGGGGGCCGGAGGCGCGCATGAAAAAGCCGGGAACCGTCCCGACGATTCGCGACGTGGCGCGCCAGGCCGGTGTCTCTGTCGGCACGGTGTCCAAGGTGATCAACGACAATCCCAGCGTAAACGCGGAGTTGAGACGCCGGGTGCAGGAGGTGGTCGCCGAGACCGGCTACCGGCCGAGCCTCGTGGCCCGGGCGCTCCACACCAAGCGCACCCGCTCTCTGGCCTTCCTGGTGCCGTCCATTACCAATCCCTTCTTCGCCGGCGTGCTGCACGCGGTCGAAACCGCTGCGCACAAGGAGGGATACAGCGTATTCGTGGGCAGCACGGAGGCCGATCCCGAACGGGTCGCCCTCTACCAGGAACGCCTCCTGGCCATGGGTGTGGACGGCGTGCTCCTGGTGCTCTCCTGGGACATCGTCTCCGGGGGGCTGGTGCCGGCGCTGTGCAAGCAGGGTCTGCCGGTCGTCGGGGTCGCCGGCAGCCGCATCGTGGCGGATATCGATTGCTTCGTGCCCGACGACGTCGCCGGGGGTGAAATGGCGGCCGGCTACCTCCTGGGGCTCGGTCACCGCCGCATCGCCTTCCTCGGGACGCGCGACAGCCGCACCACCGAACTGCGCTACGCCGGTGTGCGGCATGCCCTCACCGACTTTGGCATCGAGCACGACCCGGCCCTGGTGGTCCACGCCCCCGGATTCGCCGAGGCGGACGGCGCGCGGGCCGTGCACGAGTTGATCGGCCGCCGCACGGGTTTCACCGCCGTCGTGGCGTTCAACGACGTCCTGGCGGTCGGGGCACTCAACGCCCTGGAGGACCAGGGCATCGGCGTCCCCGGCCGGATCTCCCTCATCGGCTTCGATGACACGGTCTCCGCCTACTCGCGACCGAAGATGACGACCGTCGCCTGCCCCGTGGCGGTCCTCGGGGAGCGGGCCGTGCAGCGGTTGCTGGCGCGCCTCGAGGGCGAAGACGCCCCTCCGACGGTGCACCCGGTACCGATGCGCTTCGTCGTCCGCTCCTCCACAGCCGTTCCCAACGCCGCCGACGCGCGCCGGGCCGCCGTGACGCCCGCCCGCCTGGAGGATGCCCGGTAGGTGGGGCAGGTCCTCCTCAGCAGCCCTGTTCTGGGCGCCGAGTGGTTGCTGTTCCGGTCCACCCACGGCGCCGGTCGGCCGCGTCCGTTCCGCCGTCCGGCCACCGGCCGGCGCAGGGCCCTGACGGGCACGGGGACGCGCGCGGCCGCACCTGCACCAATCACCCGCAGCTGCCCCTTCCCAGCCGGGCCTCTGCCGTGGGTGCGGGACGCTTCCGCACCCGTCAGGCAGCGCGACGGCATACGGGCGCGCCCCCGTATGCCGTCGCGCTGCCGTTCCGGGGACGGCGCCGGCGGCATACGGCCGGGCATGCTCACGTCAGGCGCATGGCTCGGCCGGGTGGCGGAGTGCCGCTTGGAAGCGCCGACGGGTTTCAACGGGGATTTCGCGAAGATCCGACTCGGGAGTTGAGCCACAGGCGCGCCGACCGATCGTCGCGGCCCGAGCGGTCGTTGGGGGCGGCCCGACAGCGTAAGGCGCCGTTGGGCCTACGTGACCCATGGCGAGATTCAGGTGTGACGGTGGTTCAGGCGAGCGGCGGCGGCGCACCGGAAGGGACGCGCCGCCGCCCACCCCCCTACTCCAGGTCGAGCCAGCGCACCTCGTCCGGCGTCAGCGTGAGATCCTCGGCGGCCGTGCTGGAGGCGAACTCCTGCGGCGTCAGCGGACCGATGATGGCGAACGTCGGGAACGTCTGATGCAACACGAACGCCAGCGCGATCTGGTTGGCGGTGACCCCCTTGGCCCTGCCCAGTTCCTCCGCCCGGCGCAGTCGCTCCCAGTTCTCCGCCGAGTAGTAGACGCGTACCATCTCCGGGTCGTCCGGCCGATCGGGGGCATACCGCCCCGTGAAGAAGCCCCCCGCCTGCGAGGACCACGAGAAGATCGGCAGCTTCGTGCGGTCGTGCCAGGTCCGTTCTTCCGGACCCGCCGAGATGCATCCAGGCCAGCGGGCCTCCTTGGCCCGCGCCAGGCTCAGATTGATGCTGCTGGCGACGAAGCCGGCCAGGCCGCGCTCCCTGGCGTAGGCGTTGAAGAGGTCGATGCGCTCGCAGGTCCAGTTCGAAGCGGCGATCGCGCGGACGCGGCCCGCCTGAATGTGCGCGTTGAGGGCTTCGACGATCGGGCCGACCGGTACGGACGGATCGTCGCGATGGAGCATGTAGAGGTCGATGTACTCGACGCCCAGCCGCTGCAGGCTGTCCTTCAGGTCGGAGTCGATCGCGGCCGGATGGACGCGGGGCCCGGTTTCGTCCGGATGCGCGCCCTTGTCGATGATGACGACCCTGTCGCGCGTCCCGCGGTCGGCGAGCCAGCGGCCGATGGCCAGTTCGCTCCGGCCGACCCACTCGCCGCCATAGTTGTGCGCGGTGTCGATGGTGTTGCCGCCGATGGCGAGGAAGGCGTCGAGCAGCCCCGCGGCCTGTTCCATGTTGTCCGGGGTATACGCCATGGTGCCGAGGGCGAGACGCGAACAGGGACCGATGCCCGGAACGTCGGCGTAACGCATGTCCCTTCACCCTTCCCCTGGGAGATGGCGGGGGCGTCCCGACCGACATGGGGGCGGGACGACCGCATCGACCGCGAGGCGCGGCATCCCGGCCGTCGCCGGTTGCCGCGCCCCTTCGATGGAGGGTCTGGACCGCCCTGCCGGCCAGGCCGGGGCGGGAACCTACCGCAGTTCGAGCACCGCGACCGACCGGGGCGGGAGCACCACGTCCAGCCCGCCGTCGCGGAGACGCGCCCCGTCGAACGCCACCGGCGCCACGGCGGCCGGCGACTCAAAGGTGTTGTGCGCGTTCAGGGCGGGGGCCGTGAGCACGCGCCCGGCCACCGCGGAGGCCGTGATCCCCTGCAGACCGCAGCGGAGAGGGATCTCGGCGTGCGCGTGGGCGTTGCAGAGCGAGACGTGCACCACCCCGTCGGCGTCCCGCGACGCCGAGGCGCTGATCGCCGGCATGCGTTCCTCGCCGAAGGCGTAGTCGTCGCAGATCAGGCCGGTCGGCAGCAGGGTGGCGTTCTGGTGGACCCGGTACATTTCGAAGACGTGGTAGGTGGGGGTGACCACCATCTCCGCCCCGCGGGTCAGCACCATCGCCTGCAGCACGTTGGCCGTCTGCGCGATGTTGGCCATGCGCACGCGGCGGTTGTGCTTGTTGAAGATGTTGAGGGTCATCCCCGCCACCAGCGCATCGCGCACCGTGTTCTGCTGATACAGGAACCCGGGGTTGGTGCCCGGCTCGACCTGGAACCACGTGCCCCACTCGTCCACGATGAGTCCCACGCGACCCTGGGGGTCGTGGCGGTCCATGATCGCCGTGTGCTTCACGATGAGTTCGTCCATGAACAATGCATTCTTCAGGACGGAGAACCATTCGGCCTCGCCGAACTCCGTGGCGGACCGGCTGGCGCCCTCGCCGCGGACGTGCGTGTAGTAGTGCAGGCTGAGGCCGTCCATGAAGCGGCCGGCCTCCCGCATCAGCACCTCCGTCCAGTGGTAGTCGGCGACGTTCGCGCCGCAGGCGAACTTCTGGACGCGGTTGCCGCTCAGGTGCCGCACGTAGGTCTGGTACCGGCGGTAGAGGTCCGCGTAGTACTCGGGGCGCATGTGCCCGCCACAGCCCCAGTTCTCGTTGCCCACACCGAAGTAGGGCAGCTTCCACGGCTCTTCGCGGCCGTTGCGCCTGCGCAGGTCGGCCATGGGGCTGCCGCCGTCGAAGGTCATGTATTCGACCCACTGCTGCATCTCCTGGACGGTGCCGCTGCCCACGTTGCCGCAGATGTACGGCTCGGCGCCGAGCAGTGCGCACAGGTCCATGAACTCGTGGGTGCCGAAGTGGTTGTTCTCGACCACGCGTCCCCAGTGTGTGTTGAGCATCGCGGGCCGATTCTCGCGCGGACCGATCCCGTCCATCCAGTGGTACTCGTCGGCGAAGCAGCCGCCGGGCCAGCGCAGCACGGGCGGCGCGATCCGCTTCAGGGCATCCACCACGTCGTTCCGGAGGCCGCGGGTGTTGGGGATCTCCGAACCCTCCCCCACCCAGAACCCCTCGTACACGCACCGCCCAAGGTGCTCGGCGAAGTGGCCGTAAATGTTCTTGTGGATGGTCCCGCCCGGCGTGTCACCGCGAACAACGAGACTGTTCAACATCATCATCCTCCCCTGCGGGCACACCGGCCGGCCATCGGCCGCGGCGGCGCCCGCTCTGCCTGTCCAGGCTCTCCGAAACGGCCGGAGCCCCGGGGGCGCGCCGGCACGGCGGTACTCGGACGGAGGGCGCTTCCGCCGCAGCCGGCCCTTGCCTTCCGCTCCACAGATCGCACCCGCGGCCGTGCCGACCCGCGGCCGGGGCCGTGTACCGACCCCCTGTGCCCGAAAAACCGTTTCATGCACGGGATTCCACCGGTCCCGAGGCAGTCCTGCCTACCGCCGGAGACTTTTGCGACAAGGTGGCCGCATCATCCCCGGCCGGGCACGGAACTGGGATCGGTGCGCGCGTGCCTCCCGCCAGCCGATTGACGCGTGAAGGACGATATCGATACACGTCAGCGTCTGCCAGGGCTCTTCCGGCGGCGGGCCGGGCGGCCGGTGCCCGTCAGCGAGGGTGCGAACGCGCTGAGCGGACGGTACGGTGTGCCGACGCCCTCGCGCTCGCCGGCGTCTTCCTCCGGGCCCGTGAGCACAATGGGCGACCGCCGGCAACGGCACACCGGACAGTGCGCCCGCCAGCGCCTCCCGCCACCCCCCACGCATCCGGCGCCCCCATTCGGCCGAGGACGTTCACCCTTGGATCCCTTGGGACCCGCCGGAGATCGGGGCCGGTGTGTGGACGCCACACCGGCCCGCCCGATTCCCTCACCCGCAGTGCGCTCGCCAGCGACGCGGCCAGCCGGGCCGCCGCGGCCCGCATCCTCGCCGGCCACATCGCGGATACCGCGCCGGCGGTCGTGGTCGCGACCCAAGAGGTCCGGGACGTCGAGGGGCTCTTCGACCGCGTGCTGCTGCTGGCGGAGGGCCGTATCCGCTGCGACGAGGAGGCAGACGCGCTGCGGGCGCGGACCGGGGTATCGGTGGACGAGTGGATGCGGGGGGGCGTGCCGGCATGAACGGGACCGTGACCTGGCGCACGCGGTTGGAGGATCTGTATCGCCTCGATGGGTGCCGCGTACCCGAATTCGGCCATGGCGGACGGCGGAGACACCTGGGAACCGGTGCCGTCCGCGGGGAAGCCGCAGGCGACGTGCCTCGCCGCCCCGGGGGACGGATGGGTCAGCGTCGGCGCGACCGTCGCGCACACCCCTGACGGCGGCCGGACGTGGATGGCCGCGTACACCCCCGCCCTGCCCGCGCAGCCGACTGTCGCCACCGGCATCCTGGCCTGCGGACCCGGCTGGGCATGGGTCGCTTACACCGGGGAGACGCTCCCGGGGACCGCGCCGGAACTCGTGGTCGCGACTGGGGATCGCGGCCGGGCATGGCGGGCGGTGCTCGGCAGGGGCCTGTATGACCCCGCAGGCACCGTACCCACACTCGCTCAGGCCTTTCTCAACGCCTTCGTCGCCCGGAGCGCGCGGACGGCGTTCGCGCTCACGGTCTGCGGGCCGTGCAGCGCCCCGCCTGAGGTGATGGCGACCACGGACGGCGGCCGGACGTGGAGGACGGCTCCCATCCCCGGGGCGCGGGGTGTCGCGGCGGCGTCCTTCCCCGACGCCCTCCACGGATTCGTGACCACCGTGGCCGTGACCAGCGGCGGGCCGGTGTTCGGGACCGCCGACGGCGGGCGGACGTGGCGGCAGGTGTATCCGCCGGCGGCGCCCCCCGGGTCGCGCGCCTAGAACGGCGCTGCAAAAGGCGTGCCGCAAAACGGACGCGGAGCCGAAGGCCTTGGGGGACAAGGGGTCCGGGGGCGGGGGCCGCGTAAAAGAGGACTTTTGCAGCGGCCACCTGGGGCGATACTGCCAAAGTCGATTCCGGAGTCGGACCCGAGCCTGAAAGGCCCTGGGGGACAAGGGCCTTCGGAGCAGTGGCCCCGCAAAAGCGAACTTTTGCAGCGGCCACCGAGCCGGCGGGTCCACGACCGGCGGCCGGCCATGGCACCGCCGCGATAGGGGTACGGCTCCGGCGGAGACGTTCCATCCTCAGGGGATGTCGGGCACCGGGTCGCCCGAAAACACGGGCTGGGAGACACGGCCGGAGGCGCTGACGAGGTACGTGATGGTGAAGCGGTGGGGGTCATTATAGTTGTAGGCTTGTATCAACGTGATCACCCAGCCGGAACCCTGCGCCGCCACCCTCATCTCGCATGTGAGGGCGAGCACAACGCCCGGCTCCGGGCCGCCGATGTTCTGCGGGCAGGCCGTCCAACCCGGTCGTCGGGAGAACCGCTCGAGCGGGGAGGGATTCTGGCGGGCCACCCGGTCCACGGCGGCGTCCGGCGTCGCCGGCGGTGCCTCGGCTGCACGGGCGGACACATGTTGCCGGGCGGCGGCAGCGTGGGAGGCGCACCCGACCGACATCAGCAGGGCTCCCATCAGCAGGCCCGCGGCTCTCTTGATCTTGACGACCCCCGTCCTCATAGGACGTCACCTACGACGGCGCGGTTCCCTCCCCCCTCACGGCGTAGGTCGGCCCGACGGCGCCCCGCCGCCCGCCGTCTCCGCTTCAGCCACCCATCGGTCACGGTGGACACGGCCGTGGAACCAGAGTCGGTTGGGGGGGCTGGGGGGTGCGCCCCCCCCGGCCCCCACCCCCCCCCCTCCCCACACCCCCCCCCACAATTCCGTTAACCTTCCCCGGGTGGGCCTGCCCCCTCTTCCCCTTCTTCCCCCGGCCGCCCAACAACCCCCGCC
>Ga0080006_1238261_pt1 | contig 12117 bp, 12 predicted proteins | sample RS3BMetagenome_FD_69209 | JGI IMG/M metagenome (GOLD analysis project Ga0080006, IMG submission 69209) | Ferric oxide microbial mat and aquatic microbial communities from Rainbow Spring, Yellowstone National Park, USA - RS3B (SPADES... ...
TGCCGATGTCGCTCTACTTCCGTGACGGCAAGGCCAAGGTGCAGCTGGCGCTGGCCCGCGGGCGCAGGCTCCACGACAAGCGCCAGATGATCCTTTCCCGGGACGCCGAGCGGGAGGCCGCCCGAGCTGCCCGCCAGGCGACCCGGTGGAACGTCGGTTGACGGCCGGTGGCGTCCGGTAGGATGGACCCGTCGCCAACCGGCGGCACTTGGAGGACTGCCTGGGGGTGATTGGTCTCGACTCTGGTCGTTGACATGGGAGAAGCGAGCCGTGGTCTCCGGAGCCACGTAAAAGAGCCGGAAACAAAAACAAACGCCGAGCCTCAGCTCGCGTTCGCTGCCTAATTAGGTAGCGACGTCCGTCCGGTCTCAGCCCCATGGGCCGGTCCACGGGCGTCATCCAGTGGGGCTTGCCCGACCGGCTGATCCGACCGGCCGCCGGGGACACTCCGTCGGATACGGGGCGGCGCAGCCGCCGGCAGTGGTGCCGCCCCCGACAATCTCCTGCTGGCTGCGCTCGGAGAAGGCCCATCGAGATGCCGGAGGACGCGGGTTCGATTCCCGCCACCTCCAAGAGTGCTCAGGCGGCAGCGTGAGCATTGTTGGAGGTGCGCCCGGCCCCACGTACAGGTCGTAGATTTTGCGCGCCCAATCGATCGCGTCGCTGACTCGGATGCCAGACGGTTGGGGACGCGTCCACAGCTCGAGGTTCTCGGGCCGATTGTCGTCCCGTACCCCGTTGATGTGATGGGACCGACTCGCCGCTCATGAGATACCGGCCCAACAGCTCCTCGGCGAGCCGCACGTCACGGACTTGAGCTGCTTTGCGTTGCCGCACTCGCACAGATCCCGACCTCGGCAGGACGGGCAGCGAAGATGGCGGCTCGACGGCACGAAGGTCCGTCCGCACTCGGCACATCGGCGCTCCCTCACGGCCGGAAAGATACAGAGGGGGTGTGACCGGGAGACGTGGAGATCGAATGCGGTAGGAGCTTCAGCGCCAGGGCTGGAGGATCAAGGAGACAGCCGCCGACGTGGGCTACCACCCGGCCACGGTGTCCAAGTGGCTGAAGGCCGGCGGCCCGCCGCCGAAGCGGGCCGTGAACCCGTCCGAGCGAGCGGTCGACGACCGTTGGGCGCCGAGCGCTCTTCGCCACGCGGCCGAACGCGCAAGCCCTCGTCAGCGGGCAGCAGACACCGCCGAGTCACGCTGACATTGCCGATGACCCTGGGCCCCGAACGAACCCTTCCGCCGGAGATGCACACCGCCGCCAACCGACCGCTAACCGCGGTGATGTAATGCCATTGCCATCCTGCGATCGCACCGGCTCAGCTGGCCCGGGGGCGCTTCAGGTACTCGTGCACGGCGCGGCGGATCACCTCGGCCTCGGCAACTTGTTCCGCCTGGGCTCGGGCCCGGAGCTGGTCCCGTAGATCGGGCGGGAACCGGACCGAGATGTTCCCAGCCGGCGCCGAACCGAGGAGGGGACGGCCACCAGGCCGGCGGACAAGGCGTTCGGTGTCCAGGCCGACCTCTGCCTGCTCCGCTGCCTTCTCGACCAACTCGTCAGTAATCGATCGGCCGCCGATCGTGAGGGGCGGTCGCTTGGTGGTCATGGTCGGGACCTCCGTTCTCCGGGCCACAGCTGTGCGTACTTCGCTCGCATGGACATGGCGTGGACGACGACCACCGTCCCGTCGTCGGCCACCAGGGCCGCCAGCTCCAGTCGATTGCCGGCGCGGTCCGGGCCGAGGATCAAGGTCATGGGAGTGTCTTCGTCCAGTGCATCAGGGTCGTCTCCCACGTAGCCGGGGTATGCCAGCGCGTGTCGTATGTCGTCGTCGCTGATCCCATGGCGTCGAGCGGTCGGTTCGATCCACAGGTCGGGATCCGACACCAGGGGTATTGTACCGCGAAACTCTTACGGGCGTCCGAGCTCCTCGCGAGAAGGCACGATCCGGTACAAGTCGGGCCCCGCCCGTAAGAGTTGGAGGTAGGGAGGACGGCGGGCCGGGTGGGTCATCTGCAACATGGTCTTGGCCACAATCTCCGGGGACCAGGCGGATCCGCACGAGACCATTGCGGCGTGGACCATCTCCACCTGGAAGGTCGACCCTCCCCCACCAGTCGATCGGCGCCTCGACGGCTGCGAGCCTGCCGACCCTCGACAAGGTCGCCGAAGCGCTCGGGGTCGAGCTCGTCGTGAGCTTCGTGGACCTCGACGATCGGACGCCGCCGAGGGCGGCGACCTACACTGACGCCCGTGTCAGGTAGAGGCGACCTCGGTGAGAAGGTGCGGCTCGGCATTGTGGGGTGCGGCAACATCGCCCAACTCAACGTGCCCGGCTACCTCGAGCACGACCGCTGCGACGTCGTCGCCGTGTGCGACCCGGTCGCCGAGGTGGCCAAGGAGGCGGCCGAGGCGTGGGGCGTCCCGAAGGTCTACAACGACCTCGAGCTCCTCCTGGGCGACGACGACGTCGACGCCGTCGAGGTCCTCACCCCGACCCACCTCCACCACGACCACGTCGTGGCCGCCCTCGAGGCCGGCAAGCACGTGTCGTGCCAGAAGCCGCTCGGCAACACCGTGGAGGAGTGCCGAGCCATGGCGGCGGCCGCCGACGCGGCCAACCGGACGCTGCGGATCGGCGAGTGCTTCTACCACTACCCGCCGCTCGAGCGGGCCAAGGCGCTGATCGCCGACGGTGCGATCGGCAAGCCCACCAACATCCGGATCCGCACCGTCGTCGGCCAGACCGACTCGGCGTTCCAGGCGGCGCTGCGGCCCGAGGGCTACGGGTGGCGGCTCGACCGCCGGTCGCCGGGCGGGCACCTCTTCGACGACATGGTCCACAAGTACGCCATGGCGCTGTGGCTCGCCGACCACGACATCGTGTCGGTGCAGGCGGCGGTGCGCCGGCGCGATCTCTTCTTCGAGCCGTGCAACGTCATCTTCGAGTACGAGGACCCGGAGCTGCTCGGCTCGATGGAGGTGAGCTACGCCCCCCAGATGTGGCTGCGCAGCTCCTACTACGGCGCCGACGAGTTCTTCGAGGTCCAGGGCGACGAGGGGTTCCTCTGGGTGACCCGCTGCACCGGCGAGCTGCTCGACCTCGCCCCGGTGATGCTCTACCGGGGCAAGGACAACCAGCGCTCGATGGTCGAGATCACCGACGTCGACGCCGACTGGGGCACCGGCTTCCGCCGCTCGTCGGCCCACTTCGTCGACTCGCTGCTCGCCGCCACGCCGGCCGAGATGTCCGCCGAGCAGGCGGCCAAGGTCCTGCAGCTGTGCTTCGCCGTCTACCAGGCGGCCAACACCCACCAGCCGGTCGACCCGCGGACGATCACCGGGTCGGTGACGCCGGCCGGCTGGGCCGAGTGGTAGGCGGCGCCGGCATCACTGCTCCTCTCGGAGGGCTCCGGCCGGATCGGTAGGTCCCGGCCCGACGCCTGGAACCGACGGTCCTTACCCGGGGACGTCCACCGCGGGCGTCGCCGTGTGGCCTTGGGTCACCGTCGGCCCTACGCTGTGCGATCGCTCAGCACGCGCCCCCGGGGAGGAGCCAGACGATGGGCAAGTTCGACGGCAAGGTGGCCTTCGTCACCGGAGCCGCCCGGGGCCAGGGTCGCAGCCACGCCGTCCGCCTCGCCGAGGAGGGGGCCGACATCATCGCCGTCGACATCTGCGCCCAGATGGAGGTCGTCGGCTACCCGATGTCGACCCCGGAGGACCTGGCCGAGACGGCGGCGTTGGTCGAGGCGGCCGGCCGCAAGATCGTCGCCAGCGAGGTCGACGTGCGCGACCACGCCGCCCTGCAGCGAGCCTTCGACGAGGGGGTGGCGGCGCTCGGGCCGGTCGGGATCGTGCTGGCCAACGCCGGGATCGGCCCCGGCGGGATGGCCACCGCCGAGCAGCAGTGGGACGACGTCATCGGGGTCAACCTCACCGGCGTGTGGAACACCGGGCGGGTGGCGATCCCGTCGATGATCGAGGCCGGCCGGGGCGGGGCGATCGTGCTGACGAGCTCCACCGGCGGCCTGCTCGGCCCGGGCATCAACCACGCCGGCGTGCTCGGCTACACGGCGGCCAAGCACGGGGTGATCGGGCTCATGCGGTCGTGGGCCAACTACCTCGCCCCGCACTTCATCCGGGTCAACACGGTCGCCCCGACCACGGTGCGGACGCCGATGGCCGGCGGCGGGGACGTGTCGGCCATCATCGAGCACGTGCCGGAGCTGGCCGGGTCGCTCACCAACGCCATCCCGGTCGAGGCGGTCGACCCGATCGACGTCACCAACGCCATCTTGTGGCTGGTCTCCGACGAGGCCCGCTACATCACCGGGACGGTCGTGCCGGTCGACGCCGGGAACGTCAACCGCCGCTGACGGCGCCGCGGAGCAGGGCCCTCACCTCGGACGGCCCCAACGGCAGGGTGGTGATCGTCACCCCGAACGGCGCCAACGCGTCGGCCACGGCGTTGACCACCGCCGGCGGTGCCCCGATGGCGCCACCCTCCCCCACCCCCTTGTAGCCGCCCGGTCCGGGGCTCGGCGTCTCGACGTGGCCGTACTCGATCTCGGGCACCTCGGTGGCGGTCGGCACCAGGTAGTCCATCAAGGTGGTGGCCAGCGGGTTGCCGTCGTCGTCGACGGCGAGGTGCTCGAACAGCACCCCGCCGATCCCCTGGACCACCCCGCCGGCGATCTGGCCCTCGACGACGCTGGGGTTGATCATCGGCCCGCAGTCCTCGCTGACGATGTAGCGGAGCAGCTCGACATGGCCGCTGCCCACGTCGACCTCGCAGGTGCAGACGTGGGTGGCGTTGACCCAGATGATCCCGGCCTCGGCCCGGTAGCGGGCGCTGGCCTCGAGCCCCGGGGGGACCCCGGGTGGCAGCGCCGCCGGGTCGAAGTAGGCCAGGGCCGACACCTCGGCCAGCGACAGCCCGACCGCCGGAGTGCCGCGCACGTACGCCCGGCTGCCGGCCAGCTCGATGTCCTCGGGCGCCGCCTCGAGCCGGTGGGCGGCGATGGCGACGATGCGTTCGCGCAGGACGGCGGCGGTGTCACCCACGGCGCCGGCGGTCATCGACCCGCTGCGGCTGCCGGCCGCCCCGGCGCCGAACCCGGTGACGGCGGTGTCGCCCTGGACGGTGGCGACGTCGCCGATGTCGACCCCGAGGGCGTCGGCGGTGAGCTGCACCACCGTCGTCTCGAGGCTGTTCCCGGTCGACCCGCCGGCGATGGAGACGTTCACCTTGCCCGACGGCTCGATGCGGATCGTCGCCGCCTCGGTGGCGTACGAGCCGTAGCCGGGGGTCGACGGCTCGACGTAGTTCGACACCCCGACGCCGAGGTACCGGCCGTGGCGCCGGAGCTCGGCCTGGCGGGCCCGGAAGTCGTCGTAGCCGAGCATCTCGATCGCCTGCTCCAGCGTCTCGGCCGGCGAGATGGCGTCGTAGGGCATGCCGTTGGGGTTGGCGAACGGCAGCTCGTCGCGGCGCAGCACGTTGCGGCGCCGCAGCTCGACCGGGTCGATGCCGATCTGGCGGGCGGCGATGTCGAGCAGCACCTCGCGGGCCAGGGTCTCGAACTGCCACGGACCGCGGTAGGCGGTGCGCCCTACGGTGTTCGTGTAGACGTTCTTGGTGGCGAAGCTGGCCGCCGGCACCCGGTAGGGCCCGGGGAAGAGCGCCCCGACGGCGGCGGCGGACGTGACCGGCCACGGCGTCGGGTAGGCGCCGCAGTCGGACAGGAAGTCGATGCTGGCGGCTCGGATCGCCCCGTCGGCGTCGAAGGCCATCGCCACGTCGGCCCGCTCGCGGCGTGACTTGCCGGCAGCGAGCAGGTTCTCGCGGCGGTCCTCGGCCCATTTGAGCGGCACCCCGAGCTTCGGGCCGGCGAGCATGATCGCCATGTCCTCGCGCAGCACGAGGACCTTCTGGCCGAAGCCGCCGCCGGTGTCGCGCATCACCACCCGGATCCGGTGCTCGGGCACGCCGAGCAGCCGGGAGCAGAAGGCCCGCCACTCGTGGGGCGCCTGGGTGGCGGCGTAGATCGTGATGTCGCCGCTGGCCGGGGCGTAGTCGACGACGATCCCGCGGGCCTCCATCGGCACCGGGGCGTAGGCCTGCTGGCTGATCGTGGCCCGCACGACGTGGGCGGCACCGGCGTAGACCTCGGCCAGGGCGTCGGCCGGCACGCCGTTGAGCTCGCCGACCACGTTTGAGCCGTGGGCGGCGTGGACGAGGACGTCGGCCTCCTCGGCGGTGGTGTAGTCGACCACCGCCGGCAATGGCTCGTAGTACACCTCGACCAGCTCGGCGGCGTCCTCGGCCACGTAGCGGCTGTCGGCCACCACCAGGGCGACCGGGTCGCCGACGAAGCGCACCTCGTCCTCGGCCAGCGGCGGCCGCGGGGTCTCGGGGCAGTCCTTGCCGACCGAGGTGTGCCACTGCTCGTGGACCCCGGGATTGAGGTCGGCGGCGGTGAGCACGGCCACCACCCCGGCGAGCGCCAGGGCGGCGGCGGTGTCGATCCCGCCGACGGCCGCCCGGGCGAAGGGGCTGCGGACGAAGCAGGCGTGCAGCATCCCGGGCAGCGAGACGTCGTCGACGAACGTGCCACGGCCGGTGAGCAGGCGGGCGTCCTCCACCCGGTGCACCCGTGCCCCGGCGTAGCGGGTGGCCCCGGCCGACCCGACCTCGGTCACGGCTCCTCCTCGACGCCGGCCGGCCGGCTCGCCGCCGACGCCGCCTGGCGCACCGCCCGAACGATCCCCTGGTAGCCGGTGCAGCGGCACAGGTTCCCCGACAGTGCGTCGCGGATCTGGGCCTCCGAAGGATCGGGGTTGTCGCGGAGGAACGCGGTGACCGACACCACGAAGCCCGGGGTGCAGAAGCCGCACTGCAGCCCGTGACAGTCCACGAACGCCTGCTGGACCGGACCGAGCGAGCCGTCGGGCGGTCCGATCCCCTCGACCGTCGTGACGTCGCACCCGTCGGCCTGCACCGCCAGCATGAGGCACGACCGCACGGCGGCGCCGTCCAACAGCACGGTGCAGGCGCCGCACACCCCGTGCTCGCAGCCCAGGTGGGTGCCGGTGAGCCGGCACTCCTCGCGCAGGAAGTCGGCCAGCGTCCGGCGCGGCTCGACCAGCGCCCGGCGCCCCCGGCCGTTGACGTTCAGGCGCACCGGCACGTCGGCGCCGCCGGCGCCCCCCAGCGCCGATCCCTCACCCATCGTCCCGCTCCCCGCCGCCCGACCGTCGGGCTTCGGCGCTGGCCGCCGCCCAGGCCCGGGCCACCAGCACGGCGCCGACCTCGACCCGGTAGGGCGCCGAGGCGTGGAGGTCGTCGGGCACGCCCTCGAGGCCGGCGGTGGCCGACCGCCCGAGCTCCTCGGCGTCGACGTCGCCGAGGAGCCGACCGGTCGCCGCCGCCTCGGCGGCGCCGGCCCGCTCGGGGACCGAGCCGAGCCCGAAGAGGCCGATGGCGCAGCGCCGCACCCGATCGTCGCCGTCCAACGAGAGCGCCACCATCGCGCCGGCGAGCGCGAAGTCCCCGTGGCGGCGCGCCAGCTCCTCGACGGCGAACCCCGTCCGCCCGGCCCACACCGGGAACGAGACGGCGGTGAGCACCTCGTCGGGGCCCATCGTGGTCGTCCAGAGGCCGTCGAAGAAGTCGGCGGCGGCGATCGTGCGCCGGCCGGCCGGCGAGGCCACCTCCATCGTGGCGTCGAGGGTGCGGGCCACCGCCGGGTACTCGGCGGCAGGGTCGGCGTGGGCGATCGAGCCGCCCACCGTGCCGAGGTTGCGGATCTGGAAGTGACCGATGAGCGGGGTGGCCCGGGCGAGCAACGGCACGGCGGCGGCGGCCGGCGCCCTCTCGACGTCGGCCATGCGCGTCCCGGCGCCGATCCGCACCGCACCGCCACCGGCCTCGATGCCCTGCAGCTCGGCGATCCGGCCGATGTCGACGAGGTCGTCGAACGCCGTCAGCCGCAGCGACAGCATCGGCAGCAGGCTCTGCCCGCCGGCGAGCACCTTGGCCCCCTCCCCGAGCTCTTCGAGCAGACCGGTAGCCTCGGCCACGGTGGCCGGCCGGTGGTAGCGGAAGGGCGCCGGCTTCATATTGATGGCACACTATGACACTGATGCACAGAGCGGACAAGGGACGCGGCCGGACGGAGGGCGAGCGATGGAGCTGACCAACGAGTTCACCGTTGGGATCCCTCCCGAGCAGGCGTGGGAGGTCCTGACCGACGTCGAGCGGATCGCGCCCTGCCTCCCCGGCGCCCGCCTCAACGAGGTGATCGGCGACGAGTACCACGGCGTCGTCAAGGTGAAGGTCGGGCCGATCTCGACCGAGTACCGGGGGGTGGCGACCTTCGTCGAGCAGGACGTCGAGGCCCGGCGGGCGGTGTTGCGGGCGGAGGGCCGCGAGGCCCGCGGCCAGGGCACCGCCCGGGCGACGGTGACCGCCACCCTGGAGCCGGCCGGCGACGCCACCACCGTCCGGGTGGTGACCGACCTGGCCGTCAGCGGTCGCGTCGCCCAGTTCGGGCGCGGCGTCCTGGCCGACGTCTCGAGCCGGCTGCTCGCCCAGTTCGCCGAGTCACTCGAGGCGACGGTGTCGGCCGGCAGCGAGGAAGCCGGCGACCTGGTCCCGGCGGGCAGCGGCGACCCGGCGGCGCCATCGGGCAGCGCGCCGAGCGGCGGCGCGTCAGCGGCGGGCGCCGACGCCGCAGCGCCGGTCGACCGCCCCCCGACACCGCCGTCGCCAGAGGCGTCGGTGGACCTGCTGGCGACGGTGGGACCGGCGGTGGCCAAGCGGCTCCTCCCGCTGCTCGCCGCCGTCGGGGTCCTCTGGATCGTCTGGCGGCGCCGTCGCCGTTGACCGCTCCGACATTCGGTGTCATAGTCAGGCACCAATATCGGGGAGGTGACCGGTGACCGTCGGACAGGCTGGCGAGCAGCAGAGCGGCGAGATCTACTACGACCCCTACGAGTGGTCGATCAAGGAGGACCCCTATCCGCTCTACCGGCGGATGCGGGAGGAGGCACCGCTCTACTACAACGAGCCGCACGACTTCTTCGCGGTCAGCCGCTTCGAGGACTGCGAGCGTGGGCTCCTCGACCACGAGACGTTCATCTCCGGACGCGGCGGCATCCTCGAGATCATCCGCTCGGGCATGGAGATGCCCTCGGGCGTCTTGATCTTCGAGGACCCCCCCGAGCACAACATCCACCGCCGGCTGCTGTCGCGGGCCTTCTCGCCCCGGCGGGTCGCCGAGCTCGAGGTGAAGATCCGGGAGTTCTGCGCCCGCTGCCTCGACCCGCTGATCGGCGGTGACGGGTTCGACGTGATCGCCGAGCTCGGTGCAGAGATGCCGATGCGCACGATCGGCATGCTGATGGGCATCCCCGAGTCGGACCTGGAGAAGGTGCGCGACCACGCCGACGAGAGCCTCCGCACCGAGAAGGGCAAGCCGATGAAGGTGTCGGTCGAGCACCTCACCGGCGACCTCTTCGCCGACTACGTCGAGTGGCGGAGCACCCATCCCTCCGACGACATCATGACCGAGCTGTTGAACGTGGAGTTCGAGGACGAGACCGGCACCGTCCGGCACCTGACCAGGGACGAGATCCTGACCTACTGCGCGGTGGTGGCCGGGGCGGGCAACGAGACCACCAACCGGCTGATCGGCTGGGCCACCAAGGTGCTGGCCGAGCATCCCGACCAGCGTGCCGAGCTGGTGGCCGACCGCTCGCTGCTGGCCACCGGCATCGAGGAGCTGCTCCGCTTCGAGCCGCCCGGCCCCCAGATCGCCCGCTACGTCGCCCGCGACGTCGAGGTGCAGGGGCGGACGATCGCCGAGGGCAGCGTCATGATGTTCCTGGTGGCGTCGGCCAATCGCGACGACCGCCGCTTCCCCGACGGCGACCGCTTCGACATCCACCGCGACCCCCGGGGACATCTCACCTTCGGCTTCGGCGTGCACTTCTGCCTCGGTGCCGCACTCGCCCGGATCGAGGGCCGCATCGCCCTCGACGAGCTCCTCACCCGGTTCCCCGAATGGGACGTCGACCTGGCCAACGCCGAGCTCTCGTCCACCTCCACCGTGCGCGGCTGGGAGAAGCTCCCGCTGGTGCTGCCCTGAGCCGGCGGGCGGCGCCGTGACGAGCCGGTAGCAGAATGGCCGCCGTGCCAGCGAAGCGACCGGCCCCCGAGGCCACCGGGCAGCGACGGCGCTACGACAACTCCGCCCGACGGCGCCAGGCCGAAGGCACCCGCGAGCGGATCGTCGACGCCGCCGTCGCCCTGGTGCGCACCGGGCCGGTGCGCGACTGGCGGCACCTGACCGTCCGGGCAGTGGCCGAGCGGGCCGGCGTCAACGAGCGCACCGTCTACCGGCACCTCGGCGGCGAGCGCGGGCTGCACGACGCCGTGATGCGCCGCCTCCAGGAGGACGCCGGGGTCGACCTCGACCGGGTGCGGCTGGCCGACGTGGCCGACATCACGGCCAGGGCGTTTGACGAGGTCTCCACCTACCCCCGCCCTCCGGCGCAGCCGCTCGAGCCGACCCTCTCCGACGCTGCCCAACGACGGCGCCAGGCGCTGCTCGGGGCCGTCGACGACGCCGCACCGTCGCTGACCCCGGCCCAGCGAACCCGTGCGGCCGCCGCCCTGGACACCCTGTGGAACGTCCACACCTACGAGGACCTGGTCGTCAACTGGGGCTTCGCCCACGACGAGGCCGTTGCCACGGCGGTGTGGATGGTGCGCCTCGTCGAGGCGGCCATCTCGGCCGGCGGGGCGCCGGGGTGAGCGCCCGGCGGAGCGGACCGTCGAAGGACCCGGGCCGACGGTGACCGAGGCCGGCGGCGAGGTGGCGGCCGTCCTGCTGGCGGCCGGCGGTGGCGCCCGGTTCGGCGACGCCGGCCACAAGCTGTTGGCGCCACTCCGGGGGCGGCCCCTGGTCGCCTGGGCCCTTCGAGCGGCACTGGCCGCCGACCTCGACGCCCTGGTGGTGGTGACCGGGGCGGTGGCGCTCGACGAGCTCGTCGCCGAGGAGTCCGGTGATCGGGCGGTGGTGGTCCACCACGACCGCTGGCGCGACGGTCAGGCCGGCTCGCTGCAGGCGGGGATCGCCTGGTGCGCCGCTCGCGGGGCGGCGGGTCACTGTAGCCGAGACCCGGCCGGTCGTAGACGCATGCCTGGGTGCCGGCGGCGAGCCGTTGCTGCAGGGGCAGATATTCGAGCACGTTGGCGCCGAGTCCCGGCACGATGACAACGGCTGGCGATCCGGTCCCCTCATCGACTAGATGCACGCGCCGGCCATTGACCTGAATCAGCCGGCCTGGTGGCGGGAAGCGACGCCGGTCACGAGCCTCTGCCACGCGCTGGCAGGCAGCGCTTGCTGCCGCAGCGCAGGCCAGCAATGCCATGGCAGCGGCGGCAGGCCCTCGCGACGTCTGGCAATGTCCCTCAGCAACCATTCCCATGTGCGCCGAGGCTACCAACCCTGGCGGCTGATTAGCTACCTTGCGCATTGGCAACTTGGGGCGGCACTGAAACCTGTAGTTCACCTTGCTGATCTCATCAAGGAGTGCGAATTCTTGCGGTTACCAGGTCGGCTATCGCTTCCAACCTGGCGAGAACCATTAATGTCTTTCTGCTGCGCCCATTGCGGATGCGATGATACGGGGCAGTCCAGATGATCGGCTCCGTCCCGTGCGCTTGGCGCTAGCACGCACGTGACCTGCGCCGATGGCATAATGGACTTGGGGCGCAACCAGAATCACTGAGCCAGATCCCCGAGCGCAGTCTTGCTGACAGAGTCGGATTATCGTATGGTGATAGAGTATAAAGAGCCCGAGCGAGCCTAATTTAAGGCGGACGCGCTTGTGGTTGATATTTAGGTGCGATGACGTTGCCGCCAGCCTCCGATGCAGTGTTATCAATGTCGCGGCCGCGACTGAAGGCCGAGCATGCGCCCTATCGTATTTCGGGTGGCCGGATCAGGATTGGCGGGGCGTCGTACGGGATCGCCGCCGAGATCAAAGACCAGGGGGGGGGGGTGTGGACACCACTTGGCCGCAGGGCCGCACAC
>Ga0080006_1230106_pt1 | contig 12116 bp, 12 predicted proteins | sample RS3BMetagenome_FD_69209 | JGI IMG/M metagenome (GOLD analysis project Ga0080006, IMG submission 69209) | Ferric oxide microbial mat and aquatic microbial communities from Rainbow Spring, Yellowstone National Park, USA - RS3B (SPADES... ...
CTTCAACACAGCGCACACCCCGCCCAAAACCCAACTAAAGAACGGCAGTATCGCAACAAACTGGCGGCCGACTCAAGCCGTTCACCGATAACGTCAAATTAGCCGCCTGCGCAGAGTCTCCCTAATAGTGGCGATGTTACTTGGGGAGTCTCTATCGGTGAACCAAAGAGAGATGTCGCGACCAAAGAGCATGACGGCGGTTTTCCTAAGACCTTGTCGCGTTCGGAGCAGTTGCTCCACCATCTATTACCGGCAGCATTTATTGAGATTGGGGCAAATAGTTCGGACGGTAGATTGGTCGGGACCCCTACCACTTCATCTCTTGCCGTGATCAGTGAGGCTCGATTGTCCGAAGTCACAACGAGAAGCTCAGCGGAGGATTCTATATATCCGATCAAGTTGATATCGTTTCGGTACCGACCATCGAAGTACGTTTTTAGCGGAGGCGCTGGATTAATTTCAACGGGTTTGCTCCAGCGCATCTGCTTGAGGTCAAGCCGACTCACCATCAGAGAAATAGATCCGTTTCCGAGCCTGACTGCTGAAGGGACGGCTATTGCAGCTTCATCTTGTGCGCTATTCAGCACTAAGGTACATCCGTGATTCGCCTCCATCTGAGGACGTGGATCAACTCCAGAAGGTAGAGCAAGGATTGCTGCTGATGCAGCAGAACCAATCGTTAGCTCAACTGTCTCGGGAGTAACGATGGCCTGAAGGCTTTGACCTTCACGAGTGAAAATGGCGCATGCTTGGATGTTCATCTTTGGAAATGTTGTCTGAGTGAGGCTCAGAGTTGGGAGTACGAGAGCCGAGAAGAGAGTACCGAAGGTCAACACGTCGCACAGGAACATTTTTCCATTATGGCTTCCGTCCACACTCTTCTGGCTAGATTGGACGAATCGATTCTCTCCGGTCTTGCTGTCCGATGCCCACATCTCAGAATCGAGATATAGGGCACCGAGCGATTCGAAGAGATCGTCTTAGTGTCGATTGCGTCGAGACGATTGCGTTAATCCGAGGGGTGTCGGAGGAGTGCAGACTGCGACGGCCGGCCTCTGCTGGAGTGAGCATGGTGGCATAGAATCGTTTGCGAAGGAAGGTGTCTTATGGAATGCACGCATATGGGTGAGATTCGGAAGGTGAAGCCCTCGGGGAAGGGTTGCGAGGAGTGTTTGAAGACGGGGAGCACGTGGGTGCATCTCCGGTTGTGCCTGGAGTGCGGGCATGTGGGATGTTGCGATTCTTCGCTGCATAAACATGCCACGAAGCACTTCCATAAGACACAGCATCCGATCATGCGGTCGTTTGAGCCGGGCGAGAGCTGGGGATGGTGCTACGTCGATGAGATGGAAGTGGATGTTTGAACGGCGCGCCAGGCGCGTCGTTTCGGGGGCGCAGCCTGGGGCTGTTTGCTATGCTGGCTTTGCCGGATGATCCCGGTGAGTTTCCGTAAGAGGACCGAACAAGGGAGTTTTATGTCTGATGATTTGTTGAAGGATGCGCCGGTGGCTTCTGTTCCGGCGGTGAAGATCACCGTGCGTCCGAATGGCCCGTTTCGGGTGGAGGGGCCGATCTCGCTCGTCGATGTGAATGGGCAGGAGTGGGACCTGACGGGTAAGCCGGCGATCTCGCTCTGCCGCTGCGGGATGTCGTCGAAGCGGCCGTTCTGCGATGGGACCCATGGTAAGGAGGGTTGGAAGTGTGAGGCCAGTCCTGTTCCGAGCGAGCCGGTCGCGTTGGGGTAGGTTGTACCTCGGGCTTGTCTCATGATGCTACGGCGTTCCTTCTTTGATCTGAGGGAGGTCGACGAGAAGCGCGCCACTTGGGGCTGCGATGAAAGCCGCGCCGGTCCGCTCAGGGTGCGGTGGCGCGCGACATCGGAGAGTCACCGTATCGGTTTCTAACAGGTTCCTGATTGACTCGAGGTGTGATGGCATGATGGCTCGCCGATGTGGCAAGTGCGCTCCTTTGTTATTGGTGCTGGTTTTCATGGGAATGGTCGTGAGGGCGCAACCGACGGCTGGGAGCGCCACGCCAGCGGGTGGCCGGGAGTACACGCGCACGGAGGCGATGGTTCCGGTGCGGGATGGGGTGAAGCTGCATGTGGTGATTCTGCGGCCGGCGGGGTCGGAGAGTTCGGGAGAGCCGCTGCCTTTCTTGATCGAGCGAACCCCGTATGGCGTCGATACAAGGAAATCGGAGAGCTTGAACAAGTACAAGCCGGAGCTGGCGGCGAGCGGATACATCTTTGTGTTCGGCGATATTCGCGGACGGTATGAGTCGGAGGGGACGTTCGTCATGAATCGCGCGATCGTCGCGCACACCACGAAGAACGATGTGGACGAGACGACGGATACGCGGGATACGATCGACTGGCTGCTGAAGAATGTGCCGAACAACAGCGGCAAGGTGGGGGTGCTGGGGATCTCGTATCCGGGATTTCTGGCGATGATGGCGGGGATCGACGCGCACCCGGCGGTGAAGGCGATCTCGCCGCAGGCTCCGATGACGAACATCTGGCTGGGCGATGATTTTTTTCATAATGGCGCGTTTCGCGAGACGTATGGGTTCGATTATGTGCAGGAGCTGGAGGCGCAGAAGACTGATGCGCGGGTGGAGAGTAAGGAAGATACGTACGATTTCTTTCTTCGCAATGTGAACTTCGAAGGCGCGGCGAATGCGGCGAAGATGGAGAACCTGCCGACCGCGAAGATGTTTCTGACGCAGCCTGCGTATGTGAAGTTCTGGCAGGATATGGCGGTGGAGCCGCACTTGACCAAGGTGGAGGTGCCGACGCTGGAGGTGGGTGGCTGGTGGGACCAGGAGGACATGTGGGGGACGCAGGCGGAGTATGCAGCGCTGAAGCCGCATGATAAGAAGCACGAGGTGTTTCTGGTGCTGGGCCCCTGGAATCATGGAGAGTGGAGCGTTCCAAACCACAGCCTGGGTGCGATTGATTTCGGCAGCGACACGGGAACGTACTACCGGAAGACGTTTGAGGCTCCGTTTTTTGAGAAATATCTAAAAGGGCGCACTGGATTTGATCTTGAGGATACGGCCAGCTTTCGCACGGGGGTGGACGCGTGGGAGCGATACGATGCGTGGCCTCCGCAGGCTGGGTTCAAGGCGGAGAAGCTTTATCTCACGAAGGGGCAGGGGCTGAGCTTCGCGCTGCCGAAGGGTGATGACGTTGCGGGTTCGTATGTGGCCGATCCGGCGAATCCAATTCCTTACCGGAACCGGCCGATCCAGGCGACGTATGGGAAAGAGTCGAAGTGGAGGACGTGGCTGGTGGAGGATCAGCGGTTTGTGAGCGGGCGCAAGGATCTGGCGAACTTCACGACGCCGGTGCTGGATCACAATGTCACGGTGACGGGGGACGTGATGGCGGATATCTTCGCCGCGACAACCGGGAGTGATGCGGACTGGGTGGTGAAGCTGATCGATGTGTATCCGGACGATGCGCCTGGAGAAATGGCGGGATACCAGTTGATGATTGTGGATGAGATCTTTCGCGGTCGGTATGTGAAGAGCTTCGAGAAGCCGGAGGCGTTGACTCCAGGAAAAGTGACGGGGTTCAAGTGGAGTCTGCATGGAGCGGACCACACGTTTTTGAAGGGGCACAAGATGATGGTAGAGGTGCAGTCGAGCTGGTTTCCGCTGTATGACCGAAATCCGCAGACGTTCGTGCCGAACATTATGACGGCGGCGCCGGGCGCGTACCAGGCGGAGACGCAGACGATCTATGGGTCGGAGAAGTATCCGTCGCATCTGGAGCTTTCGGTTGCGCAGTAGGTTTGCGGGCATTCGGATGAGGGTGGAGTGACCATCAAGACGATCAGCAGCCGTGAGGTGTACCGAAACCGGTGGACGAGCGTGCGTGAGGATGTGATCGAGCGCGCGAACGGACAGCGCGGGATCTATGGTGTGATCGATAAGGATCCTGCTTGCATTGTGATTGCGCTCGATGCGACGCCGGCGGGTGAGTTTGTTTATCTGATTGAGCAGTTCCGATATACGGTGGGCGGACGGCACTGGGAGCTTCCGCAGGGCGGGTGGGAGAGGGCTGACGTGGTGCCGGAAGAGCTGGCTCGCGGCGAACTGCGGGAGGAGACGGGCTTAACGGCCGAGCGCATGACGCAGTTGGGGACGCTGCAGATTGCGTATGGGGTGATGAATCAGAAGCACTATGTGTTTCTGGCTGAGGGTTTGGTGAAAGGCGAGGCTTCTCCCGATCTGGAGGAGACCGACATTGTGGTGCGGCGTGTGACGGTCGCGGAGTTCGAAGCGATGGTGCTGGATGGGACGATTGTGGACAACTGCTCGGTGGCGGCGTGGGGATTGTTCAGGCTGTGGCGGGAGCGGCGTCAGGCGTGATGACGCCGATTGTGTTCGGGGCGTTCGTTTGCGACGCTACGCCGATTGACTCGATGGACCGGAGGGCAGTGCAGGTTTTCGCCGTTGCCCGAGGTTGTTCTTGAGCGATTTCGGCATTTCCGCGTCCACCGGCCCCTGATGGGCCCGAACTGTCCAGCGCGCGCCATAAGAGCAGGTTTCACAATGGTTCTGACGAGGTGTACGGACACGCGAATGACACGCCGTTCTCTTGCTCGGGAAGGGATGGCGAGGTGGCGTTTACCCTAGGAGGATGACGTTGAAAGAATCGGATCAGGCAGAGTCGCGAAAGACGGTGAGGGATGGATACGTCTCGTTCGGTCATCCATCGGTCATGCTGAAGCTGGGTTCGGGCGAATCGGTCGAGATCGACAAAGGTGTCATCGATCTCATCAAGTTGATGAACAGCATTCCGGGAATCGAAACCAAGGGCTCATGTCAGGGCCAGGATCCGAATTACGGCTATGTCCAGTTCATGCCGGACAATACAGAAGGCAAAGCTCACGCCTCCGTTTACTTCATGTATCACATCTTGAGGAACATGCACACGGCATGGGTGAAGCACCGGCACGTGATGTGGGACTATGAGCAGGCGACCGGCTCAGAACATCCGGATGCCTACAGGTTCAAGTTCACCACTGAGCTTGGCAATGGATATGTATTGAAATGGTCTCCCTATACGTATCCAGCGGTTCTGGCTGCTGCACGGAAGGCAGCTGAGGAGACCAGGCAGGACACATAAGGCTGGATGCTCTGCACGCCACGCCCTATCCCCAACCGACCGGTCTCAGTTTCTTGATCTCCCATCCGGCTTGATACCCGCGATTTTATTTTGGCATCAAAAAGAGCTGCGAGGAATTGTTTCCATGCCAAACATCGCGCGCGATGGGGGAGATAGTGCGAAGCGTCGCGGAGTCTGGGGATGGATTGCGATGTGCTTGCTGCTTGCGTTTGTGGTCCTGGCGGCGGTAGGCGAGGTGCTGGTCCATCGGGCGGCGACGATCTTGAAGGGACGTGTCGTCGAGACATTGCGAGCGCGGTTTGACAGCCATGTGGAGCTGGATGAGCTTCGCGTTTCGGTGCTCCGAGGGCTGGAGGTCTCCGGGAATGGTCTTCGGATTTATCCTCCGGACGATGTGGTTGCGGCTGGAGCGACGAAGCCACTGATCTCGTTGGGGCAGTTTTCCTTTCACTCGGATGTAATTGGGTTATTTCTGAAGCCGACCCATGTCGGTGTCGTGCATGTGTCGGAGATGACGATCGAGATTCCTCCGCGCCAGATGCGGGAGCAGGGTGCGCCGCGCAGGAAGCGGCCTGACAAGATCAAGATCGTGGTGCAGGAGATAGTGATCGACCACTCCAGGTTGATCCTTGAGACAGACAAGCCCAACAAAGAGCCTAAAGAGTTCGATCTGGATCTCGTGGTGTTACGGGATGTTGGACAGGCGCGTCCGTGGGATTACAACGCGACCCTGGTGAATGCGATTCCCAGGGGCAATATCCATGCAGTCGGAACCTTTGGGCCGTGGAATAACGAGACTCCGGGTGATTCGACGGTGACCGGCCGATACACCTTCGATCATGTGGATCTGAATACGATCAAGGGCATCGGCGGATTGCTCTCTTCGATTGGCGAATTCAGTGGGCGGCTGAATCGGATTGAGGTGGATGGAGCCACGCAGACGCCGAATTTTTCGCTGGATACGGCCCATCACGCGATGCCGCTCGTTACTAAGTTTCATGCGGTCGTTGACGGGACAAGCGGCGACACCTATCTGCAGCCGGTGGAGGCGCGGCTCGCAGGTTCGGAGTTTATGTGCAGCGGCGCAGTAACCAATGTCAGAGGCAAAGGGCACATCATCGATCTGAATGTGGATGTCCCGAATGGGAAGATTGAAGACTTTCTGAATCTCGCCGTAAAGACGGTTCCGCCGGTGATGACTGCACGGGTGGAGACTAAGGCGAAGCTGCATATTCGCCCGGGTCCCGAGAGTGTGTCGAGAAAGATTGAGTTACAGGGCGAGTTCAAGCTGCGCCAGATTCACTTCACCAATCCAAAGACGGAAGACAAGGTGGATATGCTGAGCTTGCGGGCGCAGGGGCATCCGGAGGAGGCGAAGCGGGGAGCGGCGGACGTTTCTTCGCGTATGGTGGGGCAGTTCAAGATGGCTGACAGAAGGTTGACATTCAGCCGGCTGGATTACTCGTTGCCGGGAGCTGAGGTCAATCTGTCGGGTGTGTATTCCCTTGACGGCAAGACGTTCGAATTTAGGGGTGATGTGCGGACGAAGGCGGAGTTGTCGCAGATGGTGGCGTCGTGGTGGAAGTCATGGATTCTTAAGCCGGCAGATCCGTTTTTCAAGAAGCCAGGAGCTGGGGCCGTGATTCCAGTGAAGGTGACTGGAACCAAGTCTGCTCCGAGATTTGGCATCGATTTCGGCCGGAAGGATAGCAAGTAGGCTCCTGTTCCGCGGCAGTCAGTTAACTCCGGCATGCTCCTCGAAGGCCGGCTCGGCGGGATTGGGCATGATGCCCATCTGGATGTAGATAGGAATCATGATGGCGCGGATGGACTTCAGTTGGGTGGCGTACCAGGCTGCTCCGATGAGGCAGACGGAGCCTGTGATCATGACGGCGTGTGGCGCACCGAAGCGGTGGGCAAGAGCGCCAGCGAGAAGACTGCCGAAGGGAGCCATGCCGACGAAGGCCATGGTGTAGTAGCTCATTACACGGCCGCGCTTGTCTTCGGGAACCAGGGTTTGGATGACCGTGTTGCTGGCGGCGAGGCCCTGCATCATGCCGAAGCCAACGACCAGCATGAGCGGCAACGAGAGCCAGAGACGGTGGGACAGCCCGAAGAGGATGAGGCCGCTGCCGAAGAGGATGGCGGCGATCTGAATCATGCCGGTGAGGCCGCGAACCGATCTTCGCAGGGCTAGCGAGATGGCGGAGATGAGGGCGCCTACGCCTGAGGCTCCCATGAGATAGCCGAGGGTGTGTGGGCCGCCGTGGAGGACTTGAGAGGCGAAGATCGGCATAAGCACCATAAATGGCATACCCATCAGGCTGATGATGGCGAAGAGGCTGAGGATCGTTCGGATGGGGGTGAAGCCGGTGACGTAGGACCAGCCCTCCTTCAACTGGTGGAGCATCGACGTTGCAGCACGCTGTATCGTGGACGACGGCACGCGCATCATGAGCAGCGAGATGACGACGGCGATATAGCTGAAGCCATCGATGGCGAAGCAGTAGCCTTCGCCGTAGGCTGCGATGAGGATCCCGGCGATGGCGGGCCCGATGAGTCGTGCGAGGTTGACCATCGATGAGTTCAGGGCGATGGCGTTGCCGAGGTCCTGGCGGTCGGGCTTGCCGGCGTCGCTTGAAACCATTTGAATAAGAAATGACTGACGCCCGGGCATGTCAAAGGCGTTGATGAGGCCCTGAAGTGCGCTCAGAGCGATGATCTCGTGAATGGTGATGACCTTGGCGAGCGTAAGGGCGGCCATGACGAGAGACTGGAGACCGGCGAGTACTTGGGTCCAGACTAGAAGGTTGCGACGGTTGAGACGGTCGACGAGGACGCCGGCAAAGGGCGCCAGGAGAAAGGTGAGGATCTGTCCAGCGAATCCTACGACGCCGAGAAGCAGAGCCGAGCCGGTGAGCCGGTAGACCAGCCAGCTGGTGGCGACGCGGGTCATCCAGGTGCCGATCAGCGAGATACTCTGACCGGTGACAAAGAGGCGGAAGTTACGGTGACGGAGTGCTCGCCAGGCGTGGGAGAAGCGGTTCAGCGGGCTGTTGCTTTCAACAATTTCTGATCGTCTGTCTGCGGTCACGTTGTATACGATGCCATGAAGACATGGGCGATTCCTGCTGCTTCGCCAGGAGCCAGGGTTGGTGACGCGAGATCAGTTGCGGGGAGACTGCTTCCGCCTGGCGTAGCGTAAAACACTTTCGCCGAGGATGAGAGCGAGGACCGCGAAGAGAATGACGCCGGTCGCTTCGGCAGGAAGGTTGAGGCGGGGTATGATCCAGCGCACAATGGCGAGCCAGAGGAGGATTGCCAGGGCGAAGACGCCGTCGTCGACGAAGAGGCCATAGATTTCCCGGGAGATGGTTTTGATCCAGTTCATGAGGGCCTCGTGACAGGCTGCGATGGAGAGGATTGGCTTCGGCAGAGAGGCACGAGCGCGAGGGCCAGGACAAGGTATGCGGCGATGAGAGCGAGGATTGACCAGTCGGCCGCAGGCCACTGCATGTGCATGCCTTCGCCGACCCAGAAGGTTCCGAAGGCCGAGAGCATCACTCCGACGGCGAATTTGAGTGTGTTCTCGGGCACTCGCGCAAGGGGTCGGTGCAGTGCGAAGCCGAGAGCGGTGACGACGAGAAGGGCGGCAACAGCTCCAAGACTTGCCGGTAGCATCATGCCGGTTCGGCCGGCTCCGATGGCGATGACGATGAAGACGACCTCGGTGCCTTCGAGCATGGTGATGTTGAAGGCGGCGGCGAAGGCGATCTTGTCCCAGGCTGTGGCGGCGGCGCCGGAACTACCGAAGGCAGCGGAATGTTTTGCGAAGATCGCCTGCTCGTCGTGCAGCGGGATAAGGCCGGCGGAGCGGAGGATGGCTTTGCGCAGCCACCGGAGGCCGAAGAGAAGCAGAAGCGCGCCTACGACAAGCTGGATGATTGGCAGCGGAATTTGGGTGAGTGCAGTTCCCAATCCGGCGACGATGAGGAGCAGCACGACGACGGCAGAGGCGCTGCCGATCAGGGCAGATCGCCAGCCGCGGACGCTGCCTACGGCGAGGATTACGGTGAGGGCTTCGACGCACTCGACGAGAGAGGCGAGAAAGGACGTCGCAATCGATGTACCCATGTGGGCCCAGCTGATGCCCATATCTTCTCCTGTTGCAAGGTGATGATGTTTGATGTCCGGGGAGAGCAAGTTCTCAGTGGTTCGAGAGGATGCTGAAATAGGTGCGCTGTATCAATTGTAGAGCCGGACGAGGCGACGCCGGTCGCCGTTCGATCACACTTCATTATCTTCCTATGAGGTTCAGGAACCACAAGCGAGATGCAGGCGCAGAGGTCGAAGGCTAGACTCCTTGTAGTGGGAACTTTGCGAATGTTGTACGGGGGAAAGGAACATGGACGATGGAAGTCACACATGATCTGGCCGGGCTCCTCACCGAGTCTCTAAACCCGGCAAGCCGATACATCGACCAGCTTCCGACCCTGGCGATGCTCCGCCTCATGAATGAGGAAGATGCGAAGGTCTCGGCCGCCGTCGCTAGTGTCCTCCCGGAGGTTGCACAGGCGATCGACGCCATCGCGGATCGCTTTCAGCGCGGCGGCCGTCTGTTCTACATCGGAGCCGGCACGAGCGGACGGCTCGGCGTGCTGGACGCCAGCGAGTGCCCGCCGACGTTCTCGGTCTCTCCTACGCTCTTCCAGGGCATCATCGCGGGGGGAGACAACGCCCTGCGGAAGTCCAGTGAAGCGTCTGAAGACTCACCCGAACAAGGGGGCGCCGATCTGGCCGCCGCCGGCTTCGGCTTCGTCGCGAATGCAGACCTAGATGGACAGGGCCGGCCCGGGACTCGTCGCGCCGCGAACGATTCAGAAATGCTCGATAGCCTGATCGGCATCGCCGCCAGCGGCCGCACTCCGTATGTCCTCGGTGCGCTTGCTCACGCCAGAAGCCTGGGTGCTCTCACGATCGCACTCACCTGCGTACCCGACTCGCCGATGGGCGCGGCAGCCGATATCTGCATTGCTCCGCTCACAGGTCCCGAGGTTCTCACCGGGAGCACGCGACTCAAAGCCGGGACCGCGACCAAGCTTGTCCTCAACATGATTTCGACTGGCGTCATGATCAAAACCGGAGCTGTCTACGGCAATCTCATGGTCAACGTTCAGCCTACCAACGCCAAACTCATCGATCGTGCGCAGCGCATCATCATGTCCGCGACGGGCATCGATCAGGCCGCCGCAGAGACGCTGTTGAAGGAAGCAGGCAGCGTGAAGGCCGCTATCGTCATGCACAAGCTCTCTGTTGACCGCGAAGCCGCGGAGCGCCAGCTTGAATCCTTCCATGGAAATCTGTCCATGCTGCTCAAGCGAGAAGAAAAGTCGTCGCGCGGCGAATCCTCCGCAGCGCCGATCGAATGACATCGCGAGGCAGGGCAATCGCCCGCTGGATCTTCCGGCAGGCTGCGCCCACAGCGAGTCTCCTCCTTACGGCGTCCGTTGCCGTCGAACAGGCCCCAGTCATGCTCAAAGATCCGTTCGTCAACCTGATGCTCGCCGCCAATGACCACGCGAAAGTTCACGGTGCACCTACGCCCACCCTCTCACCCCTTGACGACACGCTTTTCGGACCCAATCCGCCGGTCAACGTCGCAGCGCTTCAAAAAGCCGGATTCAAGGTGGTGCCCTGGACCACAAACGATCCCGCCAGAATGCGAATGCTCATTGACCTTCGTGTCGACGGCATCATCTCGGACCGGCCTGACATTCTTCAAGCTGTGCTCAAGGAGGAGAGACAAGCGCACCCCGAGGCAGCCCGGTACTTCGCACGCTTCGACGTTGCGGCGCACCGAGGTGGACGCGGTCTAAGGCCCGAAAACATGCTGCCCTCCTTCGAGAGTGGCCTCGATCAACTCAGCACAACTCTCGAGACCGATACCGGGGTTACCACGGATCATGTCTCGCTTATCTGGCACGACCAGTTTCTCAATCCTGAGTCCTGCCGCCGAGCCGACGGAGCCCCCTACACCCTCGCCAACCGGGTGTATACCCGCGACCTCTCGCTTGCCGAGGCGCAGCGCACCTTCATCTGCGACAAGCTGCGCGCCCGGTTTCCGGATCAGAAAAGCGATCTTTCGCTCTCTCCCGTATCCGTAGCCTTTGCAAAGCAGGAGCGTCTGATCAGCCCGTACGTTCCCACCTACGTCGAGCAACTGTTCCGCTTCGCTCGCTTCTACACCGAGTATTACCGCACAGGTTCGGGCAAATCAGATCCTCAGGCTGCCGCGCGCGCCGCCAACGCCGACACGGTGCGATTTAATCTCGAAACCAAGATCCTGCCGTTGCCCAATGATCCAGCGGGCAACTCTGTGGCTGAACTTCCCATACCTGCCGCGCACGGCGAGCCAGCGACCAATCACACCGTCGATCCGCAAACATTCGTCACGACGCTGTGCGGAGCTATCGTGCGAAACCACATGGAGTCCCGTGCGGAGGTGCAGAGCTTCGATTTCCGCACACTGATTCTAATTGAAGAGCAGTTTCCGAAGATCCCGACGTACTACCTGACGGAAGAGCCGGAGACGCTGCGGAGCGCGCTGCTGCCAGCTTCGCTAAGACAGCCATAGTCCTAAGGTGGTACGTCTCCTACGCTGCTCGCGGACTACACTGACGGCTATGAAAATCGTGACATGGAACTGCCCTAAAAAATTTGCAGAGAAGGCACACTTGATGCAAGCGATGCATCCGGATATCTCGGTTATTCAGGAGTGTGGTCGTAAAGACATTGATGCGCTTATGCAGGGGGGATACTCCGCCCTCTGGTTTGGATCGAATAACAAAAAAGGCTTAGGGAGACTCTGCGCAGGCGGCTAATTTGACGTTATCGGTGAACGGCTTGAGTCGGCCGCCAGTTTGTTGCGATACTGCCGTTCTTTAGTTGGGTTTTGGGCGGGGTGTGCGCTGTGTTGAAG
>Ga0080006_1170489_pt1 | contig 12108 bp, 23 predicted proteins | sample RS3BMetagenome_FD_69209 | JGI IMG/M metagenome (GOLD analysis project Ga0080006, IMG submission 69209) | Ferric oxide microbial mat and aquatic microbial communities from Rainbow Spring, Yellowstone National Park, USA - RS3B (SPADES... ...
ATGGATAGGAGTTCCATGTACTCTGGGTCCTGGGTGGAAGACTGGGTGGAAGATAGGCGCTCTAATAGGTTCTGGATGAAAGACAGGTCGGGGTTCTGGATGGATAGGAGTTCCATGTATCCACCATCGAAATGTCCATCCCATTGTTCTCACCTTCTATTTTTATTCCTAAATTCATTTTTTTCCTTAAAAAATATATACATCGCTTACTCGCCTTGGTTGTACGCTATGCCAACAAATAAGCTGTATACAGTATCAGCGTTCTGGATCGCCAACTTCCACGCCATGGAATCGCTCGGGGCGTATGTGAGATCGAAGCCGAACTGCTCGTACTTCGTGTAGTCAATGAGTGCAACGCTCGGGGCGTATGGTTGCACCCTGTATTCTGCCTGCATCTCTGCCTGCAGAGCCTGCCAACTTTTACTCACTATTTCAGTTATCGTCCCCCTCGTTAGCTCTAATTCATAATATGTCGGATCGTTATTGTTTATTCCAGAACTTGGATTTATCGCATATACTAACTGCTCGATCAAGTCAGCTCCAGTCGGGAGGTAGTCCACTCTGATCGGAACGGCACTTTGGGATACTGGTTTCGCGAACTCAATGACGTAAGGCATGACTACAGCTTCTGGAAGACCGTTAGCCTTCAGTTTTCCGAAATTCTGTATTACCTCCTGCGGAGTATAGTCTACGTACTCAACTGTGATTATGAAGTTAGCGGTGATGGATGCCCCCGAGGGTAGAATATTCGCAGGTGTCTGAAGCGTAACGGTAACGGTATGCATGAGAGGGGCAGGGAAGTCTAGCATATCGAAGTCCCATTGTATGCTCACGGGTACTGAGCCTGACGCGGGTACTGAGGCTCCTGCGGTTGGCTGAGCGGGATTCTGTCCCTGCGTCTTCTGATACTTGTAGATGCCCCACCCTTGCCCAGAGACATTGTATAAATTCTTTGAACCGTTATATGTTATTGAAATATTTTGAACTAAATCGTAAGGGAATGGTTGTGATGGAAGATTGACTGCAGACGTTCCGCTATTACTGATGCTACCGCTCAGAAGTACTTTGATTTTCTTAACAAACGCTACCCTCGGAATGTCGATAACTATTCTGGCACTGGGGCTGTACGCATATGTCTGTTGTAATGTCCTGGAAAAAAGCCTCATGTTCTCACCCCTACAACTTTAACATTTTCGCGAGATATAGAGCTACGAGAACGGCTACGACTACTACGACGAAATCTATGGCTACTTCCTTCGCGTTCATTTTGGATCAAAATACCTTTCTTTTCCAGTTTTACTTAAAGGTAACGCATCTTAATCAACTGACAGAAAACTGAGTTAGATCAATTGTACAAAGTTTTTCAACCAGGACAAAAATATACGAGATTTTTACTTCAACTGCTTACTTCCATTAAAGTACAATTGTGCTAAATAGGTTTATGCACTCTAACTTTTTGATTGTTTGCGTCAAATAAAACAAAATAGTATTGTTTTAAGTTTTTCACCGTTTCTGCTACTTCACTCGATATATATTTTCTGATGAACTCGATCTCACGCGGTTCACGTGTATAGAATAAGATGATATAATCAGCCTGCTTGTATGCTATTGGGTTAATGTCATAAATTCTTTGACTAGCTAGAATAATCCCTGTAGCGTAGTGTCTATTTTCGTGAACAACTTCCTTTTGAGCTGTTGGTAAGGATTTTTTCGAAAAATGGATATGAGCTTCATCGATGACAAAGAGCGTATCCCCAAATTTGACGGAATGAGCTTTCACAGCCTCCCAAATCTTTGCGAATGAGCCATCATCCTTCTCTCTATCGTAGTAGTTCACTTTTTGTTTGCTCACAATTTCAGCAATATATCTAGCACGATATCCAAAGTCAGCGTACTCATTCCGAGTTCTCTCCATGACGTGGTCATCGATCACGAAACTGCTGAATTGTGGAAGGAAGAGATGTTTAATTACATATGATTTTCCACTACCTTTTCTGCCAATTATTATTATAATATCAGTGGTTTTCATGATAGATCTTCTAAATCGTCTTTTATAAGTTCTAGATATTCTCTTACTTTTTGCTCTCTAAATTGTTGATTCACTTCACATTCCACTACAAGAAGATATTGAAACGCCAAAAGGTCTGGTAATATTCCATTCGGATCAATAGCTGAGACGAGTATTCTAAAGTCATCAAACGTGTCCTTGAGTTTTCGACACTCGTGATAAGTAGGCTCTTTCTTTCCGCTAGCGATATCCTTCGCTAATTTTCGTGCCTCTGGCGATACTGCACTTTCTACTAAGCTCATGATCATTTTTCCTAACATTCCTAGCTTCTTCTCGCTCATCCTAGCACCCCCTCCAGACTATTGGAGGTATCTCTCTCCTTTTGCTTAAGATGTTGAAGTTGTAGAGAATTTTCTACCGCATTCTTCCCCTCTAGTTTCTCTTTCTTTTCCTCATCTTGTTTCTGGTAGAATCTCGCCAACTCCACGATATCACTGCCGATTCCACCGCCTACCGAAATGAAGAGAATTAGCATCTGGATATAACGCTCCTGTAATAGTCCAGACGCTTCGAGTGCTTTATAAATCGTTTCGCCCCTCATCTTCATTCTATTGTCCCAATCAGGGAAAATGTCAGTTGGGTCGATAGATTTGCTATATCTTATGTTGAGAAAAGCAATTACGATTTCTAGCACACTTCCGTAAGCTAATCCTACCAATTCAGGGGTCACTAAACTCATTAGTGGTTTTTCTTCTATTTGCTGTTCTGGTGTGACTTCTTCTCCTCCCTTTTCTCCTTCTTCCTTACCCTCTTCTTCCTTCTCTACTTTCAGCTCTTCGGCGACATTTTGGAGTTGTTGAGCCGACTCCTTTAGCTTTAGTTTATGCTTCACTGCTGAAAGATACTTCGCGGGATCTTTACGTTTCCACCATGAAGATATCGCTTGTCTTATACATTCTTCTTGAACGCCGTTTTCAAGAAGAATCTTTATTATTTCCTGTTTCTGTTTACCTTTTATTTCGATTTCTTGACCATTAATACTAAGCTTATCTGGTTGTTGTGGACTATAAAAAATCGGGTCGCATACCTGACTAGCCAACATCGATTCGGTCATCTCTTACCCCTCATAAAGTAAATAAACAGCACCACCAACAAGAACAGAAACAGAGCTAAAACTAACTTTGGTAGAACTAAAGTAGCCCTATCGATTTGCTCTTCCTCCTCTTCTTCCTCCTTGTTTTCCTTTTTTTTCGGCAAAACTAAATAATTTTTCACTACAACTGGTTTTCCTTCTTGATCCTTTCCCTCTTCCTCCTCATCTTCTATTTCGTCTTCTGTGAGAATTTCTTCCTCTTCGTCCTCTTCCTGAGGTTTTTCCTGATTCTTTTCCTGAGGTTTTTCCTGAGGTTCACTCATCATTACTAGATCTAAACTGGACCCTAAAAAAAATTTCTGCCTGTCGTATTACTCTATAAAAATCTTTTCGAGTTAAACTAGAGTTAGTTAAACTAAAAAATGGGTATGCGATAAATGGTGTGAGAACATGAAAATACGTTCAAACTTAAGAATAATTCGCTATGCGATTTTGAAGAAATTAGCATACGAAAGAACTGGAGTACCGCTAGGAGAATTAAAAAGAGAATTGATGATAAGGGATATTCTATCTAGTGATGGGGCATTTTATGCGAATTTGAAAGATCTTATGGTGGAGGGGAAAATAAAGATTGAAGAGATCAAAGGCGAAAAGATTGTATATATTACAGATCGGGGACTGAAAGAATTTAAAGAGAGTGATGAATTCCTTAAAAAAAATTATAAATGAATGAACGGGCAGAAGGCACACTCACTGAACTCTATTTCTCCAAAAAGAGAACATGTTTTTTGTTGAATATAAAACTTGCATTGATGTTTATGTAGAGCTTTCATTATGAGAAGATTAGCGATCTGAGTACTACTCATTTGAGTACTATTGCTTAGCTTTTCCAACTCAATATCATGCTTTATCTCTAACTTCATTTTTTAGCCTTACCTCCCTATATAATTCCAGGGACTTCCGAATCAACCGATTTTGGGGAATACCTGTTTTTGCGCTCAGATCCTCTAATAGCTTTTTTGTATCGGCGTCAATATAGATGTTTCTGTATTCCTTTCCTTTTATGAAAACCATTGAAATATTCCACCTCCTTCTTCCTTCTTTTCTTTCTTTTTCTGTTCTTTTATTTCTTTCTTCTCTTCAACGGCGTTTTTGTATTTTTTTACAATGTACATTAATATATCATTCATATATATGTATGATGATTTTTGTCTTTGTTTGTTTATTTCGATTAACAATTTATTGATAAGTTCCAAATTTTTTGGGCTTATTTTCATTCTCCCAAACCGTCGATGCTTCTGCTTTTTTATGTTCTGTGCTTCTTCGATGGAAAGGCTAGCTAGCTTCTCTTCTAGCCACCAATTATATGGAACGGGCAGGTGGCGTAAAAATTCGACAACATCAGAATCTATGTATCTGGTCGTGTACATGGACACCCCACCATATGGACCTGTTTATAAAATCATTGAGCGATTCATACCTTTTTGCACATGAAAGCATCTTAGTATATGTCGCATACTCCACTCTGAAAGTAATAACCTTATTTCTATTCTCATTATTTAATGTAACATTCGTTAGATCAATATTGTTATCAATCACGTAATGAATAGTGTTTCGGATGAACTCGCTTTTGTTCTTGTATTTTTCAAGAAGAACATAAAGAGAGTACGATATCCTAGCAGATACTAGTTTGGTCTCTGTCACTTCGACATCGTATTCTATGTCCGACACCCTCCTGACGGATATCATCATCACCACCAGAGAGAGAGATCTCCATTCGCCGAAAGGGTCACGAAGTAATGCCTTCCGCTGATGACTAGCGACGCCAACCGTATTTCACCTGGCTCAAGGAAATCGAATAGATACTTGAAATAATCCACGGATGTCCGATCCAAATACTGGTCAAATGCAGAGAAGACGTCTAAAAGCGAGTCGAGAGTTCGACTCTCCTGGTACTTCCTGAGAGCGTCGTATCTCTTCTCATCGAGATGTCGTATCGCGTCCAGTATCTCTTGGATCCAATCACTCATCTTTTTCCCCCTCCAGAAATTTTCGTATTTCTTCCTCTGCCTCAAGAATTGCCACATAAAGACGTCTGTGGTTCCGATCTAATAGACGTTTCACCGAGATCTTCTTCATCAGTACTGCCCCTCCAACTTTTCATTATGATCACCTAATGAATAATGTTGTAATACTATGTAATCGTATTGAATTAGTTCTATTCTTGCTTCATTAAAATTGGGATTATAGGTTAGTTGTAGGACATACATTAATCCATCCACTATGAACGCACCAATCAGCTGATGTAGTATACCTCTTTCCTCGTAGTTATGTGTCACGTTAATTATTAGGTTCACTCTTCCTGATTGAATGTGTATGCCTAGTTTTTCGAAAATTAGACGAAGCGTGAGATAACTGGGATCTTCTAAGTACATCCTGATGAGGTCTGCGTGTTCTTGGTCTTTTATTGATCGCAGAACCTTAACGACTTCTTCACTGATCGTGTTCATGTCCTTCATAAAATCACCCCGTAGAATTCTACTTTCCCTTCTCTGTACATCTGCCTTAGCTCTTCATCGCTCAATATCTTCCCTTCTGGTAGCCTCTCCTTCAACGTCACCACGTATAGCATGTCTCCCTGATTTACTTTTATTTCGATTCTATTTTTTGAAAAGTTCGTTTTGCATAGTGCATTTACTAGTCTCACTGTACTGTCGTGTCCTATCGCATTGATTACGCTATCGTCGAGGTAGATCGACGTGCAAAACTCGAGTAGATCCAGTCTATCTATTACTACCGATACAGGGAATTTCCCCACCATAGCGGGGCTGAACCCGTTTACGAGATATTTCCCCATTTTTCCACCTTGTTTAACTCTAGATTAGATCTAGTTTAAAAAAGTGATACATGATAATACACATGGCTCATCCCCGTACTCTGGTTACGATCTAGTCATGATGGGTATGTCCCAATCCCAAAACCTAACCCAAAAGGTTCAAGAAGTGATGGAAAAGGCGAAGGAGGACGAGGTTTTTCTCGCCTCTCTGTCCCGTGAGGAACTCGAGAGAACGGGGTTCGATGTCTCCAATCTTGGAGATTTCGAATTCGTGAACATATACCTCATCTACGACGATGAGGAGCAGAAGTATAAGATCAAGTACATTTTCGATGCCAATCCAAGAGAGTGCATCTACGAAAGTGAGAAGGACTTGGGGGGAAGAGAGGGTCTCATCGAAACCCTCGCCGACTACCTCTCCTGATCTTTCTTCTTTTTTTCCTCAGCCGTTCTTAACAAATTGTATTCAATTTCTTCCTCTTCCCTTTTTACGATTCGCCTTAATCTTTCGAGGTAGTAAAAAAATAGTAATTCGAAAATAGATCCTCCGAGAAGTAGAAACCAGATTGAGTTCATGCTTACACCCGTAATCTACGTATCATTTTCTGGCTTTTGCTTTCAACAGCGAACGGGCTAAGACCTCGAATTTCTGGTTCTGGTTCCTGATGACTTCCTTTATTTCACTTATCTCCTGCATCACTTTCGCTTTCTGTTGTTGATCCTGTGAGAAGCCGTAGTCCATTATGGATTTTATGAGTTTTTGATATAAATCTTCTAGCTTTTTGGGATAATTGTTCAATTCTTCATATACTTGAACTATTTGCATTTCATTCAGTAGTTTCTTTTTCTCCTCCTGAAGGACTTTGAGTTCATTTTCGAGTTGAGTTTTTTTCAACTCTAGCTTTACGATCTCTTTAGATGAAAATGAATTAGCATTATTCTTTATGAAACAATTTGAGCATAATACCTTGTGTTCGATGGGGTCGTAGTAACATATTTCGCCTATCTGGACGTGCCTGTGACACTGAACACATGTCGCATTTTCATACCTATTCCTGATTTCCTTTAGTGTACTTGTGTCCCTATTCCTTTTCGTATATATATTTAGAAGGAAATCAGCACATTCGGAAGGAGAGTCAAAACCCTCCTTGTCACATATTTCTTTGAGTCTTCTTCCGTTCTTCCCCTGAACACGAAATTCGTCTTCCATGCCCTTTTTCTATGCACATTCTATTTTAAGCCTTTTCTCTCAGAAAAATGAGGAATACGCCCCCGTTTCCTTTTGTGATTTTGTTACTTTAGGAAAATAATCCGTAAGGAAAAGTACTCCTGGACAAAAAATCTTGGGAAGGAAGGCAAAGACGTTATTTCGAATTTTTCTTTCCTGCTCCATATTTATCCCTTCCAGATCAATACTAGACGGCAGGTCTTGGCTAAGATGTCAAGTTATACAAAAATTACGGGGGAGTACTTCTTATTAGGGAATAGAAAAATTGGAAGCGTAAAATGACGGGGGCGTATCTCACGTTTTGACGGGGGCGTATAAATCGTTTTTCTGAGAGAAAGTTTTATACCCTAAATTCATTCCAATTTTTAGTTTCTTTGACGGGGGCGTACCCCCCAAAATTCAGTTTTCCATAAATCGTGAGAATAAAATAATTTGGATGGAGTGGGACAATTGGTTCAACCGCTCTCGGACGTGAGCATTTCTTCAGAAAGCATTTTTGTCCCCATTTTTGTCAGGGAAAGTGGAGACAAAAATACGTTACTTTTCACGTTACTATCCTCCCTAGGGAGACTATTCTGAGACAAAAATCCCCAACGGTGTATCCTGAAAAAAAATGATTCAGGACAAAAATCAAAATTCAAAATCCTCAAAAAAGAAAGAGAGTAAACAGCGTCCTTTTTAAGCCTAGTAGCAAATACACACATATGAGAATAGAAGATAAGAATGAAAAGGATGAGGGTTACCTAGTGATCGAAAGTAAGGAGGACTTAGATGAGTTTATGAACATGGTGATTGAGGCTTATTATAAGCTCAATCCTGATCGTAAACGTCGTAAGACCAAATCTCCCACCCCTGAGGAACGTGGAAAAGCTGAACCTGAGAATACGGAGGAATAGGTGAAAAAGTTCATCTGATTTTTTACCCTTCTCTACTTCTCACCTTCACATGTCTCTAGCATACTCTTCGAAGAGCATGTTACACTCAGAAATACACTCCCAATTCCCATGTTCACATTCCTCATCGCATTCCTGATAGCATTCATGAAGAATGGCAGAGAGACATGAAAAGTCGAAACACTCTCCGAATTTTTCGATCCACCTACTCCGCATCCTTCTCCACTCTTGCAGGGAGTGTTTGCTTACTCATCTCTTCTTTGACCATCCTTTCTATCGCTTTCCTGATTGCGAGGCTTCTCGGTATTCGATGCTTCATAGCATACGCATCGAGAAGCTCTAACAGATCTAAATCCGCTTTGAAGGAAACCGTTCTCATCTTCTCCAAACTAAAGCTAGATTGGAGTGGGAAATAAGAAATACAGGTAATAATACAAAGGGTGAGAAAAAGAAAGAAGGGAAAAAAGAATTACTTGCTAGCGGGCTGATTATTGTCTTTCGCTTTTTCCTTGGCTAAACCATTGACGTCATGAAGTGCTGACATGTTGAGCAGGCTGTTTATTGCAGTTGTAGTAGTGTCCTTGATGCTCTCTGTTGCCACAACAGTTGATTTGCTCATAGCGTCTATCGCTGTGGTAAATGATTCGTTCCTTTGCTTCTCATTATAGAGGTGAATCGCTTCACCTACCACAAAAGACGCAACCAATCCACCTAGCAGATATAGAAATCCCTGTAGGGCTATCTCTGATATAGTCATGCTATCATATGTTTGTAAAGACTAACTAAAATGTTTTCATGAAAAAATTTAGTTTAACTCTAGTTTAGAAGGAAAATGTCTTTAGAGCTTCTTCCCTTACTTTCTCGGGATCTTTCAGGAGACTTTCACCGAACCGCCTAGCTACGTTCGCCAATGCCCGCAGTCTAGCCGTGGGGGACGCATAATAGCCGACGAGTGTGTTCGGATCCTCCCACCCGACACCGAGTGGTGAGTAGAATCTGTCGCCACCCTTGAATCCTGATATCGATTCAAGGGGAAGGTTCATGTAATTTATACGCCAATATGCCCCACTACGGCGTATGTCGTGGGGCGATAGAGTCACTTTGACCGTATTGCCCTTGATTGTTCTCTCCTCTACCTTCCCTAGCCACAAACCCAACCGCTTCAGCCACTTCCTGTATTTTTCGAGAGTAAAGCCCAGTGTGTCACGAACTACGTACCTATCACCTTCTTTCCTATATTTCTTCAAGTTCTCCAGAAGTCGGAAATCAGGGAACAAATCAAGATAAATGCCCTCCCAGAACTTCTGTGTCTTGGACTCGAAAACTTTTACCGTCCTCTCGGTCTCATTCACGTCACTCCATTCGATTCCGAATAAGCTGGATCCCTCATTTCCCTCCCTCGCCATCGTGGTCAAATGAAGATCGACCACCACCTTAAACCTCAGACACTCATCATACTCTTCCTCGTCGCTCATTTGGTCTTTCTTCGCATATTTCTTAGCATCCTGACAGAAGTCGTTCGCGTCAAACGCCTTCTTGTACTCCTCTACGTATAGAAAGTGTGTGGAGGTTTTCTTCGTCCCTATACTCTTCATCCCCCTTTGAAAACCACGCATGCGTAGAATGAGATCCTGTGTCACAGGGAACAGTTTGACCCAACTAGTTATGTGCCTATAGGTGTCAGATCGGTACCCTTGACTCTTCAGAAGCAGTGTGAAGTCTTGTATGTCCTCATACGTCCACGACGTGGGATTTGGCTTTCTTTTCTGCTGAACCATGAAGTCATATAACTTCTTAGCCATCCTCAGCGTGTTTTCGAAGTACTTTTTACTTATGGTGCTTCCCTTCCTATTCGCTTCCTTTTCTTTCTTGGTCCCGAGTTCGCTATTTATCCATCTGTTAGCGAGAAACTGAATACCATCGAAGTCGCTGAGGCTCTTCACCAATTCCTCCTTTTTCTTTATGGAGAGAGTCTCCTTTCCTTCCTTGATTTCATCGATGTAGTTTTCTAGCTCCTTGAGTTTGTCCTCACGGTAAACGATTTTCTCCTTGGTGGACTCTTCTTCGTGCTTAGTTCTGAGTTCTTCCCATCCTTTTCCTAGCTCTTCTCTCTTGTGTTCTATTTCCTCGAGTCTGCGTTGAATCGTTTTTTCACTGACGTACTCCTCTCCTTCTCCTACTATCTTCATCTTTTGAGCTAGCTTATTGAGGAGTCTGTGTATCTTTTCCCTTCCATACCCCCTCACATACTTCAAATAGTATAATAGTATCTCTCCTTCTCTGAAGTCAAAAAATTTCGGTCTACCTTTTTTACCCCCTTTAGATTTTTCTTGAAGGATGAAAACCTCTTGGATATATTTTCTCATCCATTTCGGTATTTCACTTTTCTTTTTCTTCTTCTCCTGCTCTTGTTCGCTCATCTCATAACTAGATCTAAACTGGACAAAAAAAGCTTTTTTGTCTCAGGAGGGTAACGTGTCGATTAATTTAAGAAATTTTTTGTAAAGATTGTACAAACATAGATCAAAATGAAAATCTGACAAGGTCAATTTTCGAAAATCTTCCTCGAAAAACGTGTTTATAATTTGCTCGCCTGTTTTTATAAATATTTCCTTAGTTTCTAGATCCTGAACTATTTCGAGACTTTCGAAACATGCTTCGTCCTCTAGAAATACGTGAATGAGTCTAGCTTCCTCGATGATGCTGACCCTCACTTTTTTCCCCCTTCGCATGAGCATGAGAAATCATGAGAAGAACGGTGTCGAGAAAGGGAACACCGAAAGCGAAAGCGAGAGCTCGTACTATTTCTACTAGAAATTCTCTAGCGTTTTCCATTTATCCTCCTCTCGAGTCTGGTCATTTTTCTTTCCAAAGCTCTTATTCTCTTTTTGAAGAATTTATGTTCTTTATATAACAGAGACACTAAGCTTATTATTACACTTATCAGAATTGTATTTAAGTTGGGATCTAGATTAGATATTGCCATAGACATCACTTCTTCCTCTTCCTCATCGCTAATTTGTGCAATGTCAATGCTAGTTGAATTTGATGCTTTCTATGTTCCGTTAATTCATCCTTATGTTCTTCATAAAATTCACGTAATTTCGTAAATGCAATCTCACCATTCCGTTTTAATAATTCAGGATGCTCTTTTTTCAACCAATTTTTCAAAGCTCCACGATGTTTGACCGCTTTTTGGATCCACCTTTTACCCTTAGCCATTGTATCACCATACCGAAACTAAGAAATCACTTGTGATTATACAATTAGATAATGTCTTCCCAAATATTACATTACCTTGATTCTGAGTATATTGATATATTAATTGATATTGCCCTTGAATTTGGTAATTTTCCTTATAAATTATATAGAAATATTGATTTTGACTGACGTTCATATGATCACCTCAGCCTCTATCGCTATCAAAATCGACGCCTCCTCGAATGCTATATGAAAAACGCTGTTATCGGCGTTGAAAATTGCGTTGAAGAAATTGAGAACACCCTGATTCCCATTTGTGAATGTAATAATCAGCTGTCCGTTGTATATAATATTAGGCGTCAAGGGTGCAGAATATGGGCTAATCGCCGTCTGGTACGACTGTGGGAAGTTTGGAAGACCCTGAAGATACGCTAGTGAGGTATTTGCGTTTTTCATCAGGTTCCCTAAGTGTGATGTCTTAAGTTGTACATTGTACAGAGCGGAAGGTATGCTTAACATAAAGTACGCTTGTTGCAGATACACAATTCCCTTCACAAATCCTACCGCCCCATCATACACACTCTCGCCGTCGGGAAATGATACTCCTCCGTTGCCTGCGTAACTTATGAACGTAAACCAGTTCAGTATCTGAATATTCGAACTGGCTGGAACTGAAATAGTTATAGTACCGCTAGCCGTGTTGTTGCTGATGTTCGCGGGCATTGTGAAAGAACTAGCACCAGTACCAGTATATTCGGTAGAGCCTGAGGTTGAGCCTTGAATAGTGTATGCGATAGTTCCGCTGATCGCGTTTATGTATTGCCAATAGCCTATCGCGATTTTTGAGAG
>Ga0080006_1150380_pt1 | contig 12091 bp, 13 predicted proteins | sample RS3BMetagenome_FD_69209 | JGI IMG/M metagenome (GOLD analysis project Ga0080006, IMG submission 69209) | Ferric oxide microbial mat and aquatic microbial communities from Rainbow Spring, Yellowstone National Park, USA - RS3B (SPADES... ...
ACCACTTCTTATTCCATAACTCCTCGCTATATAGTTGCATGTGCTTACAACGCCCCTGCCGTAGCCGTTCTTTGGGTCTGCCCCAACAACCACTGGCTTGTCCTTAAGGCTCGGATTTCTAACCTCTTCACAGGCTGCAAAGAAATAGTCCATATCTACAAGGAGGACAATCCTCATCTCATCTCTCCATTTTTATCTCGACAATCTTTCCGTGTGGTTCCTCCTCTCTAAATACCTGTGTCTGGAATTTATAAAGCGTTATATCGCTCCTTTTCCACATGTTTGGGTGAAGTCCCGCCTTAACGCACACATTTTCAAGGAATTTCTCAACGTTCCATTTCTCTTCTACAGCAACTATTGGGAGAAGAAGCCCGCTGTAATAACCATATTCTATTATGAGTCCGTCTCTCCCTATCTTTATCTCCTTCTTAATCTCTTCTGGGGTTCCTTTTAGCTGTTGCGGCTCACTCAGTATACTCACCTCTATTATAACATCATTGAGCTCTCCAACAGAGAGCGGTATAAATCTTGGGTCTTCTGTTGCCGCAGCTATAGCAGCCTCTACAAGCAGCCTTTTTACTGGACCAATTGCCCTGGAGTAGCCTATACAGCCACGCAGAGACATTGTTGGATAATGATCTATTGTTACGAAAACACCCGCTTTTTCGTTGAATTCCGAGAGCATCTTTTCTATCATACTTTTTTCAAACCTGGGCGACTTTATATAAAGCTCTATAGCATTCCTTGCGGCCTTTACGAGCTTCTCCCCCTCTTTTAATGTATAAGTTTTCAGATCCTCACCTAGCTGACATAATGTTTGTTAGTTATCTCTGGTCTAACAGCTATATTTATCTTAGTTTTGCATTTCGGGCATCTAAGGTCATGTGTAATGTTATATTCCAGTACATCAAAAATAAACCTCTTTATCAAGAGCGCGCCGCACTCTGGGCAATATGTATTCTCATATTCATGCCCTGGCACATTGCCTAAATAAACATATTTCATGCCGAGCTCTTTTGCAAGTTTATAATGCCTTTCAAGCGTTTCAACAGGAGTTGCTTGAATATCCATCATTTTATAATCTGGATGAAACCTAAGGAAATGTATTGGTATTTCATCGCCCAAATTATCTCTTATCCATTCAATAAGTTTTTTTGCATCATCTAGCGAGTCTCCAACCTTTGGAACAACGAGATCTGTTATCTCCACGAATACTTTCTTTTCTTTTAATACCTTGAGTGCTTCAAAAATCGGATCATCTGAAAATATGGTGATATATTTTCTTGCAAATTCTGTATTCGCATTGCCTTTGAAATCTACAGTCATCGCATCTATATAATTTGATGCAAGCTCAGCGGCTTCAGGGGTCATATAGCCGTTTGTGACAAACGTGTTGAAGAGCTTGTGCTTCCTTGCTTCTTTTGCGACATCGATCGCATACTCCATAAATATCGTGGGCTCGTTGTAGGTGTAGGTTATACCATCAACACCATATCTCAAGCCCAGCTCTATAAGCTTAGCCGGCATTATCTCTTCGCCAAAATGCTCATGCACATGGCTTATGTCCCAGTTTTGGCAATAAAGGCAGTTGAAATTGCAGCCGACTGTGCCTATGCTTAGCATACTTGCTCCTGGCTTAAAGTGAAAGAGCGGCTTCTTCTCTATCGGATCTATATTAAGTGCCGCAATCTTGCCATAAACAGTAGAGTATATCTTTCCTCCAATATTCTTTCTTACCCCGCAAAAGCCTATGCTACCTTCAGGAATATTGCATCTCCTTGCACAGAGATTGCATACCGCTCTTCCATTCTGGAGAGTTTTATAAAGAACCCCTTCCTTTTCCATACATTAATAATTAGAATTTAAAGTATTTAAAGGTAGAGCTTATCGAGAGCTTGAGGGCTTGCTACAAAACAAAAAGCAGAATCGCAGAATCAGAGATACTTGCTTAGCTGTTCGTTTGCGAAGTCCCAGTTTACAATATTCCACCACGCATCTAGGTATGCGTTTCTATTGCTCTTATACTGCAAATAATACGCGTGCTCGAATTCATCTATAAGCTGTAAGATCTGCAATCCGGATATGTGGTTTATGAAGTGGTTCTCTATTGTCGCAATCTCAAGTCTGTTCGTCTCTTTGTCAAAGAGAAGCATGGTCCAGCCAACGCCTGTAAGCGATCTCATAAAGTCTCCGAACATTTGCTTGAATACGTCGAAGCCGCCATACTGCTTGTTAATAAGGTCCTCTAATGTTCCGCCAGGCTTTCCCCCGCCTTTGCCGCTAGGCGCCATGGCCTTCCAAAACAGGGTGTGAAGCTTGTGGCCGTTTACATTGAATACAAGGTTCCTTACAACACCCGATAGGTCGTAGCCCTTTATTTCACCTTTTGCCATCTGATTTAGCTTATCTATAGTTGCATTTGCATTAGTTACGTATCCTTTATGGTGTACATTATAGTGCACATCCATTATCTCCTTGCTTATATATGGCTCGAGCGCATCTAATTTATATGGTAAACTTGGCAACTCGTATTTCTTTAACTCGTAGTTCTTCAGCTCCATAATATCACATTTATAACTTTGTTATAAAGTTATAAAAATTTATCTAAAAAATCTGTGCAAAACGTATCAATATTTGTGGACTCGGCGGGAATCGCACCCGCGACCTCCCGCTTGCGAAGCGGGCGCTCTGCTACTGAGCCACGAGCCCGGATATGCTATTATTTTTTAAGCTTTATAATTTTATAAGCTATTAGTGCTTGCATGGAACAGGAGAAAAGGAAGAAGCTTGAGAAGATTTTCAAGCATTTACTCAAGGAGATAAAGCCTGATGAGCTTGAGATAAAGAGCACTATAGCCCATGCGAATGAGATAATAGGAAGGCTTAAGTCTATTGTACCGCACGATGTCGAGCTGAGAATTGTCGGCTCTATTGCAAGGAGCACAAACCTAGCAGGTGATGCTGATCTCGACATATTCATGCTATTTGATAAAAAATACAGCGAGCAAGAGCTAGAAAGGCTTGGGCTTGATTATGCAAAGAGGATTGTAAAAAAAGATAAGAACGAGAGCTATGAAGTGAAGTACGCTGAGCATCCTTATACAAGAATTCATTTAAATGATGTAGGCATAAATGTCGATCTTGTCCCCGCTTACAAGATAGCAAATGCAGAAGAGCTTGGTACAACCGTTGACAGAAGCCCTTTGCACACAGAGTTTCTTAATGCACATCTTACAGATGGGCAGAGAGACCAGATAAGAGTATTAAAATTCTTCTTGAAGATGCACCACATATACGGTGCAGAAGTTAAGGTGAAGGGCTTTTCAGGCTATTTATCTGAACTTCTTGTCTATACCTTTGGCTCGCTTATTAATCTTTTTGAAAACGCTTCAAAATTCAAGCTTCCTTTGGTAATAATACCTGCAGAAAAGAAAGTGGTGAATGATGAGAGTATAGCAAAGAGGTTTAACTCGCAGTTTGTGGTAATAGACCCCGTTGATAAGGATAGAAACGTTGCTGCGGGGGCATCGATAGAATCATTGGCGAAGTTTGTTCTTTTATCTAGACAGGTTATAAGCAAGCCAAGCTTAAAGCTCTTCTATGGAAAAGGTTTTTCAAGCAAAGAGGCCCCAAGGCTACTCAAAAAATTTGAAAATGATTCAGGACTTAAGCCCATACTTATATACCTGAAAGTTCCAGACAAAAGCGATGATATAATATGGCCGCAGCTTAACAAGGCAGGCAGAATACTGCTCGATCTTCTCGCCAAAGAAGAATTTAAGGCGTGCATCTTTAATTCATGGATTGAAAAGGGCAACGGCTTTATACTATACTTCTTTCCAAACGACTTGTCGAAGGCTAAGCTCGTTAAGGGGCCAGATGTATTTTTTGGCGAATACTCAAACAGTTTTGTTGAAGCACACAAGAATGCTTTTGGAATAATAGTAAACAATACACAACTTTTTGCACTGGAAAAGAGAGAAGAGCTTGAGGAATTAATAAAAAAGCTTTTGAAGAAGAAAGAGCTAAACGGCGGCGCAGATATAAAAATGAAGAGCGCAAAGGTGCTAAGTAGAATACCAAGGCGCTTTGCCGAAAGTGCCTATATAGCTCTTATCGAGAAGATTTCGTTATGAATGGTATCAGCTCCTCAAGCAATTCTATACTCTCTTTCTTTACTTTTTTGCCATTTAATATATCAATAACCTTCTCTATGAGCTTCTTATCGCTTGAAAAGAATTCATAAACTTCTCTATAGTTTTTTTCAGCATTTATGCCAGAATAATCTAGAGCCTCGCTCTCAATATTCTCAAGTATTTTCTCATCTGGATAGCCTCTTGCCTTAAGCCTTTTGTATATTTTTTGAAGATGCTCCCTCAATACTATAGCTATCGCCCCTTTAATTTTAATATCAGCAAGTATGTGGCCTTCTATTATTACATTGCCATCATTGCCGTCTTTGGCTAGTTTGTTTAGCACTCTCTCAAGTTCTTTCATCTTTGCTATCTTTGTGCCAAACTTGTCAAAGCCATAGTAAAGCTTATATTCTTCGATTACCTTGTTTGCATCTATAAGCCTTGCTCCAGTCTTTTTGCTAAGCTTTTTTGCTAATCTTGTCTTGCCAACTCCAGGGGTGCCGAGTATTGCAAGAATCTTATTTATCTTTTTCATACTATCTATATTTTGATATTTTGAAGCAAAGATAAATATAGCTGGTGTTTTTATGGAGATTGAAGAAAGAATAAAGCTTGACATAGAAAAGTTCAACGATTCCGTTAAGAAATTTGATAAAAGCAGGATAAATAAGATATCTGAGGCCGATCTAATCAATGTATTTGAGCTAGCTAAAATGTACGCGAGCGATTCAAAGAGCTGGCTTGAAAAGAAAGATTACTATACTGCCTTTGCAAGCATATCATATGCACACGGCTTGCTAGATGCTCTATTGAAAATTCTTCACATAGGGTAAGTAAATGAAGGAGGGTAAGGCAGAGATAGAAGTATTTGATGGCGTATTCTTCAATCAGAATATGGCCGGGCTTAGAGACATATCAGTTTCTTATATTAATGCGCTTTCAAATAATGCTAGCGTGTTAGACGCAACAAGTGCTACAGGAATAAGAGGTATTAGGTACGCGCTTGAGGCAAGCGCATCGCCTACCTTCCTTGAAATAAACAAACGAGCGTATGAAAATACTGTACATGACATAAATCTAAACAAGATAAATGCAACAGTATTTAACAAAAGCATACAGGAATTTGCAAGCAGCTATGAGGGTGCATTTGACTTTATAGATCTTGACCCATTCGGCTCTTCTGCACCATACATATATGAATTGCTCAAGGTTTCAAAAGATGGAACAAGGCTTATGGTTACAGCTACTGACACAGCCGTTCTTTGCGGTGCACATGCTAGCGCTTGTGTAAAAGAATATTTCTCAATACCAATGCACAATGAGCTTTGCCACGAATCTGGGCTTCGCATTCTCCTATATTTTATTGCCAGAACAGCAGCACAATTCAACTTTGGAATAGAGCCAGAACTATCTATAGCGAATATGCATTACATGCGCGTATTTGCAAGGCTTAAGAGGGGTGCGAGCGAAGCAATAGGTTCTGTAAAGAAATGTGGCTATGTGTTGCACTGCAGCAAATGCAGGAACTTTAGGCAATTGAGCATGCACGAATTCAGCAGGAAGTGCGATTATTGCGGGAGCGAAATGCAGGTTTATGGGCCCATGTGGCTAGGTAAGCTTAAGAATAATGCGGTTGTAGAAAAGTTGATAAGCACATTTAGCAGTGAGTATAGCAAAGAGGCTTTAAGCTTGTTGTGGAGCATATACGAAGAGCCAGATGATATATTTTTCTTCTCCATACCAAAGCTCACCAAATATCTTCGCATGGGCTCTGTGAGCAGGGACAATGTGGCGAATGAGCTTAATAAGAAGGGCTTTAGAGTCGGTAAGAGTCACACTGATAGAAACAGTGTAAAGGGTAATTTTAAGATAGGCGATGTTATAAATGCAATAAGGAAAGTTTCTACCTAGTTATCACCGTGCAGTCTTTGAGCTTCACCACATCTAATGCCTTGTTTATATTACCTATGACAGCTATACCCTCAGTTTCCCTTACAAAATCTATACAAGCCTCTACCTTTGGCTTCATGCTTCCCTCACCGAAATAGCCTTCCTTTAGGTATTGCTCCATCTCTTCTATGCTTGCCCTGTGTATAAGCTCCTCGCCTTCCTTTTCGTAGTTAAGATACGCCCCGTCAACATTTGTAAGTATAAAGATCTCTCTTGCCCCAAGTTCCTTGGCAATGAGTGCGGTTGTATAATCTTTATCTATAACAGCTTCTACAAATTCAAGTTTTTTGTTTACTCTTGCAAAAGGTATACCGCCTCCACCGCCTGCAATAACAATGCCATTCCTTGCAAGCAATTTCAGTGCATCTAAGTTTAGTATCTTAACAGGTCTTGGGCTTGGTACAACTCTTCTAAGGCCTTTCTCAAAACGCTTAAATCTGAGTCCTTTCTTCAAGAAAGCATCTATCTCCTTTTCGTTATAATATCTACCGATGGGCTTTGTAGGGTTGTTGAAAGCATGGTCCTTTTTGCTTACCAATATATCTGTAAGAAAGACATCTGATTCAAGTCCAAGAGAATTTTTAAGCTCCCTCTTTATTGCATAACCTATCTCGGCTTCTGTCTGTGCCGTAAGAATAGAGAGCGAGAGATGCTCTACCTCTGCTAGCTCTCCAACCTGCGGTCCGTTTCCATGTGTTATAACAACATTACCATGCCCCCGCAGCATTTTAATAGCCGGAAGAGTACTTTTAACGTTCTTCATCTCCTCGTCGAGAGCGTTCCCGCCTATTGATACAATGGAGAGCATATTCACAATATATTATTGAAACCGAAATTAATATATATGAGTTTGGGTATAAATTAAATCAGAGCTGAAAAAGCTCGTGTGGGGAAGATGGGAGAAGATGTAGGGGGAGTATATGAGGATGGCCGTAGCGGTAAGATCGCAGAGGCGATCGCTAGTAAAAGATGCGTTGCAGACGACAAAATATACGATACAAAAAGCGCAGAAGAAAAGGACCTAGCGTATATAGCAGAAAACACATGCATGGTCTGTGGAAGAAGGTTCAGACCAGGCGAACTGAAAATAGTGCCGCCACAGAGAGTGCAAGAAGAGGACATATATGTGATGAATGGCGTAGTGCCAAAAAGATATATCTGCACAAACTGCTATGACAACATGACTTCCAATACAAGGGAGAAGATAAAGAGCGACTATATTGCTAAAGCTGACGTGACAAATAAAATAATAAGAACGCTAGTAAAAGGAATGCTCAAGCCAAAGGTAGTAAAGGTTTAAGAAGCCTGCCAGGTTGCGATTGCCTAGGAATAACCCAGGCTTATCTACCTTTCTTTTCCTTTTTTCTTTATTTTTCTCTTATTATTTTTGCCCTATTTTTGATTTATCAAAGCTTTTGGTGTCGACAACTATCATTGTATGATTGTTCTCGTAGCCTATTGCTTGCTTGAAAACATCTGGATCTATTGTTATTGTGCTGTCAGAATAAGGATCATTTATATAAAATCCGTCTTTATCATAGCCCTTAACAACAACCCAATGTGGTGAGGATTCAAGATAAGTATTAATTATCTTTCCATCTATGAGTACAATAGGTATCTGCTTTGCAGAGAGCGCTTTCTTTATTATGTTCAAACTGACAGGTGCAAGCTCTTCGTCTATATTCATACCCCTTGCCTTTTCCCTTATCTCGTTGAATGATGCAGCAAGTGTATCAAGATTAATGTTCTCATATACAGCGAGCTTCCTCTCATAGCCCTCATCTTTCATGTTGCTTATAATGCCAACTTTTGCACCACGCTTAGCAAGTGCATAAGCAAGGCCATACCTAGAGCCATGCCATACGCTTCCATTAACTGCTTCTTGCCATATGCCATATTCATGCTCTCTTCTTAGCTTAAAATCAGGGTTTATATACTTAAGCACCATCATTGCACTTGCTGCCGAGCTTGTAAATTCCTCTGTTTGTGGGTAGTGTGGCAGCTCAAACATTACACTCTCCTTCATCTTTGCCCTTTTTACCTTCTCTATAATGCTTCCCTTTCTGCGCTTTGAAGCCCCTGCTTTCCTCTTCTTAGCAATGCTTCTCTCCTTTGCGTTTTTAATCTTTTTGCTTTTAGTATTTTTCTTAGAATGCGAGATCTTGACCATATAATCACCTTTCAATGTGCAGGGGAGGAGATTTATTCACAAAGATTGAACTCCTGCAGGCCTAAGCCAGTAGATCTTGAGTCTACCGCGTTTGACCAGGCTCCGCCACCCCTGCGCATTATTAATTATAAATATCTATATAAAAACCTTCAAGTTCCTCATATTTATTTGTTTGCCTCCAAATAATAAATTAAATGGAAATGGCAGATAAACTTTATTTAAATCAGTTTTTAATTAGTTTTTCTTATTTATATTATTTTCTTTAGTTTTGTTCATAAAGGGTGGTAATTTGGCCGATGTTGAATTAAAAAAGGTAAGCGATGTAAAGTTTTTAATAGAGAAAGACGAGAGCCGTGGCATGAATACAAATGTGGTGCTCTACTCTAAAGATGAGATGCTCAATACAGTAAAGAAAGATAAGACGATACAGCAAGCTTTAAATGCAACTACTCTGCCAGGTATTGTGGGCGATGTAATGCTCATGCCTGATATGCACGAGGGATACGGCTTTCCGGTAGGCGGCGTGGTTGCATTTGATGCAGACAACGGCATTATCTCACCAGGTGCGATAGGTTTTGACATAAACTGCGGCGTTAGACTTATAAAGACAAACCTTACAGAGAAAGATGTAAGGCCTAAGCTTAAGCAGCTTATGGACAAGCTTTTTATTAAGGTGCCTAGTGGAGTTGGAAGCAGAATAAACCTTGGTTTCTCAAATGCTGATCTTAAAAAGATAGCCGAGGAGGGTGCAGAGTATGTGATAAGCAAGGGATTTGGTTTTAAGGATGATGCAGATTCTATAGAGGAAAACGGGCATATGCAAAGAGCTGATCTGTCAAAAGTAAGCAGCATGGCCAAATCACGAGGTATAAACGAGCTTGGCACGCTTGGCGCAGGTAATCATTTCTTAGAGGTGCAGAAGGTAGAAAGGGTGTTTGATGAAGAGAGGGCAGATAGATACGGCATATTTGAAGGTCAGATAGTGGTTATGGTCCATACAGGTTCAAGAGGGTTTGGACACCAAGTGTGCAGCGATTATCTAAGGTTGCTTGTTGAGTATCAGAGAAAAAACAACATAAAGATAGTCGATCCAGAGCTAAGCTATGCAAAGATCGGAAGCAATGAAGCCGATGATTACTTAGATGCGATGGGTTGCGCTGTTAACTATGCATTCGCGAACAGGCAGATAATAACCAATTCTATAAGGAAGAGCTTTGAAGAAATATTTGATAAGAGTGCCGATGCTCTTGGCATGGAAATTCTTTACGACGTGGCGCATAATATTGCAAAGCTTGAGGAGCATACGTTTGAGAATAAGAAAGTAAAGGTGTATGTGCATAGGAAAGGTGCTACTAGGGCATTCGCCAAGGGCAGGGATGAGATACCAAAGAAGTATAGGTCTATCGGTCAGCCTGTGCTGATCCCTGGAAGCATGGGCACCGCCAGCTACGTTCTTGCAGGCCTTGATGGTGCGATGAATGAAACCTTTGGCTCTACATGCCATGGCTCAGGCAGGGTGATGTCAAGGCACCAGGCTGTAAGGGAGATACCACCATCGAAGACATTTGGCTCATTAGAGAGCAAGAACATAGAGGTAAGGGTAAGAACAAAGAAGCTTATAAGCGAAGAGGCTGAGTGGGTGTATAAGAACGTTGATTCGGTTGTCGAGGTTGTTGAAAGGGCTGGGCTTTCAAAAATAGTATCTAGGAATGTTCCCATAGGAGTAGCTAAAGGTTGAGGAGCTCGTTTATCTTGTCGAGCAGGAACTTTGAGCTTGGCATGCTTATCGAGTTGCTTGCAAGGGGCTGAAGTACCTTTTTTGCTTCTTTTAGTTTGCCATTTCTAGCATAAAATTCAGCAAGCTCAAAGCTAATTGCAGGCTCACCGCTATTGATGAGCTTATTTGCAAGTTCAACAGCGTTTTTGCTGTTTGTCTTTAGCGCATAGAGTGCCTCTGCATATTCAATAATGTGCTGGTTCTTTTCGTTTTTACGTAGCTCCTCTAAGGCTTTGTAAGCATAGTAACTTCTATTCAGATTTATTTCTGAGAGAAACTCTATATAATAAAGCTCGGGATTAACAGATTCATTTTTCTTGCATGCATCGATTACATCATACAATAGCGCTTTTGCCTTCGCATAGAGCGCGTGTGACATCTCTTCATTTTTTGAATTATCTTCCATAAATCCTCCAAGCGAATAGTTTTTATCCCTATGTTTAATGTCTGAGTTCCTCATATAAAGGACTGCAAGCGCATATATATAAGCAGGATCTCTTTTTGCAATTATATTGTTTTCTATACTACTCAGATCATAGTACTTAATTTGCGCTATACTGCTATTTGCAGTGTTTAGTTGCTTGAAGAGTGGATCATCCGCAAGCTCGTTCTCGCTTCTGTCTGTATATAGTTTGCAGAATGGGCATATCGATCCGTTTTGAAGATAAGAATAAAATATATTTCCGCAATAGGGGCATGCATATTTAGAAGCTTGTTGTGCTGTTTGGTTTTGCATAATTAACAATTTCAGATTATAAATTTATAAAACGTGAGGAAAACCAACGATTTAATCAGTATGAAGCGAACCGTAAAAGCAGAAACCCGAATCTCATCGCCCTATTGGGCTTAGTTAGGAACACATAACACGTTTGTGGCAGCATACTGTGTTTCACTTGGTATGTTCCTAGTTCATTGATACAACTGCGTTCTATATTGAAATACAGATTCAATATCTCCGAAGGCTTGAATTTCAGCGTGTACCGATGATATTGGTGAATAAAGCAACTCTTTTTTAGAAAATTTTTAAGTTATCCTGAAAAATTGAAAATTTTAATGAGTCTTTGGCTGAGATATCTGTTATGCTAGTTATATTTAACCTCCCCTTCTAGTTTCCTAAGGAGTTTAGAGGTATTTATAGTTAGGCATGAGGTTGTTTTTTAAGGTACAAGATAAAAGATGGAACAATTTCACCAACTTCTGAGTGTGTTATCTCAAAATTTTCAAGATAGCTTTTCATTTTTTCTACTATTGGACTCATTAAGCTAAGCAAAGTTAAAAATTGACGCTCTGGATCTTTTGGCATCATTTCTGGTTCTAGATGATATTTAGAAATCGGAAGCACCCCCCTATTCATATATGCTGGTAAAAATACATTAGAGAACAAAAACATCTTATAATAAGGATCTCCTGTTGTTTCATCTTTCTTTGGAACTAGGTATGCTACGAGATACTCTTTCTGATCTGCACGATCTAACAAATATATATCATATCCGTACTTTCCCTTCTTTATAGATGCCTCATACTTTAAGAATCGGCTAATTGCTTGAGCTATCTGTTCTACATCTTTTTCTTCTTCTGTATTTCCCATTACCTTTACTTTTTCAGACATTTTTTCACCAAATTAAAAGCTTGATTTTTCTTATTTATATAGTTTTCTTTAGTTTTGTTTATAAAGGGTGGTGATATTTATTTTTTGCTTCGCTTTAAAAATATTTCTATTTTATGATATTATGTTTCAGACTAGAAGCCAACACACTTTAGCGGTAGGATTTCACATCTTTTCAAAAACAGCGAAAAGATGCTTTTTGTGGAAAGGTTCAAGCTTTATCTTCTCTATAAGTTTGAATTCGCTGCTAACCTTATCTATAAATTCTTCGTAAACCTCGCTTGGCTTCTTTGCACTGCTTATGCTCTGCGATTTTATTGCAACATATGCAAATCCACCCTTCTTAAGAGCCCCTCCATTCGCCAGAAGTATCGCAGCCTGGTCTCTCGATGAAACATCCTCATATATTATATCAACCTTTCCAAGCTCATGCGCATAAGCATTCGCATTCT
>Ga0080006_1156458_pt1 | contig 12084 bp, 10 predicted proteins | sample RS3BMetagenome_FD_69209 | JGI IMG/M metagenome (GOLD analysis project Ga0080006, IMG submission 69209) | Ferric oxide microbial mat and aquatic microbial communities from Rainbow Spring, Yellowstone National Park, USA - RS3B (SPADES... ...
GACTGGAGGTCCATAGCCAAGGGGGTTGAGGGCGCGGTGGAGGTGCCGCCGCAGCACACCTCGGACACGTGCTCCAGATGCGGGTGGGTCGATAAAGACCTGAGGGGGAGCGCGGTCTTCAGGTGCGGGAGCTGCGGCCTCACGATGGACAGGCAGCTGAACGCGGCCATCAACCTCTACCTGAGGATGGAGGGGGTTCCCCAACAGCGCGAGTGGTGGGACGGAAACGTCCTCCCGACGCTGGTGGGTGGGTACCTCCTGACGGGGGCGGAGCGGAGGGGACCCGATGAACTCGCGAGGGGCCTATATGATGCCGTGAAGCCCAAGCTCTACGCGTACGATAGGTACGCGGACGCGTACCTACTACGTGTGCCTACGTAGGGTGAAACCCTTAAGCTCGTAGCCCGTTCCCCGGGAATGCTTCGACCTGAGGTAGAGGAGTCCACCGAGAGTGGTCGCCCTCCATGGCCGGCAGCGCCCGGGCATTGCAGCGCGGCCGATGTCGACCCGATTTAATCTTTACGGACTAGGCGGGAGTTCGCCCACGAGGGGAAGCGCTGCGGTCCGGTCCCGCGGACGGGCACGTGCAGCATCACTCGATAGATGCGCCCTTCGAGTACGCCCTGAGCAGCGACTTCGCTATGGTGAGCTTCTGAATATCGTTTGCGCCCTCGTAGATCGTGGTTATCATCGCGTCCCTCAGGTATCTCTCGACCAGCGTGCCCCTATCGACCCCCACCCCTCCATGTATCGATATAGCATCCCTCGATATCCTGACGGCGGCCTCCGTCGCGTAGTACTTGGCTATGGAGGACGCGAGCGTGAACCTCGGATCGCCCGATTCCGCCAAGTGCGCGGCCCAGTACGTGAGGAGCCTGGCGGCCTCAACTTCGGCCATCATCTCCGCTATCCTGAACGAAACCCCCTCGAACGACGATATCGGTTTCCCGAACGCGTTCCTCTCGTTCGAGTACCTGAACGCCGCCTCGAACGCGCCCTGCGCGATCCCGACCGCCTGAGCCGCTATCAATATCCTCGAGTAATCATAGGTGGTGACCACCACCTTGAAGCCCTCCCCCACCTTTCCAAGCACGTTCGAATCGGGGACCTCGACGTCCTCCAGGATCACCTCGCTCGGGTGCTCGCCCATGAGCCCCATGACGTCGAGCCTCTGGCCGATGCTCAGCCCGGAATAACCCCTCTCCACTATGAATACCGTTATCCCCCGCCATCTCCTGTCCGGCTCCGGCGGGGACGTCCTGGCGGACACCACGAAGAACCCGGCGCGGTCGGCGTTAGATATGAAGATCTTCCGGCCGTTGAGTATCCATCTGTCACCGGATCTCCTCGCAACCGTGGAGATCCCGGCGACGTCGCTCCCCGCACCCGGCTCCGTGTTGGCGTGCGCCGCGAATACCTCGCCCCTCGCCACCGGCGTCACGTATTTCCTCCTCTGGTCCTCGGTTCCGAAGAGCATAAGCGGATCTATGAACAGCCTGTTTACCAGGAGCAGCGTCCCGAACGCGGGCAGGATCCTGGAGATCTCCTCCGACATAATTGCGAGTTCTTTGAAGCCGCCGCCCTGGCCGCCGTATTCGGCGGGGACGCCCACGCCCATCAGGCCGAGGCCCCTGGCGCCATCTATGAGATCTTCGGGTATCCTATCCGTGGATTCCACTTCCCTCACGCGGGGCCCGAGCGATTCCTCTGAGAACTTCTCGACGGTCCTCCGGAAGATCTCCTGCTCTTCCGAGAACTCCACCCTGAAATTACCAAGCCCCTCGAACGGAAAGGACCCCATGCCTGTTCGTGTCGAGCACGCCTCGCCGATATTTAACATTGCGGGGGTTAGGGGACGGAAGCCCCCTTCCGCAATCGTGGATTGCGCGGTTCCCCGATCCCCGGACCCCCCTCCTTTATTAACGGGAGCGCGTCGGATTGCGGCATGAGCATCGACGTCCTGAGGGAGCTCCTGGAGGCCGATCCATTTCTGAAGGCCCTGGGCGTCAAGGTCGAGAGCATAGCGCCGGGCGACTGCGTGCTCCGCCTCGACTTCAGGGAGGAGCTGACGAGGTTCGGCGGAATCATGAACGGGGGAGCCATAGCGACGCTGATGGACGCGGCCGGCGGATGCGCCGCGCTCGCCTATAACCTGGGAAGGAACGAGGTGACCGTGGATCTCAGCATTTCCTTCATGAAGCCGGTTGCGGAGGGACCGGTCAGGGCCCGCGCAAATCTGGTGAGGGGCGGCAAAGCGCTGGCGTTCGTGGAGATGAAGCTCGAGGACGGCAGGGGTGAGCTCTGCGCGGCCGCCAAGGGCACGTATATGTACCTGGATTGGCCCTAGATTCTGGCCGCGGAATCGCCGAGGAGTTTCCTGGACAGCCCCGTCATATCGCTGAGATAGTTGCCCGCGATGGACGAGAGCGCTGCGGAATCCCTGTAGAGCCTCTCGACGCCCAGATCCTCGAAGTAGCCGTAGCCGCCGTGGACCTGTATGGACGCCCTCGACGCCCTCCTGGCGAGATCCAGCGAAAGCGTCTTCGCTATCAGGGGATCGGGCGACTCTGAATATATGTACTCCTCGAGCACCCTCAGCTGCGCGTGCGCCTCCGCTATGTAGAAAGCCACCGGCTGGAACTCCATCAGCTTGGAGCCGAAGGCCTCCCTATCCCTCGAGTACTGTGCCGCCATCTCGACGGCCCTCTCGGCGATCCCAAGCGCCATCGCGGCCACGGGATATGATGCGTCGTCCATGATCCCCGCGACCGCGTCCGATGCGCGCTCCTCGAGGACGACCGCGGCGTCGCCGTCGTAGCGGACGGCGCCGAACCCGACGCCCCTGAACCCGGTGATCGCGCGCTCCTCGAGTACCTCGCCGGGCCCGGAGAGGAGCAGGAATCCGCCCCCGGTCGTCATCACCAGATGATGCTCGGCCCGGGGCAGCGGGACCATTCCCGCGGTGCCCCTCAGCCGTCCGTCGTAGGAGAGCTCGTTCTTCGAGCTCCTGAACAGATCCTGGACCAGCGTGCCCCTCGAGTTCCCCGACGCTATCTCCGGGATCACGCGCCGCCTGACCTCGTCGGACGCGAACCTGACAAGCGGCGCTATGACCAGGGAGTTCTGGACGAACACGTAGTACGCGAGGGATGATGAGTACTTCGACATTACCTGCAGGAGCACGGCGTAGGACCTCGCGTCGAGGCCGGACCCGCCCAGTTCCTGCGGGGCAAGCGCGCCCAGGAAGCCGTTTTCGGCGACGCCCCTTATGAGGGAGTCCGGTATGCCCTCCCGCTCTATCCTGAGGCGCTCCCTCTCCACCTCCGACTCGCAGAACTCCGTCACAACGCGCTTGAGCAGCAGCTCCTCGTCCCTGAGCATCAGCTCGACCTCCTCCTGGATAGCTGCCTGTATATGACCAGCTTCTCCACCTCGCTCGTGCCCTCCCAGATCTCGGTTATCTTCGCGTCCCTGTACAGCTTCTCCAGCCTGCCGCTCAGTCCATCCTCGCCGATGACGCTCATGGCCCTCTGCGCCACCTCATTTGCGACCTCTGCCGCGTAGTATTTCGCCATGCTCGTGAGGGCCGGATCGGGGTTGAACTGGAATATGAGCGATGCTGCCCTGTAAGTGAGGAGCCTGGCGGCCTCCACCTTCGCGGCTCCCTCCGCGAGGACGAACTGCGAGCCCTCCGGGGGAGGCGACGGGGATCTGGACAGATAGTCCGCGTAGATGTCCAGTATGCCCTGGGCCACCCCCACGGCCTGGGCGGCGACGTATATCCTGCTTATATTGAAGAATGTCATTATATAATAGAAGCCCTTTCCCTCCTCTCCCACCAGGTTCTCCCGGGGCACCCTGACGCCCTCGAATTTTATCTCGGCGGTATCCGTCGCCCTCATTCCCAGCTTCCCCTTGAGCTTCGTTGGTATCACGCCGGGCCATCTCCTCTCGACTATGGCCACGCTGAGCCCGTGGTGACGTTTCTCGGGCGACTCGGGAGGGGACGTCCTGGCCAGCAGGTAGTAATGGTCGGCGACGGTGCCGTTCGTTATAAACATCTTCTCGCCGTTCAGCACGTAGCCCCCATCGGGTGCCCTCTCCAGCGTTGACTTCACCCCGGCGACGTCGCTCCCCGCACCCGGCTCCGTGACGGCGATGCCGCTTATTTTCTCCCCCCTGAAGACCGGCGCGAGGTACCGCTCCTTCTGCTCGTCCGACCCGAACAGCATGAGGATCTCCGACCCGAACATGGAGGCTATGGCCGAGAGGCCGAGGCCCGGATCTACGCGGCAGAATTCCTCCATCGCTATCAGCACCTTCCAGGGATCCGACATGTCGAGGAATCCAGCTGAGAAGACCTTCCTCCTTATCTCGTCCGGATACTCCTCCGACTCATCGTATTTGCGCGATACGTCCTCGCTGAACTCCCTGATGGCGAAATCCCTGGCGCGGGCGCGGACCTCCTCGTAGCCCTCCGGAAGCGAGAACATCACTCGACGGCCTCCAGGACGATGGAGTAGCCCTGGCCGCCTCCGACGCACAGCGTCGCTACCCCGTACTTGCCTTTCCTCTCCCTGAGGATCCTGGCGAGGGTTCCGGTTATCCTGGCGCCGGTGGCCCCGAGCGGGTGGCCTATCGCCACCGCTCCCCCGTGGACGTTCACCCTCTCTGGATCTATCCCGAGCTCCCTTATCGCGTAGAGCGTGACGACGGCGAACGCCTCGTTTATCTCCCAGAAATCGATGTCATCCACCTTGAGGCCGGCGCGCTCCAGGGCCTTCCTGCTGGCCGGGACGGGGCCCTTCCCCATTATATACGGTTCAACGCCCGCCCAGCCTATGGCCTTTATCCTGGCCATGGGCTTGAGGCCGTACTTATCCACCATGCCCTCCGAAGCGAGCATGAGGAGCGATGCCCCGGCGTTGAGCGGCGAGGAATTCCCCGCCGTTATCACGCCGTCCGGCTTGAACGCCGGGGGGAGCGACCTTATCTGCTCAATGGTCGTGTCGGGCCTTATGCTCTGATCGCTGTCGACCACGACCTTCCTCCCCTGATATTCCACCTCGACCGGCATTATCTCCCCCCTGAACCAGCCATCCGAAAGCGACCTTGCGGCCAGCCTGTGGCTCCTGAGCGACCACTCGTCCATCTCGTCCTTCCCGATCCCGCTGACCTCGGCCAGCTTCTCGGCCGTCAATCCCATCGAGTACCCGATGTTCATCTGATACCGCATGTACTCCGGCCTGAGGATCAGTTTGTAGTTCGGCTCTATGTGCGGATTGTCGGCCATGGGCATGTGGGTCATGTGCTCCATGCCGCCCGCGAGCACGAGCTCGGAGTTCCCCGTCATTATCTCCATATAACCGATGGATGCCGCGTTCATCGAGGAGGAGCACGCCCTGTCTATCGCCATCCCGGGGACCTCCGGCGGCAGCTGCGCCAGGAATATCGGGTGCCTGCCGCCGTAGAGCCAGTTCTCCCCGGCCTGCAGCGCGCACCCGGTTATCACATCCCCTATGTCGAGCGGGTTTATCCCGTTCCTCTTCACCATGTCCGATATGAGCGCCCCGAGCGCCTCGTCCATCCTGAGGGAGTTGAAAGCGTCCTTCTCCGGCTCCTTGGGCCTCGACCTCGAGAACGCGGTCCTCCGGAAGTCCACTATGTATACGTCCCTTCCGCCGTCCATTCCACGGTCACTTCCCCTTGAACGCCGGCTTCCTCTTCTGGAAGAGAGCTGAGAAGCCCTCCTTCACGTCCTGGGTGCCGAACAGTATCCCGAACGCCGTGGACTCCATCTCGAGCCCGACGTCCTCCGGGACCTCGGACGCCTTGTTGACGAGCATCTTGGCGAACCTGGCCGCTATGGGCGCGGATCCCGTCGCTATCGACTCGGCGTATTTGATGGCCTCGCCGTCCGGGTCCCCGCCCAGGAGCGACGCCACGAGGCCCATCTCGTGCGCGTCCTTGCCGCTGATCCTCCTCCCGGTCAGTATGAGCTCCATCGCCCTCGACATCCCCACGAGCCGGGGAAGCCTCTGGGTGCCGCCCCATCCCGGCAGTATGCCGAGCGTGACCTCCGGGAACCCGACGGTTGCATCGGGCGTGGCGAGCCGTATGTCGCACGAAAGGGCCAGCTCTAGGCCCCCTCCGAGCGCGTATCCCTTGATCTCGGCCACGGTGATCTTCGGCAACTCGACTATCTTCCTGAAGGTCCTCTCGCCCCTCCTGGAGAAATCGGAGAACTGTATGGAATCCGCGACGTAGGCGCTGAGGTCGGCGCCCGCCGAGAAGTTGCCCCCCTCCCCGGTTATCAGGACGACGAACACCTCGGGATCATCCCTGACCCTGTCCAGGACGGAGCCCAGCTCGTCCAGCAGCTCGGGGCTCATCAGGTTGAGCTTCGGCCTGTTCAGCGCTATCCTGAGGACCCTGTCGCTGACCTTCGAGACCAGCAGGTTCCTGTATTCACCGTATGGCCGGGCCGGGGCGGCGGGCTGGGGTGGAGGCGGGGGCGCAAGCCTCCCCTCCACTGCGTCCCGGAGCTTCCCCTCCGCTATCGATTTGGCGGGCGCGAATACACCGCAGTCGAACTCCTTGGCCATCGCCTCGAGCTTCTCCCGCGCCTCGGAACTCGTGAGGGTCTTGGCAACCGTTATCGGGCCAAAGGGCCTGTTGAGGCCCAGCTTCACAGCGGTCTCTATGTCGTCCGGCGACGCGACGCCCTCCTCCAGCAGCTTGACGGCCTCGTTGACCTCCAGCAACATCACGTCCAGGAGGCCGACCTTGTCCGTCTGCCCGCTCAGATCCATCTTGGCCTTTCCGCCGCTCCACTCATAGAACCCCCTGCCGGCCTTCATGCCCAGGTATCCCCTGGAGACTAGGTCCCCGATCGTCCTGCACTTGCCGTAGTCCTTGGAAAGCTTCGCGGCGTAGTACTTCATGAGGTCGTTCACGACGTCCAGCCCCACGTAGTCCATGAGCTCGTATGGACCCATCGGGAGCCCCTGCGATCTGAAGAACGCGTCGATCTCCGAGGGTTTCGCGATCCCCCTGTCAGCGAGCAGGCAGAAGTAGAGGAGTTCGGGCCCCTCTATCCTGTTCACGACGAAGCCCACGCTGTCCTTGACCCTTACCGGGACCTTTCCGGCGGACCTCATCAGGTCCATCACCGCGTCGACCACCGCGTCGGAGGTCTCGGGCCCCTTGACGACCTCGACGAGCTTCATGATGATCGGCGGGTTGAAGAAATGCGTCCCGAGGAAGCGATCCCTCCTGGCCAGGAACTGCGATAGATCCGAGATCAGTATGCTTGACGTGTTCGTGCTTATGACGGCGTCCGGGGAAAGCGCGGATTCCAGTTCCTTCAGCACCTGGGATTTCACGTCGATCCTCTCGGGTACCGCCTCTATCGCGATGTCCGCGCCCTTTGCCCCCTCCGCTATAGATGTGGAAGCCGATATCCTGGAGAGGACCTGCTCGACCTGTTCGGGCCTCAGCCTACCCCTCGACGCCAGGTGGTTGAGGCTGTCGGCTATCCTGGCCTTCGCTCCGTCCAGGATCTCCCGCTTGACGTCTATCAATGTCACCTGTATACCGGCGAGCGCGAGGACTTCCGCTATGCCGTGCCCCATCTCGCCGGCTCCCACGACGGCCGCGCGCTCGAACTTCAGCTGAGCTCACCTCAGCTTCTTCAGCAGGTTCACGAGCCCCTGTACCGATATGAGGTCGCCGGAGACCTTGACCTTCCCCAGCATGAAGGACCGGACCGCGTCCGCCCTCCCGGTTATTATGTCGGACAGGACGTCGTCGGACGCCGTTATCGTCGCGCTGGGCGACTGATGCGAGCCCTTCTCCAGCGCCGGGGTTCCATCGCTCCGGATCGAGAGGAAGAACGACTCACCCTCCTTTGTGGAGAACTGGAAGATCTTTCCGGAGAACTTCATGAATTCCTGGAGCAGTTCCGGTTTTCTCTGCATATTACTGATAGCTTCGTTGAGCGCATCAAAAGAGGACATCAATCATGAATACCCGTGCAGATTAAAAAAGGTTCCGCGCTCGTATGGGGATCGTCAGGCGGAACCCTCCAGCCTCTTTCTGAGCTCCTTCTTGTCTATCTTATTGGTGCTGGTCTTCGGCATCTCATCCAGGAATATGACCGCGTCGGGGATCCACCACTTCTGTATCCTTCCGGCGTCGACGTGCCTCTGAAGGCTGGCGATCACGTCGGACTCGGAGATGTTCCCCCTCCTGACCACGAACGCGACCGGCCTCTCCCCCCATTTGGGATCCGGCTTTCCGACGATCGCCACCTCCCCCACCTGGGGTATCTCGCTTATCAGGTTCTCAACGACAAGCGTGGGTATGAACTCGCCGCCGCTCTTTATCGCGTCCTTCTCCCTATCTACTATATGTATGTACCCGAGGGGATCGACCACCGCGATGTCGCCGGTGTGGAGCCACCCGTCCCTCCACAGCTCCTTCGTCTTCTCGGGGTCGCCGTAGTAGCCGGGCGTGAGCCAGGGCGCCCTGGCCACTATCTCGCCTATCGTCGCGCCGTCGCGCGGGACGTCCCTGCCGTCGGATCCGATGACCCTGACGTGCGCCATCGGTATCGGCACGCCCGTGCTTATCATGTAATCGAAGGCCTCGTCGTAACTCATGCCCCTGGTGCGGTCGTTCTTCACCGCGATCGTGAGGACCGGGCACGTCTCGGAGAGCCCGTAGCCGCCGACCACCGTTATCCCGTACTCCCTCGCCTTTGTCGCCAGCCCCTTGGGGAGGGCCGCGCCGCCGACCACCACCTTCCACCTCCTCAGGGCGTCCCTGTACTCGTCCACCTTGGGGTGCGTGAGTATCATGTAGAGTATCGACGGCACCAGCGTCGAGAACGTGACGCCCTCCCTCCCGATGAGCTCGAGTATCCTGCCGAAGTCGTATCTCCCGGGGAGGACGTACTTGCTGCCCATGAATATGGAGACGTAGGGTATGCCCCACGAGTGCACGTGGAACATCGGCACGAGCGACATTATGACGTCCTGATCGGTGAGCGAGAGTGGGTCCAGCTTGGTCTCGGCGACCAGCGCCAGCGTGTGCAGGACGAGGTTCCTCTGCGTGAAGGTGACCCCCTTGGGCATCCCGGTGGTGCCTGACGTGTAGAATATCGTCGCCCACGTGTTCTCGTCCAGGTCCGGGGGGTCGCACTCCGGACCCTTCGCCAGGTCCTCGTAGTTGTAGGCCGGGCTCAGCTTGGTCTCCGGGATCTTCCCGGTGTCCGAGTAGATTATCCAGCCCTTCACGAAGTCGAACAGCGACGAGTAATTCTCTATCAGCGGGACGAACTCGTCCCTGATGACCACGTACTTGTCGCCGGCGTGCGCCATGGTCAGGTAGATGAGCTCCGGCGGATAGCGTATGTTGACCGTGTGCAGGACCGCGCCGTACATCGGGATAGCGTAGTAGAGCTCCATGTACGTCGTGGTGTCCCAGTCCAGGACCCCGACGACGTCCCCCCTCTGGACGCCTATCTCCCTCAGGCCGTTGCACACCCTCCTGACCCTGGGGAAGAACTCGCGGTACTTCACCCTCCTGTCCAGGTACACGATCTCCCTGTCCCCGAAGAGCTCCTCGGCGTCGTGGAAGAGGTTTTTGAAGTTCAGGTTGTAGGCATAGGGCGATCCTTCGCTTATGGCCATTATGGAAACTGCGGCGCGCTGAATAATAAGCATTTCCGATGAGAATTTCATTTAATGATGTGATTTACACCAATAACGCGTTATTTCACTGAATATTCTGTGAAGAAGGCCATCCACATGTTTCCGTCAGGCCGCGTCCGCTGTGGATTGCGCGCCCACCGTCAACCGGTGGAGGGACGGCACGTCGACCTCAGTATATCGATCCCGTTGACGAACGCCCTGTTCCCCGTTATGAACCTGGCGATCATCATGGCGTCCTTGTACTCCTCCTCGCGCCCCCCGTTCCTCAGGAACGCTTTGCGGTAGACCTCCTCGCACTCGCGGTCGCGGATGGACACGCTCACGGCGAACGCTATCAGGATAGCGTACTTCTGCTCGAGCTTCCGGGGGTTGAATATGAGCTCCCCCCTCTCCCTCAGATGCTCATTCAGGAGGTACTTGGAGAACCTGGCCAGGTCGCGCACCCTCGCCGGCGCCGGGCCGACCTTCTTCTCGAATTCCCCGAGTACCCGCGCGGCCTCATCGTCCATGACATCGCCCGGGCCCACGAGGTCGCTCACCGCGGAGAGCGTGGAGGACATCAACGCCATCTTGGCCGCCCTGAGGGCGTCCACCACCTCCAGCGGGTCCGCCCCGAACCTCCTGGCGAGCTTGTAGTGGAGCATCGCGGACTCCTTCGGCCCGTTCGCCGCCGCCACCGCCATCGCCGCGAGCGCCGCGACCTTCTTCGGGATGTTATCCCTCCCCAGGTACAGCGCGATGTTCTCGTTGAACTGCTCCACCGCGGCCGCCTCATCGCACACGGCCAGGAGCCCTATGACCTCCGGGAGCTCGCCCAGGGACGATTCGGCGAACCTCCTTATCTCATCAATCCCCGATGTCATCGCCGCATACTGATAATTGCGTTGATATATTGCTTCCTGGCAAAAATTGCCCGGCTACCGCCCGGGCACCTCCTTCCTGACCACCACGACCGGGATCCTCGACTTCGAGATCACCTTGAGGGTCACGCTCCCTATGAAGAAGTCCTCGATGTACGAGTAGCCCCTGTGCGCCATGAGCACGACGTCGAACTCGCCCGAGTTGGCCATCTCCACCACGATGCTGGCGGGGTCCCCGGCGGCCACGGTGTACCTAACCTCGCGCGCGGCGCCCGCGGACAGCGACCCGATGAACTCGGCCATCTTCCCCTCGGCGATCCCCTTGGCCCTCTGCACGTAGTCCTCCTCGACGAAGTCGTCGAGCTCCCTGAGCCCCAGCGGCGTCACGTAGACCAGGTGGAGCACCGCTATCTCGCCCAGGATCGAGATCCCCCTCTCCACCGCCTCCCCCGAGCCATCGGAGAAGTCCACCGGCGCGAGCACCCTGAGCCCGCTCATGGGGCCCTCACCTCGACCTTCCCGCCGACCCCCGTCTCCAGGATCTCCAACTCCTCCGGGCTTGAACCGAAGTATTTTATGAGTTTATCCCTGAGTTTCAGATATATTATGATGAACACCACCTGGAACGCCGGAAGGAGCGAGGGCGCCATCGCCGCGAGGAACGCCACCTGCGGCCCCAGCGACGCCAGCGCCACCGTGCTTATCGCGATCGCGGTGGCCTCGTTCTTGGGTATGCCGGTCAGGATCGCGACCATGGCCGACCCGTAGCGCGCGGCGGGGTCCCGCGACCTCCCCAGGTTCAGGTACCTGAAGAGGACCGTGAAGACCGCGAGGGACACGGTGCCGAACACTATCGCCGAGTAGAAGACGCCCAGCACGTCCACTATGTGCGTTATCAGGACACCGGCGTGCGCGAAGAATATAGTGAATATTATTATGAACATGCCGATCATCGTGAGGGACGGGAAGATCGGGCTTATCCGCCTGAATCCGTCGCGGCCCATCCTCCTGACCAGCGCCTCGTGCGTGGGGATGGCAACCACGAGCGGTATGAGGAGCACCTCTATTATCGTCATCACGAGGCTCATCTCCACGGCGGAGAGCGCGGCGCCGCTGAGCGCTATGCCGCGCGCGAACGTGGACAGGTAGAGGCCCACCTCGACCGGTATAAGGGCCAGCGAGAGGATGAACGACAGCGCCACCATGCTCGTGGCGGAGTTTATGTCCCCCCTCATCAGGCCGACGTATCCTATGCTCATCGAGGAGCACGGGACCAGCCACGCTATGAACAGGCCCAGCCTGACAAACGGGCTGCCGACGAACGCCTGACCGAGGGCGATCGCCATCAGGGGGCCGTACGCGAAGTTCAGGAGCACCACCGCGCTCACCACCTTCCAGTTCCTGAAGGCGCCGGCAAGCCCCCTCACGTTCAGCATCATCATCATTGGAAATATCATGATGTATATGGACGCCATCATCAGGTCGTTCAGCGCGCCCGCGTGGAGGTG
>Ga0080006_1145732_pt1 | contig 12082 bp, 7 predicted proteins | sample RS3BMetagenome_FD_69209 | JGI IMG/M metagenome (GOLD analysis project Ga0080006, IMG submission 69209) | Ferric oxide microbial mat and aquatic microbial communities from Rainbow Spring, Yellowstone National Park, USA - RS3B (SPADES... ...
CTGTGCGAACCGATCTCCCGGGCCACGAGCGCGGAGAGCATCGGGTTGAGTTCGGGCTGCTCAATCCGGATATGCGCGACGGCCTGGTAGATCGCGGGCTGACGGAGTGCCCAGATCGACGAGAGGATTCCGAGAGGAACCGCGATGAGCAGAACAACCCAGATTCTTCGACGCAGAGCCCTGAAGTAGTCGGAAGGAACCTTGGTTACGGTTGGAGGCGACGCGGCGGTCTGGTGAGCATAAGGATGCCCCAGCGTCGCCGAGGGGCGATTGGGGGACTGTGCCGGTGAATGTTCTCGGTAAACTTGCATCTCATCCATCGTCGATGCCTCCCTACGGTTCCATCCGGTCCGCGTTTCGGCTCATCTTCGTAAAAGCGATGGTTGGTTATTCAGAGGATCTCCCTTCGCGACGACTGTTTCCGTCCCGTCGAGCGCCGTGTTGGGACGTCCGAACAGTCGACCGAGGCTCAGTCCGATCCGAAAGGCTGTTCGAGGCTCCATCGAGGTTTCACTGAGTTCGGCGATCGCCGGGGCGATTACGGGCCTGTCGATCTCGACGGACCCTACGGTTTCACAGCGACCTTCGGAATGCAACCAGTCAAGCCGCTCCGCGAAGGATTGGGTTAGCAGATGCATGTACCGAAATGCGATGTCGGCCGCGATCTCGGCATTCTTCTCGAGCGAGAGCTCGACGGCAATTTGCAGTCGATCTCCCATGGATAGCCGTAAGAGCGCGACAGATTGATCCGGCGCCCCTTCCCCCGGGCCAGTTGGCGGTTCGAGCAAACGAGATTTCCTGGAAGAAGCAAGCGGATGGTACAAGTCGCAGGTCACGTGAATGGCGCGGCATCCGAGCGACTGCGCCGTGGCCGAGAGGATATCGTGAACCGCCGTTGTGTTCGTGCAGCACTCGATCCGCTGAATCGCCTCCCACGTCACTTTCGCGGCGAGTCGTTCCTGTCGACTCCGAACGAATCGCGCCATGAAGTCGCCTCGCAAACTCGTCAATTCATCGCGACGGCTGGTCACGACCAGGATGAAGGCGAGGCATCCCGAAATTCCCAGGATGAGCGCGAGATACTCGCTCCTGAGTGCGACTCCCAGCATCACCGCACCGCAGAGAAACCCCGAAAAACTGTAGAGCGTGAGGGCCGCCTGGCGAGGGTTAAGCCCGAGCCCGATCAGCAGGTGGTGAACATGGCGACGATCCGCCGCGCTCAGGGGGAGATTTCGCACCCAGCGACGGAAGATCGCCATCGCGGTGTCGGAGATGGGCAGTCCCATCGCCAGAATCGGAAAGAGAATCGAGATCGCGGAGGGCCCCTTGAGAGAACCCTGGACGCCGATCACTCCGATGAGTAGCCCGATGAGCAAGCTACCGCTGTCCCCGAGAAAAATGCACGCCGGATGCCAGTTGAATAGAAGGAAGCCCGCAAGGCTTCCCGCCAGTGCGACGGAGAGAACGGCAACTTCGAAGTTTTCGTTGTGAATGGCGACGAGCGTGAGCGTACCGCTGACGAGGAGACCGACCCCCGACGCGAGACCGTCCATTCCGTCGATCAAGTTCCAGACGTTCATGCACCCGAGGAACCAGAAGAGCGTTACGAAAAGGCTTGGCAGAGCCAGACTCTGGTGATTCCCCAGGAAGGGTAACGGGATGCCGGGACGACTCAAATCGATGGTCAGGTCGAGCAGGTCGATCGACTCGATCCGGACTCCGCCGAGAAAGAGGACGATGACCGCCGCCGACTGACCGAGTAGCTTAACTCGAGGTCCGAGTGATCTTGTGTCATCGAGGAAGCCGACGGTCAGGATGATCAGGCCGGCGAAAAAAAGCGGGGTGAATTGCTGAATTGCCAGCAAACCGTCCGTTCGCAGTCGGAAAGACTCCACCAAGCAAGGGAGGAGTAGGCCGGAAGCAATGCCGAACGCGAGTCCAAGGCCACCAAGGCGCGGGATCGCGCCCTGGTGAATCCGCCGAAACTGGTCGGGGCGATCGATCGCCCCGACCCAGCTCGCCACGCGTGTGACCCAGGGAGTCGACAAGACGCAGCCCATCATCGCCACCGCGAAGATGACAAGATAGACGTTCGAGAGCGTCATGACTGAGATCATTACCCTCACCCTCGCTCGCTCAATCTAGGGAAAATCTTCAGAGACCGAGCCGACTGCGTTGCTTCGATCATGACATCGCGGTCAATCCGCAAATGACTTCCCAATCGGAGGGAACTCAGATACGGCCCGATGAGGGAGCGATTGGAAGTCACTTACCCGACTCAGGATTGACGCGAGCCTTGAGGATGGCGGTATGGTACGATCCTGGACCGCCCGGCAAGTTCGATTGATTTGATGCGGAGGAATCGACCTGGCGAACTGAAGCGGGGTCATCCCCTGCGTCATCGTCCTTACGCGATCATCCAGTCGATTAGTCGAAGCCCGCTCGGATTGACGACATTCCGCGGCGGAAAGAAACACCGAGCTTGGCTGTGGTCGATACAAGATGGGGCAAATCACGGTTCCGCTCGTCTTCCTTGACTCAACGGGTGCGAATGAAGACCGACTCGCCCGAAACTCCGTCCCGGGACTCACCATGTCGGTCGGCTGAGTATGGGTGTTACCCGCGATTTGGTCAAGCCGTTTCCCTCAGGATGGACTGAGAATCCAAACGGAGTGCCCTGTTGGCGAGGGGTGGATGGCTGCTGACTGGGTAAGTCCGTATTCATTCAGCCCGACCCGGTTTTCACGGGATCACCGATAGTTTTCGGCCAATTCGAAGCTCCACGGGTTTGACAAGGAACGGCCAGACTGCTATTTCGAAAATCCATGCCGGCCCGAATTATTGGATCGAGTCGACGCTGACGAGTCCTAGGAGGATCTGGATGCGAGTCTGCCGCTTCGCTTTCGATGAGATGATCCTCATCGGCTTTTACGCCGACAAATTCGTTATCCCGATCGACCAGGCCGCCGAGGCCTACTGCCAACAAGAGGGCGAAGATCTACTTCTGCCTTCGACCGACAATCTACTGGAACTACTTCCCCCGGAAGGGACATCGCATCCCGAGGCGCTTCGACTTCACCGTTGGCTGGAGACCCTCGATCTGATTTCACGGGATGAGTTGATGATCCCCGTCTCCGATGTCCAGATTCTCGTCCCCATCCAGGCTCCTTCCAAGATGCTGTTCCTCGCCGGAAACTACTCGAAGCACGTGATCGAGCGAGGAGGAACCTCCGCCGAGCGGGAAGATACCTTCCCCTATGTATTCATGAAGCCGCCGGGAACCACGCTGACCAACCCTGGCGATCCCATCTTGATCCCAAGGATTTCCCCGGACCAAATCGACTGGGAGTGCGAACTGGGGGTCATCATCGGCCGGCGATGCCGCGGTGTTTCCGAGGAAGACGCGCTCGACTATGTAGCCGGGTACACAGTCGTCAATGACATCAGCGACCGAGGATTCCGCCCAAATCCGAGCCGCAAGTCGCGAGAACGAGACAAATTTTTCGACTGGATGCACGGAAAGTGGCACGACACGTTCTGTCCGATGGGCCCTTGCATTCTCTCAGCCGACGAGGTGGAAAATCCCCAGGAGCTTCCGGTCCGACTGACGGTCAACGGTCAGATCAAACAGGATGCCTCAACGGCCGAGATGGTCTTTCCGGTCGCTGCGATCATCGCCTTCCTCTCTCAGTTCATGACCTTGGAACCGGGAGATGTGATCGCGACGGGAACACCCTCCGGGGTCGGCTCGGCGACCGGCCAGTATCTCAAACCAGGTGATGCCGTCCGCGCCACGATCGAACCGATCGGTACTCTGATGAACCCGGTTCGGGATGAGGGTGAGGAGGATTCCCTCTAAATGATCGGCTTCAACAAAGAGATCGGCGTGGAGATTTCCGTTCGGCCGCTTTCCATGATGAGCTGAGCCAATCTCAGACTCCACTGCATAGAATTGAATCGTAACGGAGCTTCGAGCCACTCGCCGATGAGCCATCGAGCCCGCCGACTTCCTTTTATCCTCTCGAAAAGGCTCCTGTTGGAATCGGTAAGATTGTTGCCTTATACTCTTAACGCTCGTAGCCGCAATGAATTGGAATCAGGACCGGGTCGAAGCAACGCATCTCGAGGAATCCGCATGAATTCCACTCAAGTCGTAGAGTCGTCGTCGGAACTTATCGATCTAGAGGAGACTTCGCCGGTCATCAATCGACTACTCGATCACATCGGGACCGTAGTCTTCGGCAAAACCGAGGTCATCAAACTGGCCGTGGTTGCTTTCCTGGCTGAAGGGCACATTCTTATCGAGGACGTTCCCGGGGTGGGCAAGACGTTGCTTGCCAGGGCGATGGCAGCAAGTATCGACTGCACGTTTCATCGAATCCAGTTCACCCCCGATCTCCTCCCTTCTGACGTCCTCGGGTCGAGCATCTATCACGCTCCAACTGGGGAGTTCGTTTTCAAGCCGGGCCCGCTTTTCGGCAATGTCATTCTGGCGGATGAAGTGAATCGGACCACGCCTCGCACCCAGAGCGCTCTGCTGGAGGCCATGAGCGATCGTCAGGTGTCAATTGATGGAAAAACGTATGAACTGGCGCCGCCGTTCATCGTGATGGCGACTCAAAACCCTTATGAGTTCGAAGGCACGTACGTCTTGCCTGAGAGCCAACTCGATCGGTTTATGATCAGACTTCGAATGGGTCATCCGATCCGGTCGGAGGAGCGGAAAGTTCTGACTAGCCATCGCAAAGGAGAGCCGGTGGCGAGTTTACCCGCGGTTCTAACCGGTGAGGAGATCATCCGGCTTCAACGATCCGTTCGACAGGTTGCCTTTGACGACTCCATCGCGGACTACCTGCTCGATATCGTTGACGCAACTCGAAAGAGCAGCGACCTGCACGTGGGCGTGAGCACGCGAGGCGCTCTGTCATTTTATCGAGCCGCTCAGAGTATGGCCCTCGTTTCCGGGAGAAATTACGTAGTCACCGACGATGTCAAGTCTTTGGCGGTCCCGGTACTATCCCATCGCGTCCTCGGAAAGTCCTTTCTCCAAGCCGGCGAATTCGGCGCGGCGGAATCGATCATTCGGAACCTCGTGGACCGGATACGAAGCCCGGCTTAACCGCACATCACGCTTCGAATTTGCTTTTTGATCCCACGAGCGAATCGTGCAGGCCTCCTGATCCCGGACATCGAAAGGAACCCCGTGATGGCGTCGAGTGCAGAGGCGAGGGGGAGACCGCGAGATTCGTGGGGATTGGCTGGGCGAATCCTTCGTGGCTCTGTCCAAACTCTCTGGCCTCGACAACGCCTCCTTTGGACCCGCGAGGGGTTGATCTATTTCATCTTCGGACTCGCCCTCTTGTTGACGGGGCTGGTCCAGCAGATCAATCTGATCCTCCTGGTCTCGACATTCGCCGCGGGGCCTGTCGTCTCATCGATCTTCGTCAGCGCGGCGATGTTGAGAAGGCTAAAGGTCGCTCGTAAGTCTCCTCGGTACACATTCGCCAACGATCCCATCGAAATCGACTATTCTCTCGAGAACGCTCGACGTCTCAGCGCGGCGCTCGCCCTGGTCGTGGAGGATAGTCTCATTCCGATCGAACGCACATTCCCCGGTGCCGCTTCCATCACTCCTCAGGTTTTCTTCGCTCGCGTACCGGCCAGGTCCACGAGTAATATCCGCTGGGAAGGAGTTAGTCCGGGCCGAGGCAGATATCGATTCGGTGATCTGTCGCTGGTTACCAGGTCTCCCTTCGGACTCCTCGAGCGGCGCGTCAGCATCCCCTCGAGCGGGGAACTTGTTGTCTACCCGACGATCGGACAACTCACCCGACGTTGGAAAGTGCTTCAGCGCCAGGCGACGGAGAACCGCCCAGGCCAAAGACACGACCGATCCGCGCAGCAGGAAGAATACCACGGCCTCCGAGATTATCGTTCGGGTGATAGCCCTCGATGGATTCACTGGCGCACCTCGGCTAGGCTCGGGGAGTTGATGGTCAAGGAGTTCGAGCAGCAGCACGAGCAAGATCTCGCGATCTTGATCGACCCCTGGCTACCACGCACCAAAGGCCAGGTTGAGCAACGCGAAGCTCTCGAGATGGCCATCAGGTTTGCCGCCACGCTCTGCCTGGAAACCTGTCGACATCACGGCCGAAGGCTCCTGCTCGCCTGGACCGGTCCAACTCCTGGAATCCGCCAGGGACCATCCTCGGTCAAGCTGGCCCACGACCTGCTGGAACAACTCGCGATCATGCGGCCCACCAACGAGGGAAGCCTGGCCGAACTCTTCGACGCCCTGCCTCCCACGATCTTACGGGACGCGATGCTTGTCGTCATTTCAACACGACCTGTCAACTTGATCGAGGAGGCGGAGCGTTCGACGTCGCTCTCGGCCACGACGGCGCGAGGCCTCATGAATCGAGCCCTTCTCCTCAATACCGCCGCCGGCGACTTGAACGAGCTCATCCGCTTTCGCGAGGCTTCCGCGAGGAATCTCCTGGAGCAGAAGTTGGGCGCCGACATCGAGGGCCCCACTGAAGATCCAACAGAGCTGGTCACCGGATTCGGCGATACACTTCCGTCGAATCGATCCGTTGAGGCGGAGATGACACTCTCCGGAAAAGGAGTAGGTGGACAGGTTAACTCGTCTCGAATTTTCAGTGAGGGTCTTGACTCATCCGAGAATGGAAAGGGTCAACCATGACCAGCTACGCGGTCTATCGAATCAGTTTCTACGTGATGATGTCGGTGGCGACTACCGCTCTCTGCCTCGACACCACGGAAACCTCATTCGGTGCATATTATCCGGCCATCGTCTCGGTATGCGGTATTCTGGCGTTCGTTTTCGTGGATCGAAATCCCCGCTGGGAAATTCCTCGATGGGCCGTCAATCTGATCGGGTTATCAACCCTTATCCTCCCTTACATCGAATACAACGCCGACGAAAATCAGACGATTCGGGCAACCGGACATTGGTTGATACTTCTACAACTGGTCATGTACCTTCTTCCAAAAACCGCCCGGGAGGATTGGTTCCTGTTTGGCCTCGGTCTGCTCGAAGTGCTCATTGGCTCGATGATTAACGAGACGGACCAAGTCGGCATCTGGCTATTCGTCTGGGCATTCTCCGCGGTCTGGGTCTTGAATCTCTTCTTCTTGCAACGTGAAGCCGGTCGATTCATCGTTGACAAGGATGGAAGCCGGGAAGGCTCGAGGTCGTTCTTCGATCGGCGTAAGTCACCAAGGCTTGGGCCCATGATCGTGGACCCTTACCGTGGCCTGATTGATTTTCCTTTTGTCTTCGCAACCGTCAAAGTCATGCTGGCGGCGCTCACCCTAGGAGGCCTCATCTTCTTGTTCATGCCCCGACAGGCGGGTGCCGCCAGGAATCGAGGCGGGCCTACCGCGACGAGGCACCTGACTGGCTTCGGTGAGGAGGTCCAGCTTGGACAACTCGGAGAAATTCTCGAGAACGATAGCGTCGTGATGATCGTCGAGTTTTCGGACGCAGATGAGAAGCGAACACCGCCGAAAACCGAGCCGTTGTGGCGAGGATCAACGATGGCCCAGTACGAGAACGGAAAGTGGCATCGCCAGCGTCAGCAGCCTGCCGGGCTCCCGGTCTCCAGATATAGTCAGGACTTGTCCCGCAACGAGTTGAAGCAGAGCATCCACCTTGAGGCGAATGACTCTCCATCTTTGTTCGGGATCAGACCCATCCTTCAGGTTGCCGCGGGAGGGGGACGTCCCGCACCTTATATCAATATGATCGACGGAACGATCTCAAGGCCGGAGGTGAGGAGTGGATCGTACGAAAACTACGACTACACGGTGGTGTCCAGTCTCGATGCCGATAAACCACAGCCTAGCGAAGACCCTCCAGGTCTGATCAGGCTGGAACTTCTCCTCGATGTTCCCGACAATCTCCGCGATCGACTCCGCCAGATCGCCGAGCCCATCGTCGCCGACATCAAAACGCCTGGGCCCGATGGGATTGCACAAAAAGCCCGCAAGCTTGAGTCTTTCTTGAGGGACTCGGGCCAATTCGGCTACACCCTCCAAATGGACGTCGTGAATCCGGCTCTCGACCCTATCGAGGACTTCTTGATCAATCGCAAGGAAGGCCACTGCGAGTACTTCGCGAGCGCCTTGGCCCTACTCTTGCGGTCGATCGAGATCCCATCGCGTGTGGTCAATGGCTTCAAGGGTGGGGATTGGAATGATGTGACGCAGGCGATGTACGTGCGACAGAAGCACGCGCATAGCTGGGTTGAGGCCTACCTCGGCAGCGATGGGAAGCTTGCGAATTGGATCTCGCTGGATCCAACGCCAGGCCTGGCGCGCGAGCGATCCGTGGCGGAGGTCGGCGGCTTCTCCTCAAACTTCCGGACGATCACGGACGCGATTCGCCACGTCTGGGTTTTCTACATCCTCGGTTTTGATGCCCAGCGCCAGAACAAGCTCGTGTACACGCCGATTCGTGAACTCGCGAGCGAAGCCAGCAGACTCTACATGGTCGCGGATGCCGCCGTCCGCACCTTCTTCAAACAGTTGTTCGGCTTCGAAAACCTGGGATCGCTGATCAGCATCCGAGGTTTCTTCGTGTCGTTCTTCCTATTGACGTCGCTGGTCTTCTTGGTCCGCGCGATCGTGTGGATCTACCAACGAATCTTGAGCATGTTTCGCGACCCGAAGGCCGACGACTCGAACGCTGTCGCCGGCATCATGTTCTATCTGAGGCTTGCGCAGACACTCGAAAAATTCGAGATCGAGAGAGAACCTGCCGAGACCCAGCGGGAATTCGCACGCAGGGCCGCTCTCTTTCTGGGAGCAAGGGGCACTGAAGCTGAAGCCGTTACCGAAGTCCCTGGACTGATCGTTGACGCCTTCTATCGAGTTAGATTCGGACACCTCGATTTGCCGGAAAAGACCCTCAAAATGCTTGAAGAGCGGCTCGACGCCCTCGATGAAACGTTAAAGTCAGACTAGAGTTTGATTTCGCCGGGGCCATCAGCGCACTTTCCTCCAGCGTCCAGGAGGCACCGCGACAGGGCCTTGCTGATCCGATGCGGAAACTGAGAATTGTCCAGAGTCGCTTCGGCCCCATCCGATTTCCCTGGGAGTCGTCCGAATCCTTCGAAACCCTGTGAACGTCGATGTCTCAGCCGCGTCCGCGCGGACGCGGATATTCGCCTCAGACTGCAAACGATTGGAAGTGCCAAGGAAAACCGAACTCCCCAAATGATATCCGGCCGGAGCCGAGGCAGGATTTTTTTTCGAGTCACCCAGCGATGACAAATTCGGGCGAGCAGCGGAACCACCCCCTCTGCGCGAGTCGGGCTGATAAAGAACGACAGAAAAAAAAACCACGAGCATTACGCTCAGGATGATGCTTGGTACCAGTTGGCGATTCATGGTGCAAAGCTCGAGATGTCGGATCTTGTTGCGGGCACAATGTTGAGTAGTCACTTTAATCGGACGTTGGTGCCTAACAACTTGAGACAATTCTGAATTCCCGCTCGATGCCTACCGACCCATCCTGGAGCCTCATCCCATGTGGCCCCGACGGCACATCATCAATCCTTGCATAAGTGCGCTACCGCTGGTTGGCACCACCAGACACCAGGCTGAGGGACGTAATACTTCAGGCACTGTCTCGTTTCGTCGGAAGGAGACTGCCAGGTTGCGGCGATTCAGCGATCCCGTCCACCTCTCCCTTCTGGGAAAAGCATGAGCCCCAGCTTAAGAGCATGAGCCCCAGTTCCCTCGTGGCCTGATTCTATTGCACACTCTCGCTCCGTTGGTGTATCCCAAGGTGATGACGCAATCGCCATCCGGCCTTGAGGATCGCACCGGCGGAGCCGCACCATGGACGACCTCTCTCGCTTCTGCTGCCTGAATTCCGACTGTCCCGAGCATGGCAAGCGGGGGGCCGGAAATTTGACCGTGACCAGCCGTTACGGCAAGGACAAGCGGCGACGCATGCTCCGCTGCTCCGCCTGCAAAGCCCGCTTCTCCGAGCGGAAGGGGACGCCCCTGTTCGACTCGCGACTGCCTCCGGAGAAGGTCGAATCGGTCCTGGAGCACATCGCCGAGGGATGCGGCGTCCGCCAGACCGGAAGGCTCTGCAAGGTGAATCGAGGCACCGTCGGCCGCCTGAGCCGGATCGCCGGAGGGCACGCCCGCGATCTGCACGAGGAACTCGTGGCTTCTTCCCCCGAAGACCCGCGAGGTCCAGTTCGATGAGAAGTGGGCCTTCGTGGCCAAGAAGGAGAAGAACTGCGACCCCGACGACCCGGCCGACGACCGCAAGGGGGACGCCTGGGACCATGTCGCGATCGACGCCGAGAGCCGGCCGGTGGTCGGTGTCGTGCCCGGCGAGCGGACGGCCGAGAGCGTCGTCGCGGTGGTCGAGGACTTCAAACGCCGCACCGGCGGCCGGCTGATGAACCTGATCACCACCGACGGCTATCCGGCCTACGCGGATGCGTTGCTCGAAGCCTACGGAGAGACGATCACGCCCCCTCGAACCGGCAAGCGGGGGCGTCCCAAGGCCCCTTTCAAGGTCGCGCCGCAGGGCCTGACCTATGCCGTGGTGGAGAAGACCCGGGAGAAGGGCCGGGTGCTGTCGATCGCGACGCGCGTGGTCTTCGGCACGATGGCCGCCGTAATCGCGGCTCTTGCGATGTCGAAGGTGAGCCGAGCGATCAACACGTCGTTTTTGGAGCGGCGGAACGGGACGGACCGGCACCGCAACGCCCGGAAGGCCCGCAAGACGTACCGGTTCAGTAAGGACTGGCGTCATCATGAAGCGGCGACCTATCCGTCGATGGATGTCTATAACTTCTGCTGGCCGGTGCGGACGCTCCGGATCAAGGACGAACAGGGACGCTGGCAGCAACGAAGCCCAGCGATGGCGGCCGGGCTTGCGGATCATGTCTGGTCAATCCCCGAATGGCTGGCGTTCCCATCCGTGCGACGTCGATAGGCCACGAGGGACAATCCGCCTCTGGCCCCATTCGCGTTGAATGGTCGAAGGGCCTTCGATTTCTTCCAGGTGGGCAAGCCTTGTGAGCGGCGGTCTTTGCCCGGTGGCGGTCGGGATGAGAATCTTCTCGAGGGCCCTCGGGTCGTCCCGATAGGAGACGGGGAGCCTGACCGCGAGCGGGAAGCGTCTCCCCGGCTCCAGGATTTCTCCGACCTGGATTCCGCCCGCCTCGGTGATGGCATCGAGCACGTGCCGGGCTGGGATTCCGAAGCGAGAGAGGGCCTCCCTGTCGACCTCAATGCGAAGGATGGGGAGCCCGGTAATCTGCTCGGTCGCGACGTCGGCGGCCCCGGGAATAGCCTTCACGACCCGCTCGATTTCCGCGGCCTTCGCCTTCAAGACCTCCAGGTCGTCCCCGAAGAGCTTGATGCCGAGGTCGGCCCGGATTCCTGCCACCATCTCGTTGATGCGAAGCTCGATGGGCTGGCTGTAGACGGCCCGCATGCCGGGGAGTTTCTCCGTCACCTCGGCCATCGCCGCGACCAGCTCATCCTGCGTCTTCGCCCGCTTCCATTCCTTACGAGGTTTGAGGGAGATGTAAACGTCTGAGACCTCAAACCCCATCGGGTCGGTCGCGACTTCCGCCGTCCCGGTCCGGCTCCAAATCCGGTCGATTTCGTCCGGGAAGTCGTTCTTGAGAATTCCCTGGATGCGAGTGCCGTATTCGAGCGACTCCTCAAGGCTCACGCTGGCAAGCCGGATGGTGTTGATGACAATCGTCCCTTCGTTTAAGCGGGGGACGAATTCCGAGCCAAGCGTGGACCCGAGGATGGTCGTCGCAACCGTGATGGTCCCGACAAATGCAAGCGTCATCTTCGGGAACCTAAGGCCCAGATGAAGGAGCGGCTGGAAGAAGCGGTGGGCCATCCGGTCGATGAAGGTTTCCCTGTCGGAGGTCTTCCTCCTAAGTCCCAGGGACGCCAGGGCCGGCATCGGGGTGAGGGAGAGGGCCATCGAGCCCATGAGGGCGAAGACGACCGTCAGGGCCATCGGCCGGAACAGCTTCCCCTCGACTCCCTGTAGGGTGAAGATCGG
>Ga0080006_1155173_pt1 | contig 12080 bp, 11 predicted proteins | sample RS3BMetagenome_FD_69209 | JGI IMG/M metagenome (GOLD analysis project Ga0080006, IMG submission 69209) | Ferric oxide microbial mat and aquatic microbial communities from Rainbow Spring, Yellowstone National Park, USA - RS3B (SPADES... ...
TATACCATTGGAATGGGCATGAATGGTGCGCCAATGGTTGAAACGAACCTTGAAACCGTGAGGAACCCACGAATTTATTCGTGGAAGGATGTCAGGCATTCGACTTGCTTAGCATAAGATGTGCTAGCCTCCTTTCTTTATCAATAATATTATCCTCTTCACCTTCAGATAAGTTAAAGAGCATATCTTTTGGTCCATTTCCAAAGAAATGTATAAGTTTATAATTTTTGTAATAGATCGCCGTTGCGGGTATGTTATGGTATTTCTTTGTCTTGTATATTTTACTTGCATAAGAAGACTTGTTTTTTAGTTTTTCCAGAAGGTATTTATCCCATACTTCAGTTATGCCCACATGGTCTGAAAAGACAAAAGAGTCTTGCCTTAGCGAGCCATTTATAAAGTCTGACTTGCCGTATGCAATATCAAGTATCGAATTGTGTAGCTGCATAAGGCTTACGCTATTTTCTACCTTTTCACTGTATCTTAAAATTTTTCCATTTTCAAACCTAAGTGTTATGAGCGGCACCTTAGAAACCTCTTCGTATGGGAACATATTGTGGTACATGATTCCATGTTCCATGAATGCCTGTCCATGATCGCTTGCAAATATAATAACAGCGTTCTCTAGCAGGCCCTTCTTTTTAAGCATCTCAACAAGTTTGCCTAGCTTAGAGTCCATATATTTTATTCTTGCTTCATAAGCCTTCTTTATTATTTCTATAGAACCATCATTGTGGTCTATTATATTGCTAAGGTAAAGCCACTTATCCTGCTCAACATAATCCTTTACTATAAGGTTTGTTGGATAGCCTTCATGCGCTTCCATAAGATTTACAAATAGGAACTTTGGTCTATTATCACTTTTTTCGCTGTAGTTTTCTATACCTTTTATTGTCTTGCTTATTCCTTTGTCAAGCTCATAGAAACCATACTCCTTTGCAAAGTGCTTGTTAAGCTTTACTCTTAGGTTAAGATATATATCATCAATTTTTTCTTTTGGTATAAACTTCGAAATGAAATATGCAAGGTTAATAAATCCTTTTTTTGCCTTTTCATTTTCTACTATTTTCAATGCAAATTTTACAGAAGGCCTGTTTTTATCTATCTTATCTCTGAACCAAAGGTTTTCTACATGTTCAAAGCCTGCACCAAGTCCAGTGCTTCTTGAGAGGAACGGGTTGTTTGAGAAGAGCGCGGTGCTATAGCCTAGGATAGAGAGGTGTTTTGCAAGCGTAAGCTCATTTTCCTTTATGTAGACCGATCTTTTTAGAAATGGGTCTGTGTTTTCATCGCTATACTTTAACGGATCTTTTGTAAGTGTTTCTATCTTTCTTACTCTCTTGTTTAAAAAGAGCGATACATGGGTTGGCACTGTATATGTGCCAGGGGCAACAGCATGCTCATAAAATACTCCCTCTCTTGCCCACCTTTCTATATTGCTTAGCCTAACTCTGCCACCATATATGCTTAGCATATCTGCGCGGAGAGTATCAAGGACTATAAAAATTATATTTGGCCTTTCATCCACATAACCACTAAATACAAATGCTTCTTAGCAAACAATATTTAAATGTAAGAATAAAAATAAAAACCATAAAAATAAAAATCAAGCCTAAACTTTAAGGTTTTTGACTAAAAGAGATTGAGGTAAGAAAACATAATAGGCAGTATTATTGTTGCGTCGCCATCTATTGTTACATATTTTGCTCTTTCCTTTACCTTACCCCAAGAAACTGCTTCTGTAAGCCTTGCACCAGAAAGACTACCATCATATTGTGTTGCTGTTGTTATGTAAACAGCATAATCAAGGCCACCCTTAAACTGATTCCACCATATTACATGGTGCTTGCTTATGCCACCACCTATCATAAGTGCCCCAGTTGTCTTATTGTCAAATGAGATATTACTTAGCTCTAGCTCATCTTTTATTAGGTTAAGCTTAAACTTATGATCTTGTGCAAAGAGTGTTAACTGAGTACCAAATGCGCCATCCAATATGCCAGGGCAATAAATCTTGATATTGTTAAGATACGCCTGTCTTATTATGGAGTGTTCATCTTTAATCCTCTTGCCAAATTCATAGATAAGCTCGCTAGCACTATACTCCTCTTTATAATCTTTTGAATTATATATATCATTCATTATCTCTGTAAAGTAGTTCTCAACAGCAAGCCCGTACTGGTCCCTTTCTATGAATATGTTTCCAAGCCTGTATATATTTAGCTTATGAAGCCAGGCATCATCTATATCAAAGCTGCCTAGGCTATATTTGCCACCGTAAGCCTTTGCAAGGTCATGGTCAAGAGTGCCTCCGGTAGTCACTATAGCATCAAAATACTTAACGGCATCAGCGATCATGCCCCTTAAACCCGTAGCAATTATATCTGCAGGAAACGAAAGGAAATTAAATGAATCCTTGTCATTTATCATATCTTTTAGTATCCTCATGCCGTTTACCATATGCTGTGCGGAGAAGCCTCCTATATGATCCATGCTATCTACAAGCTCCTTAACTTTCATATCTTTTTTAAGTCTAATATCCTTTACGCTTTCTCTTAGCAAATCTTTCTTTTCCATAAAAACCACTTATAAAGATTATCGAATAAAATAATAAATATCATTCTTTTTACAGAATGTATAGCAGAAAGCCCACGAATTTATTCGCGGGAGGATGTCAGAAAACGCGAAAACTTCCAAAGATAACTAACGACTCTACAATTATGCTCTATATTTAGTAACCAAAGACATCAAAAAAGAGATGATGGGAATCTTTTTGAAATGTGTACAAAAATCTTCACTATTCTAAATTGGGTCGTTGGATACAGAGAAACCGGATAAAATGCTCTTGATGGCTAGGAATTAGCTTTATATCTCTTTTTGTATAAGTAATATTATAGGGCGACTAGTATGGATCTTACCAATGTTTCCCCTGATGATGAGGAGCTTCTTAAATTTATTGAATCAGCTAGGCCAAAGATATACGTTGTTGGTGCGGGAGGAAGCGGCTCTAATACCATAACAAGGATGGCTGAACTAAATATAGAGGGTGCAACCCTTGTTGCTGCTAATACAGATGCACCCCACCTTGCAAGAACCAAAGCAACAAGAAAGGTTTTGCTTGGAAAGAAGACAACAAAGGGGCTCGGTGCAGGAAGCGATCCGAAGCTTGGCGAAGATGCAGCACAAGAAAGTAAGGATGAGATAAGGCATGTTTTGAGCGACGGCCAACTTGTCTTTATAACTTGTGGCCTTGGTGGAGGAACAGGCACCGGTGCCGCTCCTGTGATTGCTCACGAGGTAAAGGAAATTGGTGCACTGAGCGTCGCAATAGTAACTTTGCCTTTTTCTAGCGAGGGCAGGCTCAGGATGAGAAATGCGCTAGAAGGTCTTTCAAAACTTAAGAAGGTTACAGACACAACAATAGTAATACCAAATGACAAGCTTCTTACAGTCGCTCCTGATTTGCCATTAAATATGGCTTTTAGGGTAAGTGACGAAGTTCTTGCTAATGCTACAAAAGGAATCGTAGAAATGGTTACAAAGCCCGGAATGGTAAACCTTGATTTTGCTGATCTAAGGAGCGTTCTTAAGGATTCAGGCTATGCTGTTATAGGCGTTGGTGAAGCTTCGGCAGCCCAATCAAAGGACAGGGCAATAATAGCAATAGAGAATACGCTGAGAAGCCCGCTACTCGACGTAGATCTTTCTACAGCAAAGAGGGCCCTTGTAAATATTATAGGTGGAGAAGACCTTACCCTGAGAGAAGCAGAGACAATATTCCAGGAGGTTGCGAGCAGGATAAGTGATGAAGCTATGCTCAAGTGGGGTGCGAGGATAGAACCAACGATGCAAAAAAGCGCGATAAAGGTAATGGTTGTTCTCGGTGGCGTGGAGTTTGCAGATTATTCTGAAGTGGGAATAAAGAGGAGGATGGCTGAACAGGAGGAGGAAATTGATTTAGATGAGATCTTTGATAGCAAGGAGGAAAAAAGGGTTAAGTAAGGTATAAAAATAAATACAGGGCAATAATAATAGATTTTATGGAATATCAGGTTAGCAAGCCATCAATGCTGGGTAGGCTTAAGCATTTTTATGAAAATTCAAAGCATGTAATAAGCATAAGCTACAAACCTAGCATGAGCGATTTCAAAAAAACAGCTAAGATAGTTTTATATGGCACCCTAGCTATAGGGATATTGGGCTATATTATCTCGCTTATTGTTAGTTTAATAGTCTAAGGCCTTGAGTCTATGCAGGAAGAGTTCGAGCTTGATTTTACAAAGAGTGCACAGGAGAATGCAAGCGAGTACTTTGAAGCTTCAAAGCAGGCGAAGAAGAAAAAGGCTGGAGCGGAACAAGCCATAAAAGAGCTTGAAAACAAGCTAAAGAGCGAGAGCGAGGAAAGAAAAGAAAGGAAGATATCAAAGATAAGCAAGAAAGAGTGGTTTGAGAAGTTTTACTGGTTCTTTACAAGCAACAAGATGCTAGCGATAGGCGGAAGGGACGCGATGCAAAACGAGCTAATCAATTCGAAGTACTTCGATGAAAAAGACCTCTTCTTCCACGCTGACATATTTGGCGCATCTGTAGTTGTGCTAAAGAACGGTGTAGAAGCAAGCAGGGAGATAAAAGAGGAGGTGGCACAATTTGCCGCATCATTCTCAAGGGCATGGAGCTCTGGTATAGCTTATGCTGATGTTTATTCATTGAAGAGAGAGCAGATTAGCAAATCAACAAATAAGGGCTACCTGGCTACAGGAAGCTTTGCGATGAGCGGCGAGAGGGAGTGGTTTAAGGCAATGCCCCTCATACTTTATGCTTTCGCTGAGATCAAAGACGATTCCAAAAAGTTTGAAATAGTACCTAGCCTAACCTATGATAAAATAAAGCCGGAAAGAGCGGTTGAGCTCAGACCAGGAGATACTAAGAAATCAGACACAGCTAAAAAGCTTGCAAAGCTTCTAGAGTTTGATGATATTGACTATATACTCCAGCATATACCTTCTGGAAGCTTTAGCATAAAAGTATGAGATGATTAAATGTCAAAAATAAAGTTTAGGTACCTTCCACATACCGCAGATATAAGGTTTGTTTCATATGGCGGCACATTTAAAGAAGCTTTTGAAAACGCAGTGCGTGCTCTGCTCAACATAATGTTAGATATAAAAAGAATAAGCAGGGAAAATAGCAAAGTCGGAAGTATAACTATAAAGGAATCTGCAAGAACAAAAGAAGACTTGGTATGGTATACACTCCAGGATATACTCTCCAAAGTTGATGAAAAAGGCCTAAAGGCATTTGATTTTAAAATAACGAACCTAGACGAGGTTAAGCTTAAGCTTTCAGGCGAGCTTTTCTTTAAGAATGTGGATAAGGATTACTCTCTTTTGGAGGTTAAGGCAATAACTCCACATGACCTTAAGGTGGAAAAAGCAGAGAAGTGGCGCATACATGTTTTGGTCGACGTTTAAAATCAATGGGCCCGCGGAGATTTGAACTCCGGACCTCCCGATTGCCAAGCTTCTATCAGTCGGGCGCTCCAACCAGGCTAAGCTACGAGCCCTGCTTAAATTATTTACAAGCTCATTTTTATATTATTTCTCTTTCAACTATGCGCTTCTGTCATCTTTTTAAATTTTTCAAAATCCTCATACATTCTATTTTTTATTTCTGGAAATCTAAGTGCCGCTGCTGGGTGGTATGTTATAAAGTAAGTAATACCTTCTTTTTTAACCGTCTTTCCATGGTTTTCATCGATGTTCTCAATCCCTAAGGTTGCTTTTGAGGCTACGCTTCCAAGCAGTATAATAAACTTTGGCTTTATAATCTCGATTTGCTTTTCAAGAAAAGGCTTACAAAGCTCTATCTCCTTAGCTGTTGGAACTCTATTAGCTGGTGGAAAGAACTGCACAGCACTTGTTATATAAACCTCGCTTCTTTTGATCTTGCTTTTCTTTAGCATTTCATCAAGCAGCTTTCCACTTCTTCCCACAAAAGGTCTTTGTTGCTTGTCTTCCTCATTGCCTGGTGCTTGCCCTATTAGCATAATCTTCGCGTTAAGCGGTCCTTCTCCTGGCACAAACCTTTTGCTTAGGTTCCATCCATTCAAATCGCTGAGATTTCTATACTCTTTATTCAATTGTCCTATCGCTTCGTATCGTTGTATATAATCATTTACTGCAGAGAGAAGGACTTTCATATCTTTGTAGTTAACCTCTTTAATCGCCTCTTCGAATGTAAGCCATTTATAGCCCTTATGTTCCCATGAAATTTTTACCCTACTCTTTCCGCTCACTTTTGCTATAAATACTGTAACTGTTTTGAGGATTTTTTCTTTGTTTTCATAGAAGAAGTATTTGTTCACATACTTAAAATAAGGAATAAAGTTTACATCTAGCCCAGACTCTTCTTTTATCTCGCGCTTTGCAGCACTGTAGCTATCCTCGCCTTTTTCTATATGTCCTTTTGGTATATCTGAATCTCCCTTTGGAGAAATCAAAAAGAGAAATTTTACGTTGCCACCTTCTATTTTATATATAATTGCCCCCGCTGAAAACTCAAGCCTCATAAAAACTACCTAAATATTTTCTCGTTTATACAATATGCGCTTTCTAACTCGTTCATTTTAGTTGCATTATAGAAATTTGGATTAAGAATGTTGTACAGGTAAGTAAACTTTGAATAGCCACATTTTAGGTTAAGCGATCCCGCCACTTCCGTCGTTATAAAATATTCACTTTCTACGTAATATTCATCATCAGATACATATGGTAATTCTTCAAAGCCCATATAATATATGGTGCTGTTCGAATAAACCTGGTATAAGTAAATGTTTATGCCATTTTTACTCATAAACGTAGCGCTTCCTAATATGCTCATATTTGCAAGCAGCTCTTTCTCTGCTTTTATATTTGGTGCCGTTATAAGCATCGCTATTGGGTTTGTCTTATTAAAAGTCTGGTTAACAAACAGCAGTATATCGGATGTATTTGAAAATAGGTAGGAAACAGTAGCAAAGCCTGTCGTATTTACATTACTTGATATAAAATTTTCAAAAGCACTTCCATTCAATGCGGCATTTGCGTGCATTAGTGCTGGTGAAACATAGATCGAATTTGCATAATTGGTTGTTAATAAGAAGTACAAAAGTGCATATATTATTGGAAGTATTAGTGGCGATAAGGTATGTCTGGTCTTTCTTCTATGTATTCTTTTTTTAGAGAGTTTCGGAACCTTTAGCTTGAAGAGCGGTGCGGCTAAAATTATGGCTATAATTGTTATGTAGAATATAAGCGCGCCGGCAAAGCTATGTGCAAACGATGTGCTTTGATTTGGTCCTAGCCATAGCCATATAAGCCCAATAGTTGCCATTCTTATAAAATTGAGGATGAGCAGTAAGATAAAGCCCGATAAAACCCATAGCATTTTAGTGCGTAATTTGCCGTCGAGCAAATATGCAATTGGTATAAGGAACATAATAATTCCTATAAGTGCCCCTATGCCTGCACAGCTCTCTCCTATCCCAATAGCATAACCATTACCACTTATGCTTATCGGAGGCGTAAATGCAACGCTTTTGTCAAAAGCATGCATTACAACATATACTATATATGCATTCATCTCAGCGAAATTTTGATTGGCAAAGAATATAGGTGTTAAAATTATCGGAGATGCAAAAAGCGCGAATATCATTAGAGCCTTAAATTTGTTTATGTTCTCAAATCCAAAAATAGTTATTGCTATGCTTGCTATAGCAAGAGGAAAAATAAGCATGTCTAGCCTATAGCTCATAAACAAAAATGAGAAGGTATAGCGCAAATATGTAATGGTGAATAAGAATAAAATAAACAGAATAAACCCAACCAACAAGTCTAATCTCTTCGCTTCTGGCTTAATCTTATTTTTAAAAATAAAAATGGAAAGCAAGGGCAGCATAACAATAGGCACTATTATGTAGGTTGATGGGTCTGTATCAAGTATGCTGCTTGACGTGGCAAAGAATGAGTTTGCAAGCATTATTACAATAGAGAGAACAAATACGGCAATATGGGTTTTTTCCATCCTATCGTCCTCAGTCGATATAGGCTTCATCACCTTTCAGCAGTTACTCTATTCTTCACAGGACAAAGTAAATTGCAATCCTATATATATAAATCTAACTGAATCACGGAAAACGCAAAATATTGTATATCAAAAGAGAGCATTAAAGAGATTTAACAAGCTAATAGTAAGTGTGTGCAATAAAATGCTCTACGCTTTTAATTCAAATACCTTGGATCGTGTAAAGGGCTATTTAACTCAATAAACCTTGTCTTTTTCTTCCTTCCTAAGTAACTGTCCTATATCTTTTCCGTATAGTTTTTTTATTAGGTTCATTGCATCAACAATCGCACCTATCTTTTTCTTATCGTAATATGCATATGCTGTTGGAAATATGTCATTCAACTTCCACTCAGATGTTTTCTCCATATTAATGTTTTTACCGTCTTTTACCAAGCGCCAAATACTTACCCCATTACCTATAGTCTCCGAGCCAGACTTTGATATATCCATTATAGTTATATAAGCAAGGAATTCGGCCTCATCTACAGTTAAGCTTTTTCTCATTGTACCCAAATAATTTATGTACTGCTGTATCGTCAAATTTAAATAGCTAAACATAGAAATAATGTCTCCAGCTGTCTCTACCTGTTGCACTGTAATCTCGATCGCAAGTACTCTATTTCTCTTATCTGCAGTTAACCTGACAACTGCAAGATCATTATTTACCTTGCCTGCTAGCAGGCACTCACAGTCAAGGTCAATTTTTCTTATTTCCTCTTTTAAGGCATTCAATGCACTAAACATATCGTTATCCAAAGCTCCAGAATTATTCCTTAGCAGCATAACAAGCTGCCCCGAATTTTTCAAGTCTCCTGAAAAACCCATAATTGTGTTTTTTCCTATTTGCACTATCTTTTCATTTTCGGAACTAAATTTTACATCTCCAACAGTATACACTACTCGCCTGTCTGCACTTAAAACTATTCCATTCTCCGCCTTTATCGCCAAGATGATGGTCAATATATCCCTATTTTAATCTCTACTCATAATTATTTATAAATATTGTTTCAGAACTTGCTTTCGCTATACCCTTTTTCAAAAACATACCAAGCAATGCTCTCTCGTCGCTACACCTTTTAATCCGTTGTTTAGATAGCTGGTATATTTGTCGATATGCCTTTGCCCTTAGCCCATTTACAAATCTGATGGTGAAAGGCGTTGAACCTCTTGCGGTTCAGCCAGGAGAGGGAGTCGAACCCCCCTTTGCCGCTCTGCAGGCGGCCGCATAGCCGATCTGCCATCCTGGCAAAACAATACTTTTCTTTAAATAGCTTTTTATTCTTTAATATGTGTAAGGAAAGTATTTAACTTTTCAATTTTTAAATATAAATGTGATTTGAATGAGAGCTATAGAGCCCATACCAAGCGAGTTTGTTTCTCAAACTGCAATCTATGATTACAAGGACCCCATAACACAGGCGATGAGTAAGGTCAAAGAGTATACGGCTGTCATCGTTAATAAAAATAATGATTATTATGGTATAGTGGATGATAGAACCATTGTAAGAAAGGGTGCACTCAAGCTTCATAAAAGGCAGTCGATAGGTAAGTTTGCAAAGAAAGTGCCTCTCCTTGATAGATCTACAACAATAGAAAAGGCTATACTATACTTTTACTACGAAGGGGTGAAGGCGCTTCCTTACACAGAGGGAAATAAGATTATAGGTATAGTTAAGAGGAACGAGATGCTTAAAGCTATACTCTCGCTGCATCTTCTCTCAAAATATAGCGTTGAGAATGCGATGACTTCACCAGTTATAGGCATAGATGCTGATGCCAACATGGCGCAGGCTAAGGCGGCGATGGAGAAAAACGAGGTAAACAGGCTTGTTGTGATGAAGAATGGTTCTCTATATGGTATTATATCATTTAAAGACATAGTAGAAATGTTCGCAAAAGCTACCGAGAGATCTCCGCAAAGGAGAGACTATTTCTATACATTGAGTAATACCCCAGTAAGTAGCGTATGCCAAAAGAGTGTACTTGCAATAGAGCAAGATAGCCCACTAGAGGAAGCGATAAGGGAGTTCGTTGAGCGAAAAATATCATCGCTTGTTGTTACTAAATCTGATAAGCCTGTAGGTATTATAACGGTAAGAGATATTTTTGGGCTTATAGCATCTACTACAGCCGAAGAAGAAAACAAGATAATAATCTCTGGCTTAGATGATTATACAAAGGAGTATGAGGAAGAGATAAAGGCTGAGCTTAATGATATGATAAATAAGATAAACAGGTTTAGCAAGATAAAAGTAGATTATGTAATGGTGAATGTAAAAAGATCGAAGCTAAGAAATTATGAGATTCATGGCAAAGTTGTATTAAAGAAAGGCGGTTCGGTTGCAGCACTTTCCACAGGTTATTCATTAAGCAGCGTATTAAAAGATCTGATTGAAAAACTATACAATGAAGTAAAGGAGAAGAAGGAGCTTGTTGTTACCAAGTTCAAAGGTAACAATATAGTGATCACATGAAAGCGCAATCAAGCTTTGAACTTCTAATAACCCTTTCGTTTGGCTTAGCTGTTTTGCTCCCAATAGTTGTAATAGCGTTTATGCAGATAGCAAGCTCAAGCTCATCGCTCTCAGCAATAGAGTCACAGCAAGCCGCTTCTAAAATTGCAAGCGTTGCATCATTTGTTGGGAGCGAAGGCCCGCCAGCAAAACAAGTTATACAGATCCAGGTGCCACCAGGAGTGCAGTATATTTATGTCGGCTCACAGAGCGGTGCACCGGGTCATCTGATTATATTCATGGTGAGGTCATCTACAGGTTATAGTTCTGTAACCGCGTATACACCTGTAAATGTGAGCGGCAATCTTGGTGGTATAAGTTCCACAGGTACATACCTTGTAAATATAACAGCTTTGGGCTCATGCCCCACATCACCGAATATGCCTTGCGTTTATATAACGCCATTAACATAATTATGTTGAGTGTTTGAATGAAGCTTCAGCTTTCGCTTGAATTTCTTATTGTATTCTCTTTCGTGCTACTTGTCTTTATCTTCATGTTTGCATTAATATCTAGCGAGAGAAACCTCGGGCTAAGCGATCAGACATTTGCGCAGCTTCAGCTCCAGGCACAGGGCATAGCAAGTGCAATGGATTCTGCTTTGCAAGCTGGTAACGGCTACATTGGCAGTTTGGCTGTAACAAACCTCATAGGCTTAATACCGTACAATGTAACGATAACAAAGAATGGAATGGTAATATTACAAGCGAAGGTGGGAAAGCAGATTATCAAAGCTATAGCATACAGCATGGCAAAAAACGTCGTTTCAAATCCAAGCTATTTAGTAAGCGGCACTTCAAACCAGTATCTAATACCAGTCGCAAACGGCACGATATATTTGCAGAACTCGTTCGGCAAGGTTTGCATAGATTATCAATGTGCTACGCAGAGCAATCAAGCAGAACATATAACGCTTTCAAGCCAGAGCGTTTATGTAGCGCAGTTCAACGGGCAAAGCAGCTACATACAAATACCAAATTCCCCAAATTTACAGTTATCTACAGTAACGTTCGGGGGCTGGGTAAACTATGAAGGGCCTGCTTCTGGAAATTGGGATTGGCTTATGGCAAAGCAAAATGCCTACGGTATTGGGGCATGTGGCCCTTCATTAGATGTTTGCTTCTATAACTGGGGCACTGCTACTAATTACCAATCTTCTTATGCACTAAATAAAAACAAATGGTATTTTCTTTTGGCAGAGGTATATAATGGAAATGAAGTGGTATATGTTAACGGTGTACAAGTTTATTCAGGGCCACTAAGTATAAGTGGCCAAACAGTTGGGTGGCAGATTGGTTACGGAAACTCTGTAGGGCAACTTCTAAATGGTAGCGCTGCAAACATTCAAATCTATAATACTACTCTTTCGCAAAGTCAAATACAGCAGCTTTACCAAGAAGGTATAGCAGGTCTGCCATTGCAAAATGCAGGCTTAGTTGCATGGTATCCACTTGACGGCAATGC